>Ga0209251_1003290_pt1 | contig 10650 bp, 11 predicted proteins | sample SaaInlV_100m_DNA_6_FD_184665 | JGI IMG/M metagenome (GOLD analysis project Ga0209251, IMG submission 184665) | Marine microbial communities from expanding oxygen minimum zones in the Saanich Inlet - Saanich Inlet SI073_LV_10m_DNA (SPAdes) (version 2) | ecosystem: Environmental > Aquatic > Marine...
GGTCTATTGGCTTGTACCACAGATTCTAAAAGAGGCACCATAGGCTGCAAATTAGTTAATTTTTTCTCAACTAAAAGAACCAAAGGATTATCAAGTTCAGTTGTCATTTTTTCGGTATTAGTTACAAAGTAAGGAGATAGGTATCCTCTATCAAACTGCATTCCTTCAACAACATCAAGTTCAGTTTCAACACCTTTAGCTTCCTCAACTGTTATCACACCTTCATTACCAACTTTTTGCATTGCTTTTGAAATCATATCACCAATTGATTTTTCACCATTTGCAGAAATGGTCCCGACTTGAGCAACTTCTTCGTTAGCTTTGACTTTTTTAGAAGATGATTTTAATTTTTCAATTACTTGTTCGACAGCTTTATCAATCCCTCTTTTAATATCCATAGGATTCATTCCAGCCGTTACATATTTTAATCCTTCAGTCACAATTGCCTGTGCCAAGATAGTTGCAGTTGTAGTTCCATCACCAGCGTTATCATTGGTTTTACTAGCAACTTCTTTTACCATTTGAGCACCCATGTTCTCAAACTTATCTTCAAGCTCTATTTCTTTTGCTACAGAAACACCATCTTTAGTAATTTTAGGTGATCCATAAGATTTATCCATAACAACATTACGTCCTTTTGGTCCCAAAGTTACTTTTACTGCGTTAGCAAGTGTATTCACACCTTTAAGCATTCTTGTTCTAGCGTCAGTGTCAAATTTGATTATTTTTGCCATTTCTTTTCTCCTTTAAAAGTTATTTTTTGCTTTTTGAAATTCCCATTATGTCTGATTCTTTCATAATGCTGTATTCTTTATTGTCGATTTTAACTTCGGTTCCAGACCACTTACCAAAAAGTACAATATCACCAACTTTTACATCCATTGGTGAAAGTTTGCCGTCTTCATTTTTAGCTCCAGGTCCTACTGCAATTACCTCACCTTCTTGGGGTTTTTCTTTAGCCGAGTCCGGAATAATAATTCCACCTGCGGTTTTTTCTTCGCTGTCTAAAACTTTAATAAGCACACGATCGTGCAAAGGTCTAAATTTCATATATATTTTCTCCTATAAATTTTTATGTATGGCTGATATGGTGAGTTTTAGTAAGATTTCAAGAGGCTAAAATCATTAAAAAAAGGCGAAAAAACTATAATTTAATGAGTATTATTGAATTAAATATTAGAAAGATACCAATAAATTGAAAAAATTAAACCATTTATCAGAAGTATTTAATGCCTATGACACTTTCGTAATAGACTTATGGGGTGTAATTCATAACGGAGTCAAACTTAATGAAAAAGCTATTGAAGCTGTCGATCAATTAAAAAAAAATTCAAAAAAAATAGTATTCTTATCTAATGCACCAAGACCAAGTTCAAAAGTAGTAGATTTTTTATTAAAGATAAAAATGAATAAAAAATATCTTTCTAATGTTATCACTTCTGGAGAGGCAGCTATGCATGCAATTAATCAAAATAAATATGGAAAAACATTTTTTCACTTAGGTCCACCAAGAGATGCGTCAATTTATGAAAAAGTAAAAGAAAATAAAACAACCATCGACAGTTGTGATTTTATTCTTTGTACCGGTTTATTTGATGAAGATGATGATGATCTTAATAAAAATCAATTACATGAAAATGATTTAGATTATTATAAAAAATTTTTAATAAAACATATTTCAAAAACATTAGTATGTACCAATCCAGACTTGACCGTTCACAGGGGAAACAAAGAAGAGTATTGTGCTGGCTATGTTGCTAAAATTTTTGAAGAATTAGGTGGTAAAGTAATTTATTACGGCAAACCTCATGAAGAAATATATAAAATGTGTTTTAAGCAAAATGAAAAAGTTTTAGCGATTGGTGATAACTTGAGGACAGATATAAAGGGAGCAAATAATTTGAATAAAGATTGTTTATTTATTTCAAATGGAGTTCATCGAAATGAATTTAGCAACAACGTAGAATTGGAAAAACTTTTAGACAAATACAAAGTAAGAGCTCATTATTTTCAAAAAGAACTTCAATGGTAAAATGAAAATTTATAAAAATGCAAATTTAAATAAAAAACATCACAAAGGTGTAATTGCTATTGGAAATTTTGATGGAATACATCTAGGACACCAGAAAGTTGTTAATGAAGCAAGGAAAAAAGCTAAATCAAAAAAATTACCATTTGGAATAATTACTTTTGAGCCTGTGCCGGTAATGTATTTTAATTCTAAAATAAAAAATCACAGGATTAATTCATTAGAACAAAAAAAAATTCAATTAAAAAAATTAAAATTAGATTTTTTGATTATTATTAAATTTAATAAAATTTTTTCATCTCTTACAGCAGAAAAATTTATCAAAGAGATTATCTATAATAAAACTAAATGCAGTTTCTTATATGTTAGTAAGAATTTTAAATTTGGTTACAAAAGAAGAGGAAATATACAAACTCTTAAAAAATATGAAAAGCTATATAACTTTAAAAGTTTAATCACTAGACCTTATAAAAAAAATAAAAAGATAATTTCATCTACATTAATAAGAGAAAAAATTATTAATGGAAAAATTCGAGAAGCAAACACTCTTTTAAATAGAGAATGGAATATAAAAGGTAAAGTTATTAAAGGTAGGCAGCTTGGAAGAAAAATTGGTTTTCCAACATGCAATTTACAATTAAATGATTACATTGTTCCACGTAATGGTGTGTATGCTGTAAAAGTAAAAGGATCAAATTTTAATAAAAAAGGTATAGCTAATGTCGGCTTTAGACCAACATTTAACGGAAAAAAATTATTATTAGAAACAAATATCTTTGGAATTGATAAAAATTTATATAATAAAGAGATTGATATAAGCTTTAAAAAATTTATTAGAAGAGAAAAAAAATTTAAAAATCTTGAGCATTTAAAAAAACAAATTAAAATTGATATAAAAAAAGCTAAATAATAATGTCTAAAGATACACTTCAGCTTCCTAAAACTGCCTTTTCAATGAAAGCTAGTCTGCCTGCTAAAGAACCAAAAATTTTAGAAAATTGGGAAAAAAATAAAATTTTTGAAAAACTTAGAAAAAATTCAAAAGGAAAAGAAAAATTTGTACTTCATGACGGACCTCCTTATGCCAATGGTCATATTCATATGGGGACAGCGCTTAACAAAATATTAAAGGATATTATTATCCGTTTTCATCAAATGAGTGGAAAAGACTCGATTTATGTTCCAGGCTGGGATTGCCATGGATTGCCCATCGAATGGAAAATTGAGGAACAATATAAAAAAAAGAAAAAAAATAAAGATGAAGTGCCAATTAAAGATTTTAGAATGGAGTGTAGAGAATTTGCTAAAAGCTGGATTGAAGTACATATTAAAGAGTTCAAAAGATTAGGTGTAGTAGGAGATTTTAAAAACTATTATTCCACAATGAGCAATGAAGCTGAAGCTCAAATAGTTAGAGAACTCGGCAAATTTCTTCTAAATGGAAGTTTATATCAAGGTTTTAAACCCGTGTTTTGGTCTACAGTTGAAAAGACGGCTCTTGCTGACGCAGAAGTCGAATACATGGACCACACATCAAATACTATTTATGTTGCTTTTAAAGTCAAAGAAACAAAACAAGAATTTTTAAAAGATGCAAGTGTTATCATTTGGACAACAACACCATGGACAATTCCAGCGAATAAAGCATTAGCATTTAATAATAAAATTGAATACTCGGTTCTTGAGATCAGTGAATTAGATAATTTTAAAGAAAAAAAAATTATTGTTGCAAGCAATTTAATAGAATCAATCACAAAAGCCTGTGAGATAGAAAATTATAAAGTATTAAAAACTTTTGAAGGAAAAGATTTTACTGGCACTATATGCTCTCATCCATTTTCTAAAATGAATTTTGATTATGATGTCCCTATGCTTAATGCGCAATTTGTTAATTTAGATCAAGGAACAGGAATTGTTCACTGCGCACCTAGCCATGGCCCGGATGATTTTAATTTATGTTTAAAAAATAATATACCCTCACTTTACACAGTAGATGACGCAGGCCTTTATACTAAAGAAATCCCGTACTTTACAAATACGCACATTTTTAAAGCAGATCCTATTGTTATAGAAAAACTAAAGGAGCAAAAAAAACTTCTAAAAAATGATAAACTGACCCATAGTTACCCACATTCGTGGAGATCAAAAGCACCATTAATTTACAGAGCTACGCCACAGTGGTTTATTTCAATGCAAAAAAATGATTTGAGAAATAAAGCTGTAAAAGCAATTAACGAAACTATCTTTTATCCTGAAAAAGGAAAAGAAAGATTATTATCAATGGTTGAAGGAAGACCAGACTGGTGTGTTTCAAGACAAAGAGTTTGGGGAGTGCCTCTACCTATTTTTATTAATAAAAAAACAAAAGAACCTCTAAGAGACCAAAAAGTTATAGATCGCATTGCTTCAATTTACGAAAAAAAAGGTTCAGATTGTTGGTTTACAGATGACGCAAAAGTATTTTTGGGTGATGAACATAATGAAAATGATTTTGAAAAATTAAATGATATTGTTGAAGTATGGTTTGATAGTGGCTCAACACACAGTTTTGTCTTAGAAAAAAGAGAAGATTTAAAATGGCCCGCAGATATGTATCTAGAGGGATCTGATCAACATAGGGGATGGTTTCACTCTTCACTGTTGGAGTCTTGTGGAACAAGAGGAAGGGCGCCATTTAAAAGTATTCTATCTCACGGTTTTGTGGTCGATGGAAAGGGATTAAAAATGTCTAAATCAATGGGGAATGTAATTTCTCCGGAGGACATTTTAAAAAATTATGGTGCAGATATTTTACGAATATGGGTCGCTTCTTCAGATTATGCTGAAGATCTAAGAATTGATAAAAGCATATTAACACAGCATGCTGAAACATATAGAAAAATTAGAAATACCTTTAGATTTATTTTGGGTAATTTAAAAGATAACTATCAGAAACAAGATTTTGAAAAGTTAGATTTTAAAGAATTTGACGAATTAGAACAATATATACTTCATAAACTGTTTGTCATTGATAAATCTGTAAAAGATAATCTTAAAGATTATAACTTTCATAAACTTTCAAGAGAATTATTAAATTTTTGTACATTGGATTTATCATCATTTTATTTTGATATACGAAAAGACGTTTTATATTGTGATAGTTTAAATTCCAAAAGAAGAAAAAATTGTGTGATAGTTTTAAATATAATTTTAGAAAGTCTATTAAAATGGTTTGCACCGATTTTAGTATTTACTGCGGATGAGATTTTTAGTTTAATTGATAAAAAAAATCAAAGTGTGCACGAACATTTATTTGTAAAAATACCAGTTAACTGGAAGAATGATGAACTTAAAGATAAGTGGGAAAAATTATTCACAATTAAACAAGAAGCCAACATAGCAATAGAAGAAAAAAGATCAAATAAGGAAATAGGATCAAGCCTAGAGGCAGAACTTAAATTAACTACTAATGAAAAGTATTTCAATTTATTAGAAGGATTAGATTTAGCAGAATATTTTATCACTTCCAAAGCAGAAAAATTTAAGTCAGAAAAAGAAAATGAAATTAAAATAGAGGTTAAAAAAACTACTGGAACCAAGTGTCCAAGATGTTGGAAAATATTAGAAAAAAAATGCAAAAGATGTGAAGAAGTAATTTTATAGCAATTAATGAATTATAACAATAAATTTAAAGAAAAAAAAAACTCATTTTTAAAAAAAGAAAATATTTTTATTTTTTTAATAATTTTATTTTGTGTATTTTTAGATAGATACACAAAAAATGAAGTAATCAATAATTTTAGTGAGAATGTTTTTTTTATAAATAATTTTATTAATATTGATTTAATCTGGAACACAGGTATTGGATTTGGTTTTTTGAGTACAGAGTCATCATTAATTTATAATTTAGTCTCAGCTTTAGTCGGCGTCGTAATTGTAACTCTTTGTTATTTTATAATTATTTCTGAAGTTACTGATAAATTAATTTATGCAATTATAATAGGAGGAGCTATTGGAAATTTTTATGATAGGTTGATTTTTAATGCTGTACCAGATTTTATAGATCTCCATTATGATAGATATCACTGGTTTACATTTAATGTAGCAGACATATTTATAACTTTAGGTATAATAATTTTTTTAATTAATGAGTTTTTAAAAAATAAATAAATGAAAAAAATAACATTAGTTGCTTTAACTCTTTTGATTTTAAATTCTTGCGGCGGTTTTAAAGAAGCAGGAAAAATTTTACGAAATGAAAAAACAAAAACTACAGATGAGTTTTTTGTAAAAAAAAAACAGCCATTAGTATTACCTCCAGATTACGATAAAATTCCAGAACCGGGTACGCTTAAAGAAAAAAAATTAGACAACCAAGAAAAACTCAAAAAAATTCTAAAAGCACCATCAAAAAACATCAACAACAATAATTCGTCATCTATTGAAAAATCAATAGTAGATAAAATTAAAAAGTGATTAAAAATAATTTAAATTTTTTTAACAATATACAAAAAAAAAATTTAGACAGTAAGTCTATAAAAAAATTTACAAAATTATTTCCAAAAATCTTATCAAAATTATTTACTGACATTAACAGTTCAAAAAAGACTCTTAATACATTAAATAAAAAATTTAATTTTAATTTTGAATTTAAGGATTTAGAAAAATTCAAAAGTTTTAAAACAATAGCAATAATAGGGATGGGTGGATCTATTTTAGGATCAGAGGCAGTAAGTCACTTTTTAAAAGAAAAAATTAAGAAAAAAATTTATTTTTTTAACGATTTAAATATAAAAAAAATTCAAAATTTCAAAAAGAAAAAAAATTTAGATAAAGTACTTTTTTTTGTTATATCAAAATCCGGAAATACCGTTGAAACTTTATCCAACTTTTTTATACTAAAAATAATAAAAAAAAATTCTAAAAATATAATTATAATATCAGAAAAAAAAAATAATTTACTTTATTCATTATCAAAGAAATTTAATTTATTTTATATAGAACATAAAAATTATATTGGCGGAAGGTATTCAGTGCTTTCAGAGGTTGGCATTGTTCCTGCTTATTTAATGGGCATTAATATTAATAAATTACGATCTGGTTCTTTAAAATCTTTAAAAAAAACACAACTTTTTTTAAAAGACAGCACTATAATGCTTTCAAGTTTATTGAGTTTTAAAAAAATAGATAATCTTATTTTTTTAAATTATTGCCCAGAACTAGAAAAATTTCTTTTTTGGTGCCAACAATTAATAGCCGAAAGCTTAGGAAAAAACGGAAAAGGTTTTTTGCCAACAATTTCAAATGCCCCTAAAGATCATCACAGTCTCCTACAATTATATTTGGATGGACCAAAGAATAAATTATTTTATATTTTTAGTCATGAAGAAAGTTCAAAAGAAAAAATAAATATAAAAGAAATTTTAAAAGAAAAAAATTTTTTAAATAATAAAACTTTAAATTCTATTAAAAAGGCTCAAAAAAATGCTTTAATTAAAACTCTTAAAAATAAAAATATTCCTTTTAGAGAGTTTAAAATTAAAAATATCAATGAAGAGGTTCTTGGTGAATTATTTTCTTACTTTATTTTAGAAACAGTAATCATTGGGAAATTGACAAATATTAATCCTTTTGATCAACCAGCGGTAGAGCAAGTAAAAATTTATACTAAAGATTTACTTAATTAAAACATTCCGAATATTATTTTAGATCTTCCATATTGTTTTGTTAGAAGAACATCAATTATTCCATCAAAATTATCAATAGTTTTTCTCTCTCTATGAATGATTACGATGTTTTTTGGTTTATACATTTTATTTTTTTTAATTTGATTTAATATTTTTATGTAGTCGTTATTATTAAATGGGGGATCAAAAAAAAAAAAATTAAATTTATTTTTTTCGTTATTTTCAAAAATATTATCAACACTGCTGTTTATTACCGAGGCTTTGTTTTCAACCGATAATTTGAGTAAATTGTCTTTTAAAATTTTAAAAGCCATTTTATCTTGTTCAACAAATAAAACTTTTTTGGCTCCTCGTGATATGCATTCTAAACCAAATGAACCAACACCAGAATATAAGTCTAAAACATCAGCATTTTCTATATCTGCATTTATCAATTTTGAATGTTTTAAAACATTGAAAATATTTTCTTTAACAGAGTCTTTAAGCGGTCTGGTTATTGAATTCTTTAAAAAATTAACTGATTTACCTTTTAAGACACCACTAATAATTCGCATTTTTTTTTATTACTCTCCAACCAATATCTTTTCGATAAAACCCATTTGTCCAATTTAACTTTTTTATTAATTGATGAATTTTGCTTCTTATTTTAAAAAAATTTTTACCTGTAGAAGTGATATTTAAAACTCTACCACCATCTGAAAGTAATTTACCATTCTCAAACTTAGTCCCTGCATGATAAATATAATCATTTTTTGCAAGTTTAAGTTTATTATAATTTTTGATTTTTTTATTTTTAATATAATTTCCCGGATAACCTTTAGAGCACAGAACCACTGTCATACTTTTATTTTTTCCCCATTTAATTTTTGTAGTTTTTAATTTATTTTCAATTGTATTTATAATTATTTTCATTAAATCAGTTTTTAACCTTGGAAGAATTACTTGGCATTCAGGGTCTCCCATTCTAATATTATATTCAATCAGATAAGGTTCATTGTTTTTAATCATCAGGCCTACGTATAAAAATCCACTATAAGGTTTTTTTCTTTTTTTGAGCTCTAATAAAGTAGGTTTCACAATTTTATTAATTATTTTTTTTTCAATTAAATTATTTATTATTGGAGCAGGAGAATAGGCGCCCATGCCACCTGTATTCAGTCCCTTATCATTTTCTTTAACACGTTTATGATCTTGTGCGGTACCAAAAAACTTAAAGCTATTATTATCAACTACAAGAAAATAACTTGCTTCTTCACCTTCTAAAAATTCTTCTAAAATTAATTTTCTTGATGACTTAAATTTTCCACTTAATATTTCGAATGAAATATCCAAAACTTTTTTTTTGGTTTTGCATATGGTAACACCTTTGCCAGAAGCTAATCCGTCAGCCTTAACGACAACAGGATATCTACAAGTTTGAAGAAAATTATTTACATGTTTTTTTGTGCTACATATTTTAAATTTAGCAGTTGGAATATTATTTTTTTCACATATTTTTTTCACAAAAGCTTTAGAGCCCTCTAATTTAGCCGCATATTTATTTGGCCCAAATACTTTAACTTTATTTTTTTTAAGAAAATCAACAAGCCCTCTAACCAAAGGTTCCTCCGGCCCAATTACCACCAAATCAATTTTATATAATCTAATTAAGCCTAAAATTTTTCTAAAATCTAATATATTAACCTTTACATTAATTGCCAATTCAGAGGTACCGGCATTTCCTGGAAAACAAATAATTTTCTCAACCAATCTTGAATTATGCATTTCTTTACATAAAGCATGCTCTCTTCCACCGCTTCCAATTAATCCAATATTCATGATAGTCTTTATATTATATAATTTATCAATGATTAAAAAAAAAGCTAAACTTATTTATAAGCATAACTATTTTGAAATAGAGGAAGAAGGAGATCATGTTTTATGTGCTATTTCAGGTAAAGAAATATTATTACAAGATTTGAATTATTGGAATGTAGACTTACAAGAAGCTTATTTTTCTCCAGTAGAAGTAAATAAAAAATTTAAAACCGAAAAAAAATAACTACTATTTCCAGCGATTATGAGTCCAAATCCATTGACCAGGATTTCTTAAGATCATATTTTCCAATATCTTGTTTAACTCTTTTGTGAGCTCTAATTTATTATCGAAGTTTTTTGGATTTATTGCTTTTTGAAATTCAATTTTAAATTTATCATTTTTAATTCTTTCAATAAAAACAGGAATAATTTCTAAATCATGTTTGAGCGCAAGTTGAGCAGGTAGAGTAGTAGTTAAAGCAGGATTGCCGAATAGGTCAACTATTTTACCCTCACTGACTCTTTGATCAATCATTAAGGCGATACTGTGCTTATCTTTTATATATCTAATTGCTTCTCTTACCCCATTGACTCCTTTTTTAATTTGATTTGGACAAACAAATTTTTTTCTCAAATACTCCATGAATGGATTTAAAAAAAAATTATTAAGGGGTCTGTAAACAGTAGCTAAATTTATGTTTCTCTTAGTTATCTCCATTGACATCAATTCAAAATTAGCGAAATGACCAGAAATAAAAATTGCTGATTTTTGTTTTTTCTTAAGTTTATGCAATTCATCTTCACCATCAAATACAATATGTGATTTTTCTTTATGAAAATAATCTAAGAAAATATATTCTATAAAAGTCATTCCATAATTTTTCCACATTTTACTAATAATTTCGTTTTGTTTTAATTCTGAAATATTTTGTGAGAAAATTTTGATATTTTTGACAATGATTTTCTTTGACTTAAACAAGGGACCTAAAAAAGAAAATAAAACAGAAAAAATCTTTCTACTTATTGTAATACCTAAAATGCGACCTATCAAAAAAAATAGGTAAATTAATATAGCTTGAAAAAAATAATTAATTTTTTTTATCATATAACTCTGTGATTTTTTTTATGAATTTTTCTTTTTTTTCTATTTCTAGATAT
>Ga0209251_1003295_pt1 | contig 10643 bp, 9 predicted proteins | sample SaaInlV_100m_DNA_6_FD_184665 | JGI IMG/M metagenome (GOLD analysis project Ga0209251, IMG submission 184665) | Marine microbial communities from expanding oxygen minimum zones in the Saanich Inlet - Saanich Inlet SI073_LV_10m_DNA (SPAdes) (version 2) | ecosystem: Environmental > Aquatic > Marine...
ATATATGAGTATTTGTTTTCAAACGGAGGTGTTATCATAGATAACATTTTGTTGCTTATTCCACGATTTCCATTAATGTAATAATTATACGAATCCTTGATGTCATTATGAATTGGAAATTGAGTAGGAAATAACAGTTCTAACATAACGTGGACGTTATGGTTGGAGACATTTGCCTTGTTTTCTTCTGACTTTGTTTGTTCTGTACCATAGGTAGCGAAAAACAATATATATTGGTCTAAATTGAAAAATATTTCAATACGCTTTCGCATGCTTAATGATAATAATTTGTCTCTTGGGTAACTTATTTCATAGGTAAAATAAGGGTATGTATTCAATATTTTATTGATTTTTTTCTGGTCTTTCAAATATAAGTTATCTTTTGTAAGTTCAAAGTTATCATATTCAGTATCATTATTTTTCAATATATTGGACCGTATGAATATTTTTAATTCTTGAATATTATATGATGTTGTAGTCATGTTTTATAATTATAATTAGAGTATATATTTTAATTATATCTTATTTTGAATATCAAATAAATAACTAAATTTATGATTAAACACGTGTTAATCTGGGGATAAGATTAGCAAATGTCTCTATTTTATTTAATGTTGTATTCGCGCAACCCATGCATTCCTTTGATACAAAGGATTCTTTTTTAGGTTCATCATTAAATAATAATTCCGATAAACGATTCTCCGTCTTATTAATGATATGTTGACTGTATTTTTTTCGCTCTTTCAATATATTTTGTAACGTTTCTATTTCTCTTCGTTTCTTTTGTTCGTTCATTTGTTCTGACATCATATTATCATTCTTTTCTTGCTGAGCCTTTTCCAATTCTATTTTCTGTTGTTCTAATTCATATTCTTGTTTATCCTTTTCAGCATCTAATTCCAATTTTTTAGTTTCATTCACTTCTTGTTGTATATCACTAATACTGTTGGATGTATCTTGGAGTTTAATTTCTTCACCTGTTATTTCAACAGCCTCTTCCTTCACTTTATCTACATCAAAATTATTCATTTCACTTTCAGCTTGTTTGATTAAATCTTCCGCTTCGTTGTCTGGTTCGCCTTCTTCTTCAGATTTTTCTTCTTCTTCGTCATCGTTTTCTAAACCTTCAAAAACGTAGAAATCATATGTATTATAGAACATTATAATAATCATACATACACCTAAACCGATGTATTTATCAATTCTTGAATAGAAAACAATCAATACAATTGCAAATACCTTCCCCAAAGTTGTGAACCATATATTTTTTACATCATTAGACAATAATGTCAAAATGATTACAGATAATAAAGGTATATATTCCAAAACAATTTTCATATATAGTTTCATTAGAACATATTTTATGATAATTAAGTATATACACTTAAAATAATTTTCTATATATTTGTTAAGTATGTCATTATTAAATACCGCGTCTACTTGGACGCCTAAGTATAGACGTAATAAACGACAATCTACAATGAAAAAACCAAGTCTAATATCACAAGATAACTCAGATACAAATGAAAACAATCTAATGCTTGAAGGATTCAAAACAAATATTCCACAATCAATAGAACATACACAAAATTTACAAAGGCAGCGTAATGAACGTATCAACAATTTAATAAATAATATGGATAATAATGAAGATAATGATGGAAATCATTTAGAGAACTTCAATCCTCTACCAAATCCAAATATACATGTCAAAAAGGATATGCCAAATATCCAAACGAACAATTTAGAATATAATCCCAACGTTCACGAACAATTTAGTAATTACACGAATAGCTATAATGGAGAAATTTCATACAAACAAGCACAACCTTCAAATATTGAAAAACGCATTGTAGATAAATTCGGAAACAATGATAAACTTTTAGAAAAAATTAATTATATGATTCATTTATTAGAACAACAACAACACGAAAAAACAGAAAACATTGCCGAAGAATTCATATTATATTCATTTTTAGGTATATTTATCATATATGTGGTCGACGGGTTCTCCCGATCCGGTAAATATATCCGATAAATTCCCACTAATATCATTTAATTGTTTAAAATTGGTAATTACATGATATCTCAATGATTTTGATAAAGTCAGACAATAATTACATATATAAATGTATGATGGATTGACACCCGCAAATTTATTATGCGTTATAAATGGAGTAATATGCTTCATATATGGATAATGATTCATTAAATATATCCGAAGACCGTTGTTATTAGCAACTTCTTGAAGAAATAAATTGTAGTATTTTAGATAAATTAAATAATGTTTGTTTTGTTTGAAGTGTATGGTTCGAATGATAGGTAATATTTTATTTATTAAAAATAAATGCATTTTGCCAGCATTGATATTATACTGAATTAAAGGCTTAGTAACCAAATCATAATGTTCTGTATGCCATAAATAATTCATTACTAATGTAGTTAGTTGATTTCCTATGCGTTCGTTGACGTGTTGTTGGGCGATTAAATAACTTTCACGAATCATTATATCTTAATGATATAATTATTTCACATACTATCACTTACATGAATGTCTTTGTTTCTAACTCTTTATAATCTCGATCATTTTGTAAAGGACGATCCATTGGCATCGCAATTGTGCTTTGATCTTGGATATATTTCAAATATGACACCGCACCGTTATATACATCATTTACAGCGTAGTCTAATACAAGTCTATTTAATTTTTCTACTTGTCCGGTAATGTCATTGGGATAATGTTGCGCGTATTGTAAATAGGTGCTACGCATAATTATTTTAAGATTGTCAATATTCTGTGGAGGTACGACAATTTCATTGTTTGATTTTTCGTATACACCCGCACGAATGCCATTCTGAATGATTTGGATATTCTTTTCAGAGAAGAACACTTGTGATAAAACATTTTCCTCAATATTTCCGGTTAATGCTTCACGATAGTTGGTCGCCTTGTTGCGTACATTGATTTTTTCCTGCATTTCAAATATAGCTGTTGCAGAGGGTTCAGCAATATTAACACGTCCGTTATATTGAGATGATTTTTCGTCTAATATTTTATTTGTTTCATTATATGCGGATGAAATAAACATGTTTGTATCTTATAATGTATTGTAAGATATTTATTCTAAATATATTTAGAGAACATCGTTATAATGTTTTCTGTGAATATAATATAAAATGGAAACTTTTTATTTGATTGTATTATCCGTTGCGATCATATTATTAATAATAATCTTGGCATATATAGGCGTATATGGAATGAATGAAAAATCAAAATCTGCGTTCCCTCCGGTGAAATACGATTGTCCTGATTATTGGCAAAAAAATGAATATGGTGAATGTTTAATTCCAACATCTGGACCGAATATGGGTGCCTTTGAAACCAATTACCAAGGTGATCCTCCTGCAAAAGAAAATATTCCAGGCATTAATGAAAATAATAAAGAGGCTATAAATTTTGAACACCCTGATTGGAGTGCTTCTGGGTCTTCACGATGCGCTCAAAAAAAATGGGCGAATGATAATGGTATTGTTTGGGACACAGTAAGCAATTACAATCAATGTTAATTATTAAATCTAAATTCTGTGTCTAATCTTGTTGTTTGGATATATTGTTTAACAATTCCCATATATACTACATCGTCAAATGGCGGTTTTACATCTTTTGAATGATTGATTTCAGTAACTTGAATGAGATTGTCATTCATATCCTTGTATGTAAAATATTTTCCAGAAATCTGAGATTGTTTGTATGAATACCAAGCGTGTTCTTCTGTCATTATCAAATATAAGTAAGAGTGTATTTATATTTGATTTATCTAAGATAATGTATTCAATTTTTCACTACAAAATGTTTAACGCGGTCAATATCAACACTTGTTTCCATGTTTGATAGAGTATGTTCTTGTTTGTTAAATGTAAATATGTCTTTTTTTATGTTTTCTTGATATATCTCTAATATATTATATTCAATATTGTGAATACGTCGTTTCAATACAAAAATATGGTTTTTGTATAAGTTCATTGCAGCATGTAAATGTTCTCTATTATTAGTATTATTGAATTCTTTCAAGTGTTGTAAAAATTCTTGCTTGAATTCAAATAATTCTACGTTCATTTTAGTCAATGTTGCTTGTTTCTCTTCGTCATTGAATAATTTATTATACTTATTTAAGAGTTCAGTATATTCACTATTAAATGTTTCCATATCATTAATCAACTCTTGATATTCATCCACAATATCTTTTTCGTTCCTGTAATCAAATAATATATCCATCTTTTGTCTTATGATGTTGTTTTGTGTTTCGATGACACCTTGTTTATATTCATTTAACACATATCTGATATCATTATAAAAACCCTTAATCAATTCAATATTGAATTTACACGGGTCGTTTGTGCTACCACAATGAGCGACAATCTTTTCATCATTTTCAATAAATACAGATCCAACATTGCGGCGACAATAAACACAACGTCCATAAATACCTTTTAAATTCAATTGATGTTGTTTTTTTGATTTGCTCTTGCTATATGCTTTCTTACGTATTTCTTTCAATTGACTTTCATATAATGTTTTGAATTTATAGTATGTATTTAAACTTGTGAAATAGTCGTGCTTTTCCTCCTTTTTTCCATTTTCTTCCGGTGTTATATCCGAATCAATGTATTCTATTGAAGGGTTATTCGTCGAATCAAAGTTAATAACCGATTCAGGATAACCATATATGGTTGTAATATTGTTATACCCAATATCTAAAGTTTCTATTTTTTTTGATGTTTCTAAATTAAGAGTTGTCAATTTATTATTAGAGCAGTTCAATTCTAACAAAAGAGGAGGTAAGTAAGGCAATTCTTCAATTTGATTATGGGAAATATTCAATACTTCTAATAATTTTAGATCGTCTAAATTTATTTTGGTTAAATAATTATGATTCACATCAAGATGTTTTAATAATTTTGGGATGTCATTCAACTCGATAAGCAAGTTTTCACTAATAGTAATAGAGGATACGCTATCGGGAATATGGATAATACTTGTGATACTACCCGGCGCAAATACAATCTTTTTAATCTTAAAATCAGAAAGGGCAGATAGGTTAATTTCTCCATATAATTGTTCACTAATTATTATGTCATCTGATAGTTTATTCATATTTTGAATAACAGAATCAATGTAATTTTGGGCTGTATTATTGTTATTTATAATTTGTTGACGTTGCTCTTCAATTATATTCATTATATATAATGGTGTCATACTAAAATAACCGAGATAATTAGTATTCGTTCACTGTTTTTATTGGAGGTAAATCCGTAATCTGTGATTTTTCAAACTGCTGTTCCTGTATCGCACGAATTTTTGATAATATATACTCTTTGTCATTGAATGATTGAATTTGTTTTTCTTCATCGCTTTTTTTCCCTTTATATAAACAGTATAGGGTAATTGCTGTTATTAATATAAATAGTGTAAATATTAGCATGTTATATAGCAAATTATAACTTGTTATTTTGTTATCGTGCATTTCCATTAAAGAATATTTAATAAAATGTTTACTATGATTGTCAATAAGATTTGGTGCCATTTTCTATAGTTATTACTTATACAAAATAGTGATTAATAATATGCTAAATAATATAAAATACTTAGATATGATAAAATACCCAACATTATGGAAACAGTCCACGCTGGTATGACCGTTTTATGTTTATATCCTACACCGAATTCACGAAAACTTCCATCTGTATCATATATAAAAGATGGCTTAACAAAGTGCATTGATGAGAATAATGTTAGAAAAATAATAATCGCAAATAGCGTCTTATGTTGTAATATAAGGGTCCTCATAAATATTTTATATAGTTATAAAATATTTCTACATTTTATTGTCAGATATCTAATTGTCTTCTTCTTCGTTGTCTTCTGGATAATAATTTCCATCCATAAAGTTTTCACCTAAATGAGAAATATCATATGCTTCCCGCTCTTGTTGTTCGTTTTCTATATTTGAGTCGTGTTCCTCCAAATCTTGTATAGTATACACATTTTGTAACATAGAAACCGCTACTGAGCCTTCTGAAATGCCATCACCTTCCTTTTCACCATCAATCATTTTGAGTATTTCATCACGTTCGCGCTTATACGTGCCCTTGTCATAATGTATTAACCCTTTTTGTTGACCCACATTCCACATACCAAGTTTGTATTTTTTATGTTCGTCTTCTATTCTACGTTGTTCTATACTCATTTTTCCAAGATATTTGATGATTTGTTTCTTTTCGTAATCCTTAGAACGTTGTGTTTTTTTGATAATATTGTCATAATTAATATTCAATAATCCCTTATCATAAATACCTTTATTTAATAAAGCAACGATTATATTACATACGTTATTTTTTAATGACTCTTTATTACCCTGTAATACTTCTACTTCTTCTAAAATTTCAATTTGTTGTTGTAAATTGCTATCTACATCTGGACGCTGTGATATAATTTCATCCGACTCTGTTGTTTCATTTATATTACGAATATTTTGTTTCGTTGATTCTAAATGGATTTGAATAATATCTTCGTTATCAGTTAATACAATGTATTCATATATTACCGAGTATATACAATAGGATACAAATAGCTCTTGACTTCGTTTATCAAGCACCAAAAACTTTTCATCGTGATCAGTATATGGAAATAATAGACAAAAATTATATATTTTTTCAATATTTTCTTGTAGCACATTGAAATACGTCTTCATCGTATCGTCCATTTGTATATTTTCCATAAACTTATATTCACTTAAGACAAATTTTTCTATATCTTGTTCGTGAACCTTTACAACATTCCAGTGTTTTGGAACATTTGCATATTTCATATTACGTACAATAATTTGAGGCATCGTTTTTGAAATATATTTCAAGTAGTTCAATAAATATGACATTTTATGGTAATTCTCTTGCTTTCCGGATTGCCATTTATTGGGTTCTCTCAATTCAGATACAAATTTTTGTATCAATCCGAAAGTTTTTCCTTTTTCGTTTGAGTACCTTCTAACATAATCTATTACAAAGTCATTCATTTTTTGTGTCGTCATGAGTAAATAATTCTTTAAATTCTCAAGTTCTTTTGTTTCTTCTTGATGATACCCATTTGTAGATACAACAACACTTCGAAGTAAATCAATGAGCGGCTTTTCAATAATAGGAATTTCTAACTCTTCAAAATCATCGAGTTGAACCAATATTTCTTTACTATAACTATGCTCGTGTTGGATATATGAATCGATTGTGTTTCGTTTGTTAATCATTTTCATAAGCCCAAATAGTGAATCGAGATTATAATTTTTACCATTGCGTTTAAGGATTGCCATTTTTTCTTCAATATTCAACTCAGGTTGATATGATTTGGGAACTTCGCCACATATGGATTCGAATTCACTTAGTGCTCTTTCTGGCTTATCAAAATTACAATAGTGAATAACATACCCATATATATTTTCTTCATAATGCCCTTGTTTTGAAATATCCGTCTTTGCACGAGTATTATATGGATGATATAGCGTAGGAGCAGATGTAATCATTCTCATATTTGCTATAAAGTCCTCGTTTTGTTTGATTTGATTGAGATATACGTTGACATTTTCATTTTTATTTGAAAAATACTTCAATGGATTTTTGATTATGTCTTGACAGCACGCATTATCAACAAAAGGAATGCCACCAAATGTTTTTAATATTGGTGTTTCCTTTCCGACTTCGTTATTAATTTCTTGGATGAGACCATAATTCAATATTGTATTCTTTGCGATTAACGTATATAACATCTTATGTTGAGATTTATCCCCTTTTTGGATAGTTGTCAGGAGTTCACGCAAAAACTCCTTTGACACATTATTTTTCTGTTCTTCTTTGAGTTCATATTTGACAAGGGGTGGTTGAAAATTTACCCACCGCTGTATGCTATGTTGTTCTTTGATTTCATAATCTTCATCTTTATTTAATAACAAGTATTGTTTCTTTTCTTTGATAAGATGTGTAATTTCGCTGTTTGTGATGAGATGATTATCAATAATCTTTCGGATGTTTTTCTCAAACGTTTCCGAAGATTTGTATTTTTTAACAGCACTCCACGGTTCAATATTACTTCGTGTTTTATATAACACACACGATATATATTTCAATCCACTAGTATCTTCGTCGCCACCCATAGGATATCCAGAGAAGGATTTGACACAACCCGGGAATGTCTTTTTTGCCTTGATGGAAGGGATTACCGTTTGTAGCGATATTAAATAGCATCCGGATACTATCATAATAAGTGATTCATTAAAATAATCTTGATATTTCGCCATTTTTTTATCCGGGTTCTTTTGCCTCTGTTTTTCTACTATTTTCTCATACGAATCTTTTCCCTTGATTAAAGAGTCAACAAGTTCGAGTGATATTCGCAAACACATATCACTTATTACTGAGCCATCTATATCCATTGATGTTGTAAGGAACTCAAACACCTTGTATATTTTTTCCATATGAGGATTTTCAAATATACGCTGTTGGGCGCGAGTGAGTTTGCGCTGTTCTGGTATTTGCGTTATTTCATCTTCTAATATTGTGCGTGATGAAACTTTGAATCCTAAAGCATCAAACCCTTCTTCTGTATCAAATGTTCGGGGTGTAATAATCATACCGCTATGCATATCTACTATGGATTCTCCATCATCACTTTCAACGCCTTGTTTACGGATGATTTCAAACAACTTTTCTTCGTAAATTCCTAATGCAAACGCATTAGCGAGTTCATATAAAAATGAAGGAATCAACTTTACATTGCTATCTTTACAATATTTCCAGTATAAATTTTCATTTGTTGTTTCAATAGGTTCCCGACAGAACAATTCAACAAATAGAATAATATGATTTTGTTTAGTAGTGAAATCCGTTGATGTTAAAATCTTTTGTAATAAACCACTATGTGGGGATTTGATAGATAAATCCTTGTTAGCAAGTAATCCAAGATGATATGATAAGTTGTTTGCCTTTTGTTCGTTAACTTCATTTAATATCATTTGCTTTTTCATATATCGTTGGTATTCTTCAAAATTCTTTTCTAATTCTTCGCTGAGATCATCCATGTTTACTTGATAACGTGTTTCTAATTCTTGAAGTAATTCTTCTTTTCTCATATTTTTAAGAGATTCCTTCATTTGTTCGGTAGATTGACACATTTGATTGGATGTGTTTTTCACACATTGTTTTTGAATATTGCAAAATAGTGTGTTATTATCCATAAACATCGCATCGCTTATGGTATCATCGCGAACCCAATTGTTCTTAACCCGTTTATAATAGTGAATGTTGTTATCGGATTCTACATTCTCCACTATGGCGTAGTCTTGTTCGTCTACTTGTTTTTTACCTTCCACTAATGTTTTTGTCAATACATCCACATAGTCCTTTTGGACGTCGTGTTTTTGCATTAATACTTCCTTGAGAAAGTCATGGAAATCCTCATTCACCATACTTCTTTTTTCAGTTTGATAATGTTCCATAATGTCATAGGGAGTATCGTCGTATTCTTTATCGTAATACAATACTTCTTTGTTATTGTCTTTCATCAATTCATCTACACTTGTATATTTCTTACTCAAGAAGCGACGCGAGCAGTCAGACTTAATACGCAAAGGGTTCTTGGCATTTTTTTCGTCTTCATCTAATATATTTAATTTTGACGGCACATTCAAAGCAAACATCAACTTGGATACAAATGTATACAGTAATTTCGCATTGTCAATATTGTATATTTTTTTTATTTGTTCGGATACATTTGCGTTATTTGAAGGTAGAAAATAGTTGTCAATAATTGTTTTGGCTTGTGTATCCAATAAACTATCAAAGAAATCCATTTTTAACACACGGTCGTGGATACGTCTATTATTCATATAATTGCTGAATAATTGCGAGAACTCCACCATTTGTTTCTTATATGCTTTGATATTTTCTTTTATGTTATAGCGTATACTATTATGCTGTGTGTATGTGATGTGCTGTTGAGAAATGTTAAACGGTTCGAGTTCTTTTACGATAGATACAAATGTATATTTCTTCTTCAATTGTTCGCGAAGGATATTTATGAGTGTTTTTGTTTTGGGTACAATGGATTCATAGAATTTTTCGTATCTAACGTTTTTATCGACATTCGTTGAGAATTCATCCAAAGAAAATGTATTCATGTTTGTCAATAAGTCTAATGATTCGTGGTTGTAATCTTCGTCAAGGTTCTCAATAATATTGGTTATGATGTTCGTTTTATTATTAAATAAACGGGAATACATCATCAAATTCTGATGCGTGTTAACTCTTTCCAACATATTCTGTTTGTTGAGGTATATTTTGGACTGTTCTATGAATGGATATGGAAGGTATAAGAATGATTTAGTGTATATTGAATCATTGGGTGTATTGTTGACAAGAACATTCACTTTGTTATCAAATCGGGATGTGATTGACTTTTTCATACCAAGACTATAGGTATCAATAACATATTGCTTTCTTTCTATCTGTTTATTTTGACCCTTAAGAACTAATACGCTTGAATAAAATTCGTTCAAGTTATCTACAATTGCCTCAATACCAACATTTACCGTTGTTGA
>Ga0209251_1003296_pt1 | contig 10643 bp, 10 predicted proteins | sample SaaInlV_100m_DNA_6_FD_184665 | JGI IMG/M metagenome (GOLD analysis project Ga0209251, IMG submission 184665) | Marine microbial communities from expanding oxygen minimum zones in the Saanich Inlet - Saanich Inlet SI073_LV_10m_DNA (SPAdes) (version 2) | ecosystem: Environmental > Aquatic > Marine...
CGTCGTCATCAATGACCCGGGTCGCCTTTTGGCTGTGCACCTCATGCATACAGCCCTCGTTGCCGGCTGGGCCGGCTCCATGGCTCTGTACGAATTAGCGATTTTCGATCCATCCGATGCTGTCCTGAACCCCATGTGGCGTCAGGGCATGTTTGTGATGCCCTTCATGTCTCGCCTGGGAGTTACCGGGAGCTGGGGTGGTTGGAGCATCACTGGTGAAACCGGGGTTGACCCGGGTTTCTGGAGCTTCGAAGGTGTTGCCGCCGCCCACATTATTTTTTCAGGCCTGCTGATGCTGGCCGCCATCTGGCACTGGACCTACTGGGATCTTGAGATCTGGCAGGACCCCAGAACCGGAGAACCAGCCCTTGATCTTCCAAAGATTTTTGGCATTCACCTTCTACTAGCTGGCCTTGGCTGCTTTGGATTCGGTGCTTTCCATCTCACTGGTGTTTTTGGGCCTGGCATGTGGATTTCTGATCCATATGGAATTACTGGTCACCTAGAGGCTGTACAACCGTCTTGGGGTCCGGAAGGATTCAATCCGTTTAATCCCGGTGGGATCGTTGCCCACCACATTGCAGCTGGAATTGTCGGCATCATCGCTGGCATTTTCCACATCACCACGCGACCGCCCGAGCGCCTCTACAAGGCTCTCCGGATGGGCAACATTGAAACTGTCTTAGCGAGTGCAATCGCGGCTGTTTTCTTTGCTGCTTTCATCGTTGCTGGAACCATGTGGTACGGCTCAGCTGCTACCCCAGTCGAGCTTTTCGGCCCTACTCGTTATCAGTGGGATCAGAGCTACTTCAAGACGGAGATCAACCGTCGCGTTCAAACCGCTATGGACGACGGTGCAAGCCGTGAAGAAGCGTTTGCAGCCATTCCAGAGAAACTGGCGTTCTACGACTACGTGGGCAACAGCCCTGCCAAGGGTGGATTGTTCCGAGTTGGCCCGATGGTGAACGGTGACGGCCTTGCCACTTCATGGCTGGGTCACGTTGTGTTCACCGACAGCAATGGTCGTGAGTTGCAAGTTCGTCGTCTGCCGAACTTCTTCGAGAACTTCCCAGTGATTCTGGAAGACGAGCAAGGCATTGTTCGTGCTGACATTCCTTTCCGCCGTGCGGAAGCGAAGTATTCCTTCGAACAACAAGGCGTTACTGCTCAGGTGTTTGGCGGAGCCTTGGATGGTCAGAAGTTCACGGATCCTGCTGATGTGAAACGTTTGGCCCGCAAGTCCCAGTTGGGAGAAGCCTTCGATTTCGATCGCGAAACCTACAACTCTGATGGTGTCTTCCGCAGTTCACCTCGCGGTTGGTTCACGTTCGGCCACGCCACCTTCGCGCTGCTCTTCTTCTTTGGACACATTTGGCATGGGGCACGCACCCTGTACCGCGATGTGTTTGCTGGTATCGATCCAGACCTTGGAGACCAGGTGGAATTCGGCCTGTTCGCCAAGCTGGGCGACAAGACCACACGTCGTCTTCCAGAGGGCTACGTGCCCCCTGCAGGAACGCCTCTCAACTGATCGCCTCCTAGGAAAACTCAGATGGAAAGCTTCGCTTACGTCCTCATCCTCACTTTTGCGATTGCCACCTTGTTCTTTGCGATCGCCTTCCGCGATCCACCAAAGATCGGAAAGTAATCCATTCACTCAAACCCCGCTTCGGCGGGGTTTTTTCATGCTTTTCCAAGCAGCCAAGCCGGCTATTTTTGATCAGATCGATTGATTAAAACGTGAACAAATCGGCTCAAAACTTCCGATGAGTCATGGGGAAAAAATAGATATCGCTCTACCACCCTTTTCAAGTCACTAATCAATGCTTAAAGTTGATGCATATTTGATTGTGATTGGGCGTGCAGTGCCCCTCCTGCCAAAACACAGATAGTCGCGTTCTGGAATCCAGAGCTGCAGATGGTGGTCGCAGTGTGCGTCGTCGTCGGGAATGTCTTAACTGTGATTTTCGCTTCACCACTTACGAACGGGTCGAGACCGTTCCGATCACAGTGATTAAACGAGATGGTTGCAGGGAACTCTTCAACCGCACCAAGGTTCTGCATGGCTTGAGTCGAGCATGCGATAAAACCGGTCTCGATGCTGCACGGCTTGAAACGGTCGTTGAGAATCTCGAACTTCAACTGCAGCAACGCACTGCCAAAGAAGTTGCAAGTTCTGAAATCGGAGAATTAGTTTTAAAGGAGCTCAAGCAAATCAGCGAAGTCGCCTACATCCGCTTCGCATCGGTGTACAGACAATTCCGAGGAATCGACGATTTTGTGTCGACCCTGGAAACGATGAACACAGAGCAGGAACATCTCGCAGCTGTCCGCTAAAAACGAGAATTAAGGCTGGGTCATCTGTAGAGTCACATATTCTCCGTACAACGTCGGCGGGCGTTGGACGTGAATCCTTCGTACTACCCACCTGAGGTAGACCGCCAACCCCCCATGGCCGCGACGCCCACAGAAGAGCAAACCCCAGACACCAGCACAGCAACACCAGCAGTAGAAGCATCTGCCACCGCAGAAGCTGGTGCCCTAACAGCTGAGCAAGCCTTTGAAGCCGAAGATCTCGGCATTCCCGAAGACGTTCCGACCGCTGACGATCCCAGCAGCAGAGCAAACCGGAACAACCTCGAGGAAGCCGGTTTCACCATTGATGACTTCGCGGCCCTTCTTAGTAAGTACGACTACAACTTCAAGCCTGGCGACATCGTCAACGGCACTGTCTTCGCCCTGGAATCCAAGGGCGCAATGATCGACATCGGCGCCAAGACAGCCGCGTTCATGCCTTTACAAGAGGTATCGATCAACCGAGTTGAGGGCCTGAGCGATGTGCTCCTGCCTGGTGAGATTCGTGAATTCTTCATCATGAGTGAAGAGAACGAAGATGGTCAGCTGGCGCTGTCGATCCGACGGATCGAATATCAACGTGCCTGGGAGCGTGTGCGCCAGCTTCAGAAAGAAGATGCCACGATTTACTCCGAGGTGTTTGCCACCAACCGTGGTGGTGCTCTGGTTCGGGTTGAGGGATTGCGTGGATTCATCCCTGGCTCCCACATCAGCACGCGCAAGCCGAAAGAAGAGTTGGTTGCCGACTTCCTCCCGCTCAAATTTCTTGAAGTGGATGAAGAGCGCAACCGCTTGGTCTTAAGCCATCGCCGTGCTCTGGTTGAGCGCAAGATGAATCGCCTGGAAGTTGGCGAAGTGGTGGTTGGCACCGTCCGCGGAATCAAGCCCTACGGAGCCTTCATCGACATCGGCGGTGTCAGTGGATTGCTGCACATCTCTGAAATCAGCCATGAGCACATTGAGACTCCCCACTCTGTGCTCAATGTGAACGATCAGATGAAGGTCATGATCATCGACCTGGACGCTGAACGAGGCCGTATTTCCCTCTCTACCAAAGCACTGGAGCCGGAACCCGGTGACATGCTCACCGATCCTCAGAAAGTGTTTGAAAAAGCTGAGGAAATGGCAGCTCGGTACAAGCAAATGCTTCAAGAGCAGGCTGAGGAAGGAGATGAGCCCATCGCATCAATGATGATTTGAGCCATCCATGGCCACGTTGCTGCTGAGGGGACAACCCATCGGCTCCATTCACGGGGTGCTGTTCGATAAGGACGGCACCCTTTCTCATAGCGAGCCACACCTTCTCGATCTTTTCGAGCGAAGGCTCACTGTGATTTGCGATCTCTGGCGTGAAACCAAAGGTGCGAGCCATCTCAGTGAACTCAACATCACCCTTCGGCAAGCCTTTGGGATTCGCGACAAGGCACTCCATCCAGGTGGAACCCTTGCGGTTGCTGCACGCCAAGACAACCTCACCTCCACAGCCACGGTGTTCTGCATTTTTGGTTGCAGCTGGCCCGAAGCCCTGGCACTCGCCGACACTTGCTTCCAACGAATCGATCAACAATTCAGCGACGACGGATCTTCGCGCCCACTTCTCGATGGTGCCAAGAGGTTTCTTGAAGACCTCAACAAGGCAGCGATTCCCAGCGCTGTGATCAGCAATGACACAACAAAAGGGATCCATACATTTCTGGATCACGAAAACATCAGCTCTCTGGTGGTCGATTGTTGGAGTGCAGATGATCAACCCAGGAAGCCAAATCCGGAAGCGGTGCATCAGCTCTGCAAACGCTTGCAACTGTTGCCTCATCAATGTGCCTTGATCGGAGATGCGGAAACAGACCTCCAAATGGCAAGGGATGCTGGAATCGGCTGCGTGATTGGTTATCTGGGCGGATGGGAAATACGCCCAGACTTACCGACCGCCGTGCATCAATTTGAGCATTGGAATGAGCTTGAACTTGAAGCCGACCCGTAAAGTCGTTTCAAGCCATTGATCTGCATGAGTCGTTACGTCTTCACCTCGGAATCCGTTACCGAAGGACATCCAGACAAAATCTGTGATCAAGTGAGTGACGCAGTCCTCGATGCCTTGCTGGCACAGGATCCTGCAAGCCGTGTGGCCTGCGAGACCGTTGTCAATACAGGGCTTTGCATGATCACCGGCGAGGTGACCTCCAAAGCCAAGGTGGACTTCATCCACCTCGTTCGTGACGTCATCAAAGAAATTGGCTACAGCGGCGCTCGCGCCGGCGGTTTTGATGCAAACAGCTGTGCCGTTTTAGTTGCTCTTGATCAGCAATCACCTGATATTGCCCAAGGCGTCAATGAAGCTGATGACCATGCTGGCGATCCGCTGGACTTGGTCGGAGCTGGAGACCAGGGGATCATGTTTGGCTACGCCTGCAATGAAACCCCGGAGTTGATGCCGCTGCCCATCAGCCTGGCCCACCGTTTGGCCCGCCAACTCGCTGAAGTTCGCCACAACGGAACCCTCGACTATCTCCTGCCCGACGGCAAGACCCAAGTGAGCGTGGTCTATGAAAACGACCAGCCCGTTGCGATCGACACGATTCTGATCTCAACCCAACACACCGCAGAAGTGGGGGGAATGAGTGATGAGCAAGGCATCCGCGAACGCATCACTGAAGATCTCTGGACCCACGTCGTCGAGCCCGCCACCGCTGACCTCAACCTGAAACCCAGCCGGGAGGGCACCAAATATCTGGTGAACCCCACGGGCAAATTCGTTGTGGGTGGACCTCAGGGAGATGCGGGTTTAACCGGACGCAAAATCATCGTTGACACCTATGGCGGCTATGCACGCCACGGCGGTGGTGCCTTCTCAGGCAAAGATCCCACCAAGGTGGATCGTTCCGCTGCCTATGCCGCCCGCTTTGTGGCGAAAGCCCTTGTGGCATCAGGTTTAGCTGGCCGTGCCGAAGTGCAGTTGAGTTATGCCATCGGTGTGGCAAAGCCCGTTTCAATTTTGGTGGAATCGTTCGGCACCGGAACGGTGTCGAACGAAGACCTCACAGCCCTTGTGCAAGAGCATTTCGACCTGCGCCCAGGCGCCATCATCGAAAACTTCGGACTCCGCAATCTGCCTCAGGCACGGGGTGGTCGCTTCTACCAAAACACTGCGGCCTACGGTCATTTCGGCCGGAACGACCTCAATCTCCCTTGGGAAGATGTGGCGGCCAAGGCCGAGGAACTGCGCAAGGTCTGATTGAGTGATGACGTCTCTGGTGCTCGGTATTGATCTGGGCACCAGTGGCGTTCGCATTGCCGTACTGGATCAAGGGCATTCCATCCAGTACTCGGATTCGATTCCTTACAAGCTTGGACTCCATAGGCCCGATGACTGGACGCGGGCCTGCTCCACGTTGATTGCTGGAATCCCTGCAGAGCAGCGGTCCAACATTCGGGCGCTGGCTGTTGATGGCACATCAGGAACATTGCTCGCCTGTGATTTAGAGGGACGGGTCCAGGGTGAAGCGCTGCTGTATTCAGAGGTTTGCCAAGGCTTTGAGCAACAGCTGCATAAGCTTGTACCCGAAGGTGGACCAGCCTCCAGCAGCAGTGGAAGCCTGGCGCGGGCACTGCAACTCACGAAGTTGTATGGCCCGACGACCCTCCTGCGTCATCAGGCGGACTGGATCAATGGTTGGTTTTTAGGGGATTGGAGTTGGGGAGAAGAAGGGAACAATCTGCGGCTGGGGTGGAACTTGGAACGCGAATGCTGGCCAGCGCTGCTCACCCAGGCACCGTGGAAAAAACGACTCCCCGTCATTCGCGCCAGTGGAGATCAACTTGGCCAGATCTCAAAACGTCGAGCGAAGGAGCTCGGCTTACCGAGCGATGTTCAAATCATTGCTGGAACAACAGATGCCAATGCGGCGGTGCTGGCGACTGATCCTGGCGATGATGACGGAGTCACCGTGTTGGGCACCACGCTAGTGATGAAGCGCTTCACAACAGTCCCGATCCGCGGACCAGGCATCACATCTCATCGCGTCGGAGGACGCTGGCTCTGCGGCGGCTCATCCAACGCTGGCGCAGGGGTGCTGCGTCAATTCTTCAGCGATGAACTGCTCACTGAACTCAGCCGGCAAATTAACCCAGACACCAATAGCGGCCTTGCATTTCGCCCATTGCCGCGACCTGGCGAGCGGTTCCCAGTAGATGATCCGTCCTTGATGCCCATCCTCGAGCCACGGCCCGTCAGCGATGCCTTATTTCTCCAGGGCTTATTGGAGGGACTTGCCGACATCGAAGCGCAGGGATGGCACACCTTGACGGCATTGGGAGCAAAACCACCCAAACGACTGATCAGCATCGGGGGTGGCGCACGAAATCCTCAATGGCGACGCATCAGGGAACGTCGTCTAGGCGTGCCAGTGATCACATCCCAACAGCAGCCAGCAGCGGGAGTTGCCCGGCTCGCTCTCGCCTCGCTCGATGCATCCAGACCATCGACTCAGCAAGGCTGAAGAGAATCAGCTGTTAGAGGTCATCATTTCAACGAAAACGGGCTAAAAAAATTAAGTGGCAAACATTTTGTTGCAAGCCTGGGGTAACAAGGGCCTAAATAACTTCATCGCTTTATTCTCACGCCACGAATCCTTGTAAGGCTCATTAATGGTCGTCATCAAGCCGACACGCGATTTCACCAGTCTTGACCGCGTTTCCTACGTTGCGAACAACGCTGCGAAGCCCAGACAAAACACCGCGATCAATTTGTATCGCAGCGAGCAGGAAAGCGGCGGTCTGATTCCTAGGAAGGGCCTTGTTGGCAAAACTCCTCTTGAGTACAAGGAAAATCTTTGCAGGGCGACTGGAATCGGCATTGGCCCGCGAATTCATAGTGAATGTCCGTTTAGCGCCGTTGCGGATGAATTCGCCTCAACAGGAAGTGAAGCTTTAGCAGCAACGATTACGGCGGCCTATCGCCAAGTCTTTGGGAATCTTGGGCCAACCGAGAATCAGCGTTGCACCGAGCTGGAGTCCCAGCTGATGAATGGAGATATCTCGGTCCGTGATTTTGTTGCAGGTCTTGCCAAATCAGACCTCTACAAACAGAACTATTACTTCAAGGTGTCGCCAATCCGTGGCATCGAACTGAACTACAAGCATCTATTGGGACGTCCGCCGCTCAACCAGGCCGAAGTCAGCGCAGCGATCACCGTGATTGCTGAGCATGGATTCGATGGTCTTGTCGAGAAGCTCACACGGTCGGGCGAATACTTGGAAGTGTTCGGAACCGATACCGTTCCCTATCTACGCGCTTGGACCTCAGCAGCAGGTGCTTACTGCTCCACCTTCGTGAACCTCGGACGCGTCACGCCAGGGAATGCTGCTTCAGACACCACGATTGAAGGGCGTAGCCAACTGGTGATGGAATTCACGAATGCCAGACGCCTGAGCACAGCGGAGGGTGGCTACGACGTTTCAAGCTTCTCCTACTCACGGGCGATGAACGATCCAACATCTAGCTCTTTTGCCAGAATGTATGGCTCAAAAAATGCCAAATCCTGGACCTGAATAGGGAGTCCTAAATGACTCTCTGAAGGTCTTCATTCAAACGATTATCACCAAAGCATCGAGACCATCCGGTTTCGATGCTTTTTTGAATTTTATCCCGATGGCCATGCCAACAAAACCCCAAGAGGTCCTCTCCCTGCTGTTGTTTGTGGCGCTGTCGTGCTACGTCGCATTTAGCGGCATCCGACTTGGAGCCCTCCTTTGGCAACGGTTTAGCTAAGACAAAAACTTTTTAGACAACTCACCATGCCTGCCGATCCCCTTACCACCGCTGTAAGTACTCGCATTTGTACTCACATGAACGATGACCACGCTGAGGCTGTTTTGGATTACGCCCGCCACTACGGCGGCATCGAGGCCCCTGAATCAGCTCGAATGGTGGCGGTGACGCCGAATTCCATGGAATTGGAAGTGGATGGGAGCAGCCTGCAAATCCCCTTCGACCACACCCTCACCGACAGCGAGGATGCTCACCGCACATTGGTAGCCATGTTGCGTGCCATGCCAAAAACCTGATCTGCACGGGAGCGGGGAACACTGATATCCCCCGTCAGACCCACAGTTTCCAATGCACTTTGCTGAAGGCACTGGATCAAGCGGCGCAGTGATTCAGGCACTACTCCAGGCTGCTCAATCCTTCCTGATTCAACCGTCTTGTCCCATCTGCCGAGCGAGTCTCGGGGAGGGCCATCCGCCCATGGTCGCTGCCGAGCATTGGCCATGCGGCCTTTGCGCCGAGGAGTACGCCCTCGGCGGATCAGATACCAGCGGGACTGAGCCTCTTCCATGGAAAGCACTCGGCACCTATCAAGGTCGGTTCCGACAACTCGTGCTGAAGATCAAACAGCAGCCTCAAAGCCGCACTGGTCGGGCAGTGATTCAGCTGCTTGCCAAGGTTCACCCTCTCCCAAAAGGAGTTCTCTTGGTCCCCATTCCAAGCTGGAAAAAGAAGCGTGGCAACCCTCTCCCAAATCTGATTGCTGCAGGCTTTGGGCAGCCCAGCACAATGCTGCTGCACCGGACTCGGGCTGGACTTAGTCAGCATCACCTCAATCGATCCATGCGAATGCACAACCTGGAAGGCGCCTTTCACGCAGCCCCCGCCCCACAAACATCCCTGCAGTCGAAAACAACGGTTTGGCTGGTGGACGACATTCTCACGACTGGTGCAACCGCCTTGGCTGCTCAAAAAGCCCTGAACAAAGCCGGACATCCGGTCGGAGGAATTATCTGTTTAGGACGTACACCAGCGAAACGCCTCGGGCGGTGATTTAAGATTGCGACGTCGCGAAAGCGGCTAGCCGGGATAGCTCAGTTGGTAGAGCAGGCGACTGAAAATCGCCGTGTCCCCAGTTCAAATCTGGGTCCTGGCATTTCCCTAAACGCCATGCAAGGCACGTCATCGCAACAGAATCGTTGTGATGACGTGCCATTGCTATTTGGCATCCTTCGACAAATCCGCCAATTGGGTAGGCGCTGGAGGATTGTTCAAGAGTCTTCAATCACAAGACAAACCAGAACTCCCCGACAAGCACAAAAAAGGGAGGCCTCCCCAGACCTCCCCAAGTTCGACGCATCCCCGTTCCCAAGGACAGTTCAATTGTTGTGTATCACCAAGAACTTTTTTGTAGGGACGGACACCTGATGACTTTCATTCCAAATCATCCATCCATTCATGTTCATACCACTTGGGCATGACTGGTCCGAGCTGAGAACAAATCCGGACGTCTTTGAGTCCGGTAAAAATCGTTGCTGATTCTCAACCAGAGCGCACCTATACAGGCATCAGATGGTTGCTATCACAATGGATCAGAGCGATACGAAGCATCTCCAGAAGACCCTCAAGCGACAACTCTGGAGCGAAGCAGGTCTATGGATGCAAGACAGAGCGCAAACTCTTTGGGACAGCGGGATGCCTGATGAAGCCGCGGCGCTCTACTCAGAGTTTGCCCGAGGCCCCGCGATGGAACAAGCATCCGGACAGTGACCATCTTCCGACGACCCAGGTTTGGCATGTCCCGAGAGCGCTCATCTCATTAATCGATTTCAGGTCGACGACGTCCAGCATGAATCGTTGCCACCTCAGTGATCGACTCGATCACCAAATGCTTTCTCCAATCCTGGGAAGCATTGAGCAACTCATCGAAATCCTCAGCGTTCAACTTCTCTGCAAGGCCACCAAGAGTGCCCTTGATGGCGCACTTGAAGATCACTTCCTGCTCGTAGTTCATTGGGCTATCGCTGCTGCTTCCATTCTGTCGAGGAAGCATTCAGCCAACCTCGTAACCCCAAAAAAAAAGAGGCCCCCTCCCACAGGTTCCTCTTAAAACGTCTTTAATTGGCGATCCCGTCCAAGGAAACGCTTCACACAAGTTAATGGCAGTGTTACAAATCATTGAGGCTTTGTGGTCCAGTGACGCATCTGGCTTTAACCGAGCAACTCACGGTTGCTTCCCAGGCAAAACCGACAAAGTCTCAGCCTCTTGAAAACTTGCGACCCTCGCTTCCCCTGACCTATCCGACGAGGGGGAATCATGTGCGATGTCCTGATGTTTGATGGCGCGCATTCAAGCGAGGAATAGAGTCATGGCCCCGTGTCATCCTCCAGGAGTGACCGTACGACTGCTCGGCAAACCTCAAGGTCTGACCCTGCGGCCTAAAAGCAGCCAGACAACGCCCTCCAAGGTGTTTTCTGTACAGCTTCTAAACCGATTTGAATGCTTTAAGGGCGAAATTGTCGT
>Ga0209251_1003300_pt1 | contig 10632 bp, 10 predicted proteins | sample SaaInlV_100m_DNA_6_FD_184665 | JGI IMG/M metagenome (GOLD analysis project Ga0209251, IMG submission 184665) | Marine microbial communities from expanding oxygen minimum zones in the Saanich Inlet - Saanich Inlet SI073_LV_10m_DNA (SPAdes) (version 2) | ecosystem: Environmental > Aquatic > Marine...
CGCTCTGATCCGGGTGAACCATGAATACTATTTCGTAATGACGCATTTTACCTCCTTACGGGTAAATAAGTGCTCGCTTTTGCGATGCAACAAGGAGTTGTAAATTTTAAATAAAAATTACTGTAAATATTTATAGGAATGGCATTTTAAGGGTAGATTCGCACTATATCAAGTATAAATATAAGGTATGAATATAATTTCGTTTAAATACGCAATTTTAAGTAAGAAGTTAGTCATAGAAATTACAAGACTAAGCGTCACTCTCCTTTCTAGCTATTGATGCTGCTGTCCAAAAGCCTGCAATATTGCTTTGCCATTTTGGTAAAATCGAGGTTATTATGACTTGCTCTAAAGCTACCCAGATATAAAATAATAAAACTCCCCTCAGAAAAAGAGAATTACTATAAAGTACTGCTATAAAATAAGCAGGTGCAATTAAAATAGCTGTTATTTTAGCTGCTAATGTATGGTATGTAGGGAACCTACCAAATCTTGATTGGCACACTAGAAGGGGGACAATCCAGCAACTAAAGGCAATTAGCAGGAATACAACTTCGCTATTGAAAATAGCTGGCCATATTAATAGTAATCCAAATAACATTAAGAAGTAAGTAATCAAGTCTGCCCAGCTATCTAGCTTTGCACCGAATTCGGTTACTTGCTTCAAATATCTAGCAACATAACCGTCAAAACAGTCTGTCAATAGTGAAGCTGCTAATACCCACAAAAATAAATGATCATTTTTCTGGATAGCTAAAAAAATTAGCACTGGTGATAATGCCACTCTGAAAGAACTAATTACATTAGGAAAATTTAGAACAAAATTATCAGTTGCTGTCTGATTTTTTTCTATAACTCTTAGTTTTAAAGTTTTTTTTGAGGTCATGTTTTTTATCTACCTTTTACCTCGTTGCCTCAGTGCTTCAAACAAACAAACCCCTGTAGCGACCGAAACATTGAGGCTGCTTACAAGCCCTATCATAGGAATTTTAACGAGAGTATCGCAATTTTCTCTTGTCAGTCTTCGTAAGCCTTTTTCTTCGGCTCCCATAACTAAAGCGAGTGGTCCGCTTAAATCAGTATCATATAATAAATCCTCAGCTTCACCTGCTGCACCAATCACCCAAATACCCTTGTCCTGAAGCTGTTTTATTGTTCTAGATAAATTTGTTACCACAATGAGAGGAATAAGCTCTGTAGCACCACTGGATACTTTTTGCACTACTGGAGTTATTCCAACAGCATTATCTTTAGGAATAATAACTGCTTGAACACCAGCAGCTTCAGCCGAACGCATACAGGCGCCTAGATTATGAGGATCAGTCAAGCTATCCAAAATTAATAGAAACGGGATTTTTTCTTCTTTAATTATTAACTTAAATAGGTAGTTTTCGTCTTGTATACCGATACTTTCGGATAAAGCTGCTACCCCCTGATGAGAGCCACCTGTTAATATATCTAGATCTGAGCGAAGAACCCAAACGAGAGGTATATCTTGAAGTTGAGCTAAGTTAATGATTTTCTTAAACCTTTGATCATCGCGTCCTTTTTGGACCCTCAGTTCTTTAATTTTTGATCCGGAAGTCTTCAGTACAGAATAAACGGTATGTAATCCAAACAGCCAATCGGAATCGAAGTCGGAATCATTTTTATTTTCTATCATTTTTGATCTGCCCTAAGATCTAGCTCAGACTATTTTTTAGTCTTAATTTTATTTTCAATTTTTTTTCTTTTATTTTTAACCTTTCTATCAAAAGAAGATGTAGATATTTTTGTATCAGTATCCTTGTTTTTTTCTATCAACTCAAAATCAATTTTTCTTTCATTTAACTCAACTCTTATCACTTTCACCTTTAGATTATCTCCAAGACGAAAAATTTTACGAGTTTTCTCACCTACTAGACGATGGTGATCTTCTTCATATTGATAGTAATCCTTTGGTAGTGAAGTTATATGGATTAGTCCTTCAATATACATATCATCAAGCTGAACAAATAAACCAAATCCGGTAACAGTGCTGATAGTACCATCAAATTTCTCTCCGACTCGTGATGATAGGAACTCACACTTAAGCCAGTTTATTACATCTCTAGTAGCCTCATCTGCTCTTCTTTCTGTTAAAGAACAGTGCTCACCAAAAGAATTAAGTTGTTTTTTATCATATGGATATATTTCCTCTTGAGTTAATGCTCGTGAACCACTTACTCTAAAAGCTTCAGTATTTTTTGATTTTTTTCTTATTAAATACCGGATTGCTCGATGCACTAAAAGATCAGAGTAACGTCGAATAGGTGACGTAAAATGAGTGTATTCTGGATAATTTAGGCCGAAATGGCCATGACTCTCAGGCGAATAGATTGCTCTATTCATAGATCGCAGTATAACTGTTTGTATGATGTTACCATCTGGACGTTCTTGAATATCATTGAGAATACGCTGAAAGTCTTTTGGGTCAGCTCCGCCGTTAGAAAAATCTATGCCTAATTCACCAAGAAATTCTCTTAGGCTTTCTATTTTTTCATCCTTAGGCCCCTGATGAACACGATATAGTGTAGATATTTTGTTTTTTTTCAGAAATTTGGCTGCACAAACATTTGCGCAGAGCATGCATTCTTCTATTAATCTATGTGCTGAATTTCTTTGAGCTGGCAATATTTCCTTAATTTTCTTTTCTTTATCGAAAATTATCTGCGACTCCTGTGATTCGAATTCGATTGCACCTCTCAACTTTCTTGAATTAAGCAAGTCATAGTAAAGATCTGTCAAAGCATCTATATTTTTTATTATTGAATTGAATTGCTTGCGAATACTGCTTGTTGAGAGCTTTCTTTGGGAGATAATTTCAGTAACCTGAGTATATGTTAATCTCGCATGTGAATTAATTAGCCCCTCAAAAAAGTTGTATTGTATAACTGCTCCATTTTTATCTAGCATCATTTCACAGACTAAAGTTAATCGATCTAAGTTAGGCTTGAGTGAACATAACCCGTTCGAAATCTCTTCTGGAAGCATGGGAACTACATATTGTGGGAAATATACAGAATTACCTCTTTTATTAGCTTCTTGGTCAAGTGCAGTCGCAACTGATACATAATGAGAGACATCTGCAATTGCAACATATAGTTTCCTTAAACCTTCAGATTCAGGTTCACAGTAAACGGCATCATCAAAATCACGTGCATCTTCCCCATCGATTGTAACAAATGGAAGATGACGTAAATCTATTCTAAACTTTTTATCTTGATCAGAAACACTATCCCCTATGGAGTCAATGTTGTTTAAAACTTCGTCTGGCCACTTAACCGGAATACCATAATTATTGATAGCAATATCAATTTCAATCCCTGGAGCCATGTGGCTACCAAGAATCTGGGTAATACAGCCAGCAGGTAAGTGTTTTTTACTTGGCTGTTGATTAATTTTAACTATTACAATTTGACCTGGTTGCGCGTTATTTTCTTGTCCGACGGGTATAATTATATCTTGTGAAATTTTTGGATTATCAGGTCTTACAAACTTAGTATTGCTCTCTACAAAGAAGCGACCTACTAGGCTGCTTGTTCTATGTTTAACAACTTCAACAATAGTGGCTTCTTGGCGGCCACGGTGGTCTTTTCCAGATACTCTAACGAGAACTTCATCGCCATCTAAAACCTTTTTCATTTGTCTGCTTGAAAGATATAGGTCCGTTTCTCCAACAACTGGAGATACAAAACCAAATCCATCTGGATGACCAATAACTCTTCCTTTAATTAGATTCATTTTTTCCAAAGCGCCGTATGCATAGCTACGGTTTTTTATGAGCTGACCATCTCTTTCCATCGCTATCAGTCTTCGTCTAATAGCTTCATAAGCGCGCTCATCACTGATACTTAGTTCTTCACATAGCTCTTCATGCGTTAAGGGGCCACGGCTTTCAGCGAGAAAGTCTAAAATATACTCTCGACTAGGTATAGGGTTGTCGTATTTGGCAGCCTCTCTTTGAGAAAAAAAATCTTTGTTAATATGTTTTTTCATTATTACTTCATTTAATGATAGAAAATTAAAATATTTTTTAAATTACTTCAAGATTTAAAGTACCATGAAAACACATTGTCCTCAGATTAACCAACGACTTAAACAAAAATAAATACAGGACACGCCTCAAGGAAAATCAGTTACTATAAATAAAACAGCTAAGTTGTTGAAGACTGTGTACCTCCAGTCAATCTCATTTTTCCTTTTCTATTAAAATTATCTAGATTATCGTTTAGATCAGCTAATTTTTTACTTATTTGTATAGAAAACTTAAAAGGACCTTTAAATATAGATTTCTCATACTCATATAACCCAGTTTTCGCAACAGATCTTCTGATGATTTCCATAAAAAGCATATCCAGCTCCGATTCGGGAATAGATTCCAAGCTAAGATTTTCGAGCATCTGACATCTCAATTCAAATCCTCGGGCTGCCCTTTTTGCCGCTTTGTAAATTTTTGTCGCACTATCATGTTGATTAAGCCCGAGTGCAAAATAATAAAACTTTGCTTTAGAAACAGCATGTAATTTTGTGGGAATAGCTCTTTGGTAGTGAAGACTCCCTTTTTTTGAAGATATATATTTTGGTAATTTACCCATATATATTTTAAACCTTATTTTTATGGAATTTATTATGGAAAATATAACAAAAATTTTAGAAATATACCAATTAATTATAATTTAGACTCAGTCACCTAGTATAATAAGTTAAATAGTATTTTTTAATTGGCTAAATTTTACTGAAGATGTACAAATGAAAATTGATTTTTACATTCTTCATAAATATAATTCTGTTTGCTTATAATTATACTGTTAGTATTTTATAAAGACTTTTAACAATATCTTTACAGACTTATTGTTAATCAGGTAAATATAGAGGTTATACAATGACAAAAAAAAATGTGAACCAGCAAACACGCAGAGCTAAAATTAAAGATCAGCCATTTACAAATCTTTTATGGGATAAGGGAACGCCAGCTGGTAGAGAAGATCAAGAAAAAAGGAGGGCCCGTATAAGAAAAATTAATAGAGTAGCAGCTAAGAAAATTTTTATTCCTTTTTCAACAAATATGGAGCAACGAAAAGCAGCTATCGAGCTGCGTAAGAATGGAAGGAGGATTGTTTCAGGTTTACCAGGTCAAGTTCCTGACTATGAAGACTTGGAGTGTCAATTGCACCTAGTTGAGGTTAACGGTCAGTATATTGTAGAGCCAATTCCCTCAGAATAACCATTATTAATCGCTGTTTTGGTCAATCTTTTCCGCATATGGTTTTCCTGCAAGCTCAATTGTAATTTCTTTCTTGCAAGTGAGAATAACAATTTTTTTATTATCTATTTGCTCTAATGAAACCAGATCATCCATCAACTCATCATCGCCAGCTTCGGCTTGATTGACCTCAGAATAGAAATTTATTTCTGGAAATACAATACGCAATGCTGGCTTCTCATCTGAAGGATCGTCTAAACATTCTATGAATAACAACCTAACATCTATGTCATAAACTATGTTGAAGATATATGGTGAACTATGTCCAAGTAATTTCGATATCAGTGTCATAATATTCCCTAGATTTGTTGGTTTATCAGCTATCACATAATGCTAAAAAATTAGATTTAATAATTTACACGCATCTTTTTATCTATTGTCACCTAAAAAACATTGGCAAAAAAGCTTTGATAGCTTAAAAATAACTAAATACCAATAAATAATTGCTATATCTATGTTTAAATTACTTTTATATCTCTTTAAATTTTTTTGATTACTCATAAGCAATTTTTGTTATATTCTTATAAAAGTAATGCGCTTCTTTATTTTAAACAATCAACGACAAATAATAATAAAACCCAGATAGTGGCTTTTAAATGAAACAACAAACTCGCCTTGTATACTCAACAGAAAAAGGTCGGATAAAGCCCCAGGGATCAAAAGATATACAACAATATGACGATGGTGTTGCTCGAATTAATTACGAATCTAAGGGAAGGAAAGGTAAAGGTGTTACAACTATTTCCGGACTATACACCGAAGATATTAATCTCAAGACTTTGACAAAAAATTTAAAAAAAAATTGTGGGAGTGGTGGCTCTATCAAAAATAATATAGTTGAAATACAAGGCGATCATAGAGTGGAAGTGCGTGAATACCTAAAAAAAAAGGGGTATCCAATACTATAATAATTTTTATTTATCTTAAATCCTTCAGCAACCAGAGCGAGCGAGTTTGGAATTTCTAAAGTTTAATAATACTTTCGCCAAATTAGGTGAAAAATTTTTTACAAAAGTATCACCAAAAGGGCTCTTGGATCCATGTGTGGTAGATATCAACATAGCTGCGCTTGATATGCTTGGTATATCGATTAAGAAGATAGACACTAAAGCTGAAATACCTTTATGGTTAATGAATTTATGCAGCGGAAATGAGCTACCTAAAGGATGCAATCCCCTTGCTATGGTATACAGCGGTCATCAGTTTGGAGGTTATTCCCCTGTATTAGGTGATGGAAGGGGTATGCTTATTGGAGAAACTGAAGGTCCATCAGGTAAATGGGATATTCACCTCAAAGGGGCAGGAAAAACTCCTTATTCTCGGTTTGGGGATGGTAGGTCAGTTCTCAGATCTACTATAAGGGAGTATCTCTGCAGTGAGGCAATGCACGCACTTGGCATAAATACAACCAGAGCGCTAAGTATTTTTTCAAATGAGGAGCCTGTCCATAGAGAGAGGATTGAACGGGCTGCTCTACTGGTTCGTTTAGCTAGATCCCATATCAGATTTGGCTCTTTCGAGTATTTTCATCATACACGCCAATATAAAAGTGTCAAAAAACTTGCTGATTATATAATTATTCAACACTTTCCTATTTTTAAGGAAAAAGATGACCGCTATCTCCAAATGTTTAGAGGTATCGTCCATAAAACAGCAGAGATGATTGCAAAATGGCAATCTGTAGGATTTTCTCATGGTGTAATGAATACTGATAATATGTCGATTCTTGGTGAAACTCTGGATTATGGCCCATTTGGATTTATGGATAATTACAATCCAAACTTTATCTGTAATCATTCAGATAGCTATGGTCGCTATTCTTTCAAGAATCAACCCAGTATAGGTTTATGGAATTGCAATGCTTTAGCTACTGCATTGACAAGCCTTTTGGATTCTAGGCAGCTCAAATTAGTACTCGATGAATATCAACCAGTATTTCTAAATATCTTGTTGAAACTTTATAGACAAAAGTTAGGCCTAGAAGTCACTGTAGAAAATGATCAAAACTTAATAGATGAATTACTGGGGATTCTTGAAGTTAATAAAATTGATTATACTATTTTTTTCAGGCGCTTATGTTTTTTTAAATCAAAAGGTAACCATGAGCATTTAAAAGAATTATTCATAAACCAAAATGCATTAGATGGGTGGATAAAAAAATATAAGGATAGGTTGCTAGCTGAAACAAAAAATGAGGAGAAAAGAAAAAATAAGATGATTCAACATAACCCAAAATATATTCTGCGGAACTATATGGCTGAAATAGCCATTCAGAAAGCTGAAGACCATAGAGATTACACAGAAATCAGCCGTATACTTAAGCTACTTCAGTCGCCTCATGAGGAAAATCCTGAATGCGAGGAGTACGCAAAACATCCACCTGAATGGAGTAAAAAAATAACTGTGAGCTGCTCATCATAAAATTTATTTTGATCTCAATGACTTATTCCCAGGTCCCAACATGATGCTTATCCAGCGTGTGTCTTCATCGTTATCAAGTGCGATCTTGACCATTATCGTAAGTGGGATAGAAAGCAGCATGCCAACAGGGCCTAAAATCCACCCCCAAAAAACTAAAGACAAGAAAACAACTAAAGGTGAAAGATTAAGACCTCTTCCCATCAATTTAGGTTCAAGTAAATTTCCTATAAAAACGTTTATAATCAGGTAACAAAAGGCAACGCAAATAGCTGTAAAAGAACCCAGCTGGATTAAAGACAACAAAACTGCAGGTACAGCTGCAATTATAGAGCCAATTGTGGGAATAAAATTAAGCAGCAATGCAAAAAATCCCCACATAACAGGGTAATCAACACTAAACAGCCAGAGAGTTATGGTAACCAGAATGCCAGTCAAAAGACTCAATACTGTTTTGATCCCCAAATAACTATGTACACTTTTTAAAAAGAAGGAAATGCCATCATCTATTGATGCTTTTTTATGAGTTGCTTGTTGTAATTTTTCCCTGAACCCTATTTCTTCTGCCAAAATAAAAATTACAGTTAGCAGTATCATAAAGGTGTTTGTTAAAACACTACCAAATGATGTTAACGTACTGCCCATTAATTGGACTGCAGCCTCAGGCTTAAGTAAGTTTTTCATTTGGTTTATGTCAAATACAAGCCCTAAATCCGCTAACCAGTATAAGAAAATTCCGCTCAATTCCTGTAGTCTGATTTCATATGTCGGTATACTATCTCTAAAATCGCTTACGGAAGACTGTATAAGCGCTGAAATTAGCCAACCTGCAACGACTAAGCAACTAATAACTAAGAAAATAGCAATTCCATTTGGTACTTTATTCTTTTTAAGCCAAGCTAGTAATGGTGAAAAAATAAGTGCTATAAATACAGACAACAAACAAGGAACTATTAGTGTTTCTGCCATTTTTATTCCTGTTACAACGATCACAAAAGCCGCAACAGTAATAAGTCCTTTCGCGAATGACGAGTGCTCACTCATATCTCTACTCCTGATAATTTTAACAATCCTGATAATATTTTTTTCACTTCCATAATCCCTTTATCTTCAAAAAGTCTATATATGTGAATAGAGCCCTCAGACTCATTAATTTTTTTGCAATGCAAACGAACACCTTCCACTGAATAATCATGTCTAATTGGAAAACAAAGGAACACGTCTAAATCGTTACTAGTAACAGTCTCATCAATAATTATTTCTGATAATTTAATGACATTCTTCTTTTCTAAGTAATAAGCTGGTGGCCTCCAGCAATCTATATTAGAAAAAATTAAAGCATTTGCGATTATTGCCGCAACGTCATTTATAAGGTTATTACTTATTCACCTAAAGAGCCAGCTTGGCCAATATTAAAGTTCTCTTGTCGTTGCAAATTGTATTTCTGGATACCTTTCCTCTGTAAGAGATAAATTGACTCTAGTTGAAGCCAGGTATGCTAAATGCCCGCCGCCGTCTAGGGCGATGCCATCAGGAATTTTCTTTTTTATTTCTTCTATTTTTTTCATATCATCTGATTCTATCCATCTAGCTGTAAATATATTTATTGGTTCATAAACTGCATCTACACCGTACTCGTCCATCAGTCTAAACTTTACAACATCAAATTGCAGCTGCCCAACTGCACCAACGATTATGTCATTGTTATTCAGTGGAAAAAATACCTGGGTGCTGCCCTCCTCCGATAATTGCTTGATCCCTTTTTTTAACTGTTTCATTTTTAACGGATCAAGAAGCCTAATACGCCTAAAAAGTTCCGGAGAAAAATAAGGGATACCAATAAACTTTAGGTCTTCTCCAGTAGTAAATGTATCGCCTATCTGGATAGTTCCATGGTTATGTAGACCAATAATATCGCCAGCTATTGCCTCATCAAGAGAGACTCTTTCACCAGCTTTAAAACCAACGGCATCAGATATACGCAAATCTTTTTTTTGTCTTACATGGTGTATCTTCATACCCTTGGTGTATTTCCCAGAACATATTCGTAAAAAAGCTATTCGATCTCTATGCTTTGGATCCATATTTGCTTGTATCTTGAATACAAAACCAGAAAATTTTTCTTCATTTGCGGCAACGTTTCTCTCTAATGCTGGCCTTGACAGAGGGGGTGGAGCCTTCTGAACAAAAATATTTAGCATCTCACGTATACCAAAGTTTGATAGTGCTGTTCCAAAAAAAACAGGGGTTAATTTTCCACTCAAATATAAATCAGTTTCAAAGCTATTGGTGGCCCCAGATACAAGTTCTATCTCATCTCTTATCTCTTTCGATCTATGACCTAAGAATTTAGTTGCTTCATCAGAATATAAACCATGGATTTGTTCATCTTCAGGAATGATCGCTCCTTGACCTGATTTATATACATTAATAATATCTGCTTGAAAATCATAAACGCCATTGAAAGTTTTTCCGCAACCAATTGGCCAATTCATTGGAGCACAGGAAATTTTTAATACTTGTTCTATTTCATCAAGAAGATCTACTGGGTCACGTATCTCTCTATCCATTTTATTAATAAAAGAAATTATTGGTGTATCTCTTAAACGACAAACCTCCATCAACTTAATAGTTCTTTGCTCAACACCTTTTGCTCCGTCAATAACCATAAGTGCAGAATCTACCGCTGTAAGTGTCCTATAGGTATCTTCAGAAAAATCTTCATGTCCTGGGGTATCTAAAAGGTTCACTATGCAATCTCTGTATGGAAACTGCATCACAGAAGAAGTAACAGAAATACCTCTATCTTTTTCCATTTGCATCCAATCAGATGTTACATGCCTACCGCTTTTTTTGCTTTTAACAGTACCTGCAACTTGAATAAGCTTTCCAAACAATAAAAGTTTTTCAGTAATAGTAGTTTTTCCTGC
>Ga0209251_1003305_pt1 | contig 10624 bp, 10 predicted proteins | sample SaaInlV_100m_DNA_6_FD_184665 | JGI IMG/M metagenome (GOLD analysis project Ga0209251, IMG submission 184665) | Marine microbial communities from expanding oxygen minimum zones in the Saanich Inlet - Saanich Inlet SI073_LV_10m_DNA (SPAdes) (version 2) | ecosystem: Environmental > Aquatic > Marine...
CGGCGGCGGCGGTAGTGGTGGTGGTGGCGGTGATCGCCCCTCCGGTGCCCGTGGTTGGGAAGATCGCAGCTATGGCGCTCGTGATAGTGCTGCCCCCCAAGGTGGCAATGCCTATGACGAAGGGCGTGTTCGTCGCCGCCGCTCCTCTGGTGGCGGCGGTACAGGTACCAGTGGTACAGGTGCCGGTGGTGGCGACGATTTCTCCGGCTACGGCGGTGCCGAGGGCTAATCGCCTTTCCAGCTCTTTCACTTAAAGGCCGGCGTCTTTCAGTTGACGTCCGGCCTCTTCCAAGATTTTCAGATCAGCCCCTTTCCGTTGGGATCGTTCCCCAAGCTCACGGCGCCAATGGCGCGCGCCGGGAACCCCTTCGACGAGTTGAACGAGGTGTCGGCATAGATCCCAAAGCCGACCTCCTCGGTGTAAGTGCTGAGCGGCGTGGGGAATTAAGCCTTCCACGACATCTGATGCCAACAATTGGCGTGGCGCTTCTCCATAGATCAAATGGTCCATGTCTGCCCAACGCAAGGGGTGGGCGTAGGCGGCTCGACCAACCATCGCTCCATCGCATTGATCGAGGGCTATCAAACAATCCGCGGGTGTTTCGAGACCACCGTTGAGTTCAATCAATAACTCTGGGCGACGTTGTTTTAGTGCAACAACTCGGTCGTGCTGCAGCGGCGGAATTGTTCGGTTTTGTTTGGGATCTAAACCCTCCAACCATGCTTTACGTGCGTGAACAGAAAACCGTTGGGCTCCGGCTTCAGCCACCCGATCAACAAAAGCTGTAAGCAACGTGTCGTTATCGAGATCGTCAATGCCAATCCTGTGTTTCACGGTGACGGGGAGCGCACTGGCTTGACCCATTGCCTCAACACAGCGGGCTACCAGATCGGGATCGGCCATTAAGCACGCTCCGAAGTTGCCTGCTTGCACTCTTTGGCTTGGGCACCCCACATTCAGATTGATTTCGTCATAGCCCCAGTCCAAAGCGAGGCGGGCAGCATCGGCAAGGAGGTTGGGATCATCGCCGCCCACCTGCAGAGCAATGGGGTGTTCGATGGGATCGAAATCCAGAAGCCTGTCGCGCCTGTTGGTGTGATGTAAGGCTTGAGCAACCACCATCTCCGTGTAGAGAAGGGCTCGACAGCTGATCTGTCGCATCAGCACACGAAAGTGCCGATCTGTGCAATCGAGCATTGGCGCCACGCTGAAGCGATGGGCAGGAACGGTGGCGGGGCGTTCAACCTCGGTCATGGATCCATTAGAACCGCTGAAGCCCTTTGGTTCAGAGCTGATGACTCATACTTCGCCTGTTTTGTCCCGTCGTTCATTGATGTTTGCTGCAGTAGCTGGTGCATTGGGCAGTCTGTGGCGCCCGAAAACGGTTCAAGCTGCTTCGAAGGCCAATGACCCTCAGTGGGATCTCAGCCCTGAGGTTTGGCGAGAGCGCTTATCCCCTGAAGCCTTCAACGTCTTGCGCAACGAGGGCACTGAGCGCCCGTTTACAAGTCCGTTTAATGATGAAAAACGCAGTGGTAACTATCACTGTGCAGGATGTGATTTGGCCTTGTTTTCGTCGGAGGGAAAGTTTGACAGCGGAACGGGTTGGCCCAGTTTTTGGCAACCACTCAGCCAAGCGATCGAGACGAAAGTAGATTTCAAACTGATTGTCCCGCGTACGGAATATCACTGTTCGCGCTGCGGTGGTCATCAGGGCCATGTTTTTAATGACGGACCCCGACCAACTGGAAAGCGCTATTGCAACAACGGAGTCGCCCTCGTCTTCCGCCCCGCAAGTTGAAGCAGCGGATACCTGCAATCTTTTAGTGATTGGTGGTGGTGCAGCTGGATTTATGGCTGCCATTACCGCTGCTGAGCAGGGGGTCAAACGCGTCCTCGTTTTGGAGGCCACTCCAGAGCTCCTCAGCAAAGTTCGGATTAGTGGGGGTGGTCGCTGCAACGTCACCCACGCCTGTTGGGATCCGGCTGAACTTGTTGGTCATTACCCCCGTGGTCAGAGGGCTTTGAAAGGTGTATTTAGCCGGTTTGCTGCAGGAGATGCCATCGCTTGGTTTGCTGATCGTGGCTTAGTGCTGATTGAAGAGGCTGATGGTCGGATGTTTCCGGAGCAGAACCGTTCGGAGGCGGTGATTCAGTGCCTGAAGCGGGCGGCTCTGAAGGCAGGAGTGAAGGTGCAAACGCGGGCGATGGTGCAGCGTTTATCCGTGCAGTCTGAGGGCGGTTTTTTGGTGGATGGCCGCGGCTTGGACCAGCCGTTATCGGCCCAGAAGGTGATGTTGGCCACTGGCGGCCATCCCAGCGGCCGCAAGATGGCAGAAAATCTTGGTCATCAGCTTGTACCACCGGTCCCGTCGTTGTTCAGCCTTTCGCTGGAGGCGTCCGCTCTGATGGCTTGTAGCGGTATCGCTGTGGATGATGTTGGCTTGGAGCTGAAGCTCAACAACCAACGCTTCCGACATGTCGGCCGAGTGTTGATCACCCACCGTGGATTGAGTGGTCCTGCCACACTTCGACTCTCAGCGTTTGCCGCGCGCGCTTTGCATAGCAGCCGCTATCGCGGGGAACTTCGGGTGGATTGGAGTGCTGGCCTGGGGCGATCTGGGGTTGAGCAACGGCTGAAGCAGTGGCGACAGGAGCAAGCGCGGCGTACTTTGGCGGCGGCTAAGCCCTTTGATCACTTCCCCAGACGGCTTTGGCAGGCATTTTTAATGCTTGCTGGTGCAGATGGAGAGCGACGTTGGGCCGAGCTCCCTGTCAAATCAGAACGCAGGCTGGTAGAAATTCTCTGCGCTCAGCCTTTATCGATTCAGGGCCGCGGCCCCTTTGGAGAAGAATTTGTCACCGCTGGTGGCGTTGATCTGGGTGAGGTGAACTTGGCCACGATGGAAAGTCGACGTTGTCCTGGCCTTTATCTCGCTGGAGAATTACTGGATGTGGATGGGGTGACGGGGGGATTTAATTTTCAAGCCTGTTGGAGCGGAGGCTGGTTGGCGGGGCAGTCGATTGCCTTAGCCGATTGAACGATGCTGTTTTTGATTCAACAGAACGACATTTGCTTCTTGTAATTAGCATTTAAAGATGAATTAATTTTTTATAAGGCAAGCTAAACTCTTTCAACCTATTTCTATAGTCCTGTTGCAAAGGCTTAAAATAAACTCGCAATCACTAAACTCGTATATTTTGTAGAGAATGGATCGAGTTTGATTACTGAATTTGATCAAAAACGGTAAACATTGGTAGATACATTGCTAGAAGAATTGAGCCCACAATTCCTCCAACGACCACGATCATTGCGGGTTCCAGCATTGAAGTCAGTGCTTTGACCATCGCTCCCACTTCATCTTCATAGAAGTCTGCAACTTTGCTCAGCATTTTGTCCATTTCGCCTGTTTCTTCTCCAATCGCAAGCATGCTTAGAGCCATATCTGGCAAAACTTTCTGACGGATTAGTGATGTGCTGAGTAGCACGCCTTCCTGGACAAGAGTTCGGGATTTGAGAATAGCATCGGAAATAATGCTATTTCCGGCAGTTTGACTTGAGATTTCCATTGCCATCAAAATTGGCACTCCCGCTCGGGTTAGTGAACTAAAGATTCGGCAAAATTGAGCCGTTGCCGTCATCATAATGAGTTCACCAAAAAGGGGAACTTTGAGTACTAGTCGATCAATACTTCTACGCCCATTGTGGGTGTTATAAAACCTTGTAAATAACCATACAGCGATAACAATTGCTCCAGCGGCATACAGGGAGGCGGTGGAGCGTAGTAATTCGCTGAAGTTCACAAGTAACTGCGTGAAGGCCGGAAGTTCCGCGCCGAGGTCTTCAAAAATTCCTGCAAATGTTGGAATGAGAAAGATCGTCATCCCCAAGAAGACCAGGATCGCGATAACGAGAACTGCGACTGGATATCCCAACGCCCCTTTGATTTGGTTTTGAAGTTTCGCCGTGTCTTCCAGGAGTTTGGCCAAGCGTTTCAGTGCCTCATCAAGAACCCCTCCGGCTTCACCGGCTTCCACCATGGCGACACTCAGCTGATCGAATACTTTCGGCCATTGCCGAATCGCAGTGGCGAGTGCGATGCCCTCATTCACATCCAAACTCACCTTGATTAGCGCCCGCTTGAACATCGGTAGTTTTTGCTGGGTGGCCATCAAATCGAGACTGCGCACGATGGGAACACCGGCATCGACAAGGGCCGCCAACTTGCTGGCAAAGATCGCTTTTTCTTTTACGCCTGGTGCTTTTTCAAAGGCTCGACTTAGATCGAACGAGAGAACTCCAGATGAAACATGGTCTGCAGGGGAGCCCTTTGAGTCGCCTGATTCTGTGGCAGGCCGAAGCTCTGTTGCGCGGATGCCGCGGCGACGCAGTTGCTTTTTGGCTTCAGTGACTCCCGCTGCTTTGACTGACACCGTTCGTTGTTGACCGGTGGACCCCAAATAAGTGGCGATGAAAGTGGCCATGGTTTGGGGGCTCCTCGTTTAAGAGTTTTCGATAAGGCGTTCAAGTTCTCCAGGCTTGCTTGCCTTAGCCATTCCTTCATTGCGCGAAATGGAGCCGTCTTTGATCAAATTGGCCAACGCTTTTTCCAGGGTTTGCATGCCCTGTTCACCGCCGGTTTGGATTTGGGAGTAAAGCTGAGCGGTTTTTCCTTCTCTGATGAGGTTGGCCGTAGCTGGTGTGTTGATCAAGATTTCCTGGGCCATCACCCGCCCGAACTGACCGGGAGCGGGGTTTTGTCGCCGACACAGTGTCTGTGAGAACACTGCTGCCAAGCTGCCTGAAAGTTGCACTCGAATTTGGGTCTGTTGCGCTGGAGGAAAGACATCCACCATGCGATCAACAGTTTGAGCCGCGGAACTGGTGTGCAGGGTTCCAAACACCAGATGTCCTGTTTCGGCTGCGCTCACGGCGAGCTGAATGGTTTCAAGATCACGCATTTCACCCACCAAAATCACGTCTGGGTCCTCCCTTAAAGCAGCTTTTAGAGCATTGGCAAAGCTGCGGGTGTCTTCATTCAGCTGACGTTGGTGCACCAGGCTTTTGTCGCTCTGGTAAATGAATTCGATGGGGTCCTCGATAGTGAGGATGTGTTCACTGCGGGTGTGATTGATGTGATCGAGAAGGGCAGCCAGTGTTGTGGTCTTGCCTGAGCCCGTTGGCCCCGTGACGAGTACAAGCCCTCGCGGACGTTTGCTGGTTTCCAGAACAACAGGTGGTAGCTGAAGCATCTCCACCGTGGGGATTGAGCTGCCGAGGGCGCGTAGGCAGGCCGCATAACTTCCCTTTTGTCGATACACATTCACGCGGAACCGGGCTACCCCCTTTAATCCGTAGGCGCAGTCGAGTTCCCACGTTTGTTCCAGCGTCTTTCGCTGGCTGTTGTTCAGCATGGAGAAGATCAGCTTGTTGCATTCCTCCTCGGTGAGTGGTTCATCTCCCATGGGCCGCAAGTCACCGCTGAACCGGCCGTAGGGCGGTTGTCCTGTGGCGAGATGGAGGTCGCTGCCGTCTCCCTGAACCAGTTGTTCCATCAACTCTTCGATCATGAAATCCACGACCAAGTCCTCAGTGACGTTCCCTTAGGCAGTACGGACATTCCAACCAACCTTCCTGGAGACCAGCCCCGCAGCCTTCACAGGTCATTGTGCTGAGGGCTCGGGCCCTGCGCTCAGATTCCAATCCAGAGTCCGTCAGGATCATTCGCCCCACTTCTTCCAGGGTGGTGAGTCCTTGTCGGACCAGTTCCAGGCTGTAACCCAACAGAGTCACCATTCCGGATTCCAGCGCCAGCTGGCGGATGACATCTGTGGTCGCACCACGTGAAATCGCCGTGGCCATGTCCTCATGCACTCGCAAGACCTCGTAGACCCCCACCCGCCCTCGGTAACCGCTGCCCTTGCAATTAGGGCAGATCGTCTCCTGTTGTTCAGGGTGATGGGCCTTGAAAAAGGTGACGTTGGTTTCTCGGCTCGCCATCAGTCCGAAGCGTCCCAGCTCCAGTTCATCGGGTCGATAGGCCTCTTTGCACTTGTCGCAAACGCGTCGTAAGAGCCGTTGGGAAATGATCCCAATTAGGGATGCCGACACCATGAATGGCTCGACTCCCATCTCATCGAGGCGAGCAATCGTGCTGGAGGCATCATTGGCATGGAGCGTGCTCAGAACGAGGTGACCGGTGAGTGCCGCTTCGATGGCCGTTTTGGCGGTTTCTAAATCACGGGTTTCTCCCACTAGGAGCACATCCGGGTCTTGGCGCATAAAGGCCCGCAACGCGGTGGCGAAGTCGAAGTCTTTTTCGCGGTTCACCTGGCACTGGGTGATGCCCGGCAAGGTGTATTCGATCGGATCTTCCACGGTGGAGATATTGATTCCGGGATCGTTCCGTTCGGCCAATAAGGAGTAAAGCGTTGTCGATTTGCCTGAGCCGGTCGGCCCGGTGACCAGGATCATTCCGAATGGTTTTGAACCCAGGTCTCTGACGAGCGCGAGAGCCTGGGGATCACTGATCAGCTTGTCCAGACCGAGTTGTGTGGCGTTGCTATCGAGAAGTCGGAGGCAGATTTTTTCGCCAAAACGACTCGGCAGCGTGTTGACTCGAAAGTCGATCGTTTGGTCTTTGTATCGCCTGCGGATGCGTCCGTCTTGAGCCTGGCGCCGTTCGGCGATGTCCATGTCCGCCAGGATCTTGAAGCGGGAGGTCACCGCTGGAATGAGTCGAGCCGGTAATGGCTCGATGTATTGCTGCAGGACACCGTCCTGCCGGTAGCGCAAGCGCAAACCTGTTTGCTGGGGCTCCACATGAATGTCGCTGGCGCTCACCGACATCGCCTGGAGCAGGATCCGATCGACCAGGGCCACCACGGGTGATGCTTCGGCATCGTTGAGGCTCGCCTCGAGGTCGATCGCATCGTTGGCGAGCGAAGCGTTCTCGTCGGGATCGGCATCAAAAACGCTTTCGGTGTCAAACCCACCCAGAAAAGAGTCAATCGAATCGGTTGCGTTGGTCGATTCGGCCCTATCGCCAGGTGGTGACAGCTGTTCAGAGATCACCTCCGCTATCAACGGGTCCTGAGAGGCCGTGTTGTGTTCCGTCGTGACGGATGTGGCTTCTTTGTTGTGCAGCGCGGCTTGAAGATCAACCTCTAAAGCGGGATGCAGTCGAATCGTGCGGTTTTGGGTCGGTAATTGTTCGATTAATCGCTGCCAGTCCTCATCGCGCCAGTGACTGGGGATCGCAATGTCTAGATGGTCTGAATCGCTGTTGATCGGCACCGATTGCAGGTGTTTCCAGCCATCAGGACTGATCCCATCGACAGCATCCTTGAGGAGATCTTTGCTGCGATTCAGTTGATCGGGATTTGGGACTGCCCGTTGCAGGAGCAATTCCAGCTCAAACCGCTGTCTGGATCCGTTGTTGGCATCAGAACTCGACTGAGTCAGGGTCATTGATCAGAACGAGGTGCGGGCTTCCGCAGCTTGTGGGAGGAGAGCTGTTTCCTACAACATGTCTACACAGCATTCCCTGAGCGGTCAGCATGAGCGGCGACGCCTCCACCCCAGCGCAGGATCAAAACGTCGAATCCAACGACGTTTCCGCGACTCCGGATGTCGATGCCGGCACCCCGATCGATCCTGTCGTGGAGGAAGCTCCCGCGATGGATACCGAGATCGATCCAGCCAATCGCCTGCAGCAGCTTGAGCAGGAACTGAATTCTCTTAAGCAGGAACACGAAACGGTTCAAGCGCAGTACGTGCGCATCGCAGCGGACTTCGACAATTTTCGAAAGCGTCAGGTGCGTGACCAAGACGATCTGCGACAACAACTCGTCTGTTCAACGCTGACTGAAATCCTTCCAGTGGTGGACAACTTTGAGCGTGCCCGTCAGCAGCTCAACCCTGAGGGGGAAGAAGCGCAAGCTCTCCATCGCAGTTATCAGGGTCTCTACAAACAGCTTGTGGATGTGCTGAAGCAGCAAGGTGTCGCGCGGATGGACGTTGTTGGTCAAGAGTTCGATCCAACCCTGCACGAGGCCGTGCTCCGGGAAGAAAATCAGGAGCACGCGGAAGACATTGTTTGTGAGGAGCTTCAACGGGGATATCACCGCGATGGCAGGGTTCTGCGCCACGCCATGGTGAAAGTGTCGATGGGACCAGGGCCTCAAAGCAGCTCAGAAGCTGCATCGGAACAGCCCCAAGTGGGTGACGCCTGATGGCCGATTACTACGACCTACTTGGAGTGAGTCGCGATGCTGATGCGGATTCGCTGAAGCGTGCTTACCGGCGGATGGCCCGTCAATACCACCCGGATATCAATAAGGAAGCGGGAGCCGAAGACAAGTTCAAGGAAATCGGTCGCGCCTACGAGGTGTTGAATGACCCCCAGACTCGGGCCCGATACGACCAGTTTGGAGAAGCTGGCCTTGGGGGAGCGGCCGGTGGCCCGGACATGGGCGACATGGGCGGCTTTTCCGACCTGTTCGAAACGTTTTTCCAGGGATTTGGTGGCCCTGGCGCTTCGGGTGGGCGGCAACGCCGTCGTGGACCGCAGCAAGGTGATGACCTTCGCTACGACCTCACGATTGATTTTGAGCAGGCGGTCTTCGGACAAGAGCAGGAAATCAAGATTCCACATTTGGAAACCTGCGATACCTGCAGTGGAAGTGGTGCGAAACCTGGCAGCGCTCCAACAACTTGCGGCACTTGTGGTGGTGCTGGGCAAGTAAGGCGTGCCACGCGAACACCGTTCGGCAGCTTTACCCAGGTAGCTGAATGCCCCAACTGCGGTGGTACGGGTCAAGTTATTGCTGATCCCTGCGGAGCTTGCGGTGGCCAAGGTGTCCATCAAGTGCGTAAAAAGCTGCGCATCAACATCCCCGCTGGGGTCGATACCGGCACACGATTGCGTGTCTCCGGTGAAGGCAATGCTGGCCCCCGTGGGGGTCCCTCTGGAGATCTATACGTCTTCTTAACGGTCAAGTCGCATCCCCGTTTGCGACGTGATGGGCTCAACCTTCTCTCAGAAGTGAAGGTCAGTTACCTCCAGGCGATCCTCGGAGACACGATTGAAGTGGAAACCGTTGAAGGCACCCAAGAATTAGAGATCCCTGCGGGATTACAACCCAGCACCATCTTGACTTTGGCCAACCAGGGGATTCCAAAATTGGGCAATCCCGTGGCTCGCGGCGATCAGCGGATCACGGTCACTGTTGAACTTCCGAAGCGGATCTCAGATCCTGAACGGGTGCTTTTGGAACAATTAGCCGGGCACCACTCGGCTCGAGGTAAGCAGCATCACCATCACAACAGTGGGCTGTTTGCCCGCTTGTTTGGCCAGAAATGACGGACTCCCGTTCCCTCGATTTGAGGGGAACACCGTGTCCCGTCAATTTCGTCCGTTGCAAGCTCACTCTGGAAACCATGCATCCCGGCGACCAACTCGATGTTGATCTCGACCGTGGTGAACCTGAGGAGATGGTGGTCCCTGGTTTGCGGGATGCGGGCCATCTTGTGGTCGTGTCTGGGGACGATCCAGCCTGGGTGCACCTGCAGGTGACCTGTGGTGGCTGATGGCTCAGGGATTGTCGTAGCGCTGCAAGCCAACTACCTCGAGGTTGAGCTGGATGATGCCCCTCAGGGATGCCCGCTGCGGTTGTTGTGTACCCGTCGGTCGCGTCTCACGCATCGAGGTAAAGATGTGAATGTGGGGGATCGGGTTCGGGTGGAAGCGATTGATGCCAAGCAGGCCAGAGCCGTGGTGGCTGAGGTTTCCCCTCGCCAGAGCTGGTTGACCCGGCCACCGGTGGCCAATGTGTCGTTGGTCGTGGTGGCGCTGGCGGTGGACCAGCCGGCCTTTGATCCTGATCAGGCGAGTCGGTTCCTACTAACCGCTGAACGCACTGGTTTGGATGTGCAGTTGGTTCTCACAAAGGTGGATCTTGTCTCTGCGGAGGTCTTGAGCGAGCTGTGTGAACGCTTGCGCGGTTGGGGTTATGACCCCCTTCCCCTCTCGAGTGAATCCGGCTCTGGGATGGAGGTGTTGCAAACGCGATTGCAGGGCACACCGCTTGCGGTGCTGTGTGGACCTTCAGGTGTTGGCAAAAGCAGCGTCCTGAACAACCTTTTGCCGCATTTGTCGTTGCGGGTTGGTGCGGTCTCAGGCCGGTTGCAGCGGGGTCGTCATACGACGCGCCACGTTGAGTTGTTCCCGATTGGAGACCAGGCCAGAGTGGCTGACACTCCGGGTTTTAACCGCCCGGAGTTGCCGGACGACCCCCATGAGTTGGGGGTGTTGTTCCCAGAGTTGAAACGTCAATTGGATCCATGGCCCTGTCGGTTCCGCGATTGCTTGCATCGAGGGGAACCAGGCTGTGGAGTGTCCAAGACTTGGGAGCGTTACGGCCTCTACGCCAAGGCATTGGAAGAGGTTGTCAGCCTTAGCCGCCCATTCCGGGGAGGTTGAGGTTTAAGCCGCCGGTGAGCTCCTCCATGCGGCCTTTCATCGTTGCTGTGGACTGCTCATAGGCGGCTTGAAGGGCTTCAAGCGTTGCTGTTTCACAGGCCTCTGCACCGTCCTGAACGAGGGCTGGATCGAGATGAAT
>Ga0209251_1003309_pt1 | contig 10619 bp, 7 predicted proteins | sample SaaInlV_100m_DNA_6_FD_184665 | JGI IMG/M metagenome (GOLD analysis project Ga0209251, IMG submission 184665) | Marine microbial communities from expanding oxygen minimum zones in the Saanich Inlet - Saanich Inlet SI073_LV_10m_DNA (SPAdes) (version 2) | ecosystem: Environmental > Aquatic > Marine...
TAATTTGGGGCTCCTCGCACTAAAGTGAGTAGTAATTGGGTTAGTCTATTGTTCTTAAGGCAATAATAATGCCGTTATGTAGGGCACCACAATGGATCAATTAAGGGCCTTGCGTTACTTCAGCAAAGTGGTCGAGACCGGCAGCTTTACAAAGGCCGCCGCGACATTTTCGGTTCCGGCCTCTTCGCTATCGCGCCGTATCGCAGATCTTGAAAGGAGCCTTGGGGCGAACCTCTTAAAGCGCACCACCCGTGTTGTTCAAGTCACCGAGATTGGGCAGCTTTATTACACACAGGTGCAAGACGTATTGGCCCATTTAGAACGCAGTGATGAATCGGTGAGGAGCTACCAAGCCTCGCCTAAAGGATTCCTTCGGATCAGCACCATGGTGACCTTCGGCGAGAGAATCCTCATACCCCTTCTCGATGAGTTTAAAACCCTTTATCCAGAGATCATTTTAGACCTAAGTTTCAGCGATGAGCTTTCCACGCTATCGCGCGATGAAGTGGATATTGCGATTCGGGGCGGCTATGCACCCAATGAAAGAGTCCAAGCAGTGCGCCTTATGGACAACGAATTCATCCCAGTCGCCTCTCCAAGTTATCTTGCATCAAACGGAACACCCAAACACGCGACAGATTTGCGGGATCACCAAGGCCTTTTTTTTCGCACCCCAAACGGCCCTCACCCCTGGGTGTGTGAGGAAAAAGGCCAGTGGCTAGACGTATCAGGAAAGGCCCTAACCATCTCGAACAACAGCACCTGGCTGCGCAGGGAAGCTGTTGCGGGGCGAGGTATCTGCATGACGCCGCGATGGTCGGTACAAGAAGATCTAGATAACGGCAAAGTGCAGGAGCTCACGATTAAGCCCAAAGTACGGGTCACCCAAAATAAAAATTTGGCCATCTACCTGCTGTACCAGAAGCAGCAGTACGCCGTGCCCAAAGTGAAGGTTGCCGTGGACTTTCTGGTCAGCCGTATTCAATCGCCCTGAGACTCAGCCCGCTTACCACGTAGTGACTGATGCTTTTATTGGCAATGAGCATCGCCGGATTAAGGACGATGCTCACTGCGTATTGTACTTTTACTCGGGAATTTTACTTACTCAACGTTTGGCACAATCAATACCTTGCCATTTCTGCCATCTTGCGCAGCCCGAGTGACTGCCGCTTTGATATCACTGACCGCAAAACGTGAGTCAACATCAGCCTTGAGAACACCCGTGGCAATTAAGGGAATAATTTTTCCGAACGCTGCCTGCTTGTCTTCCATGGAGGCCGTCTCATACCACTTTTGCAGCCAAAAACCTCGATTGCGGACGTCTTTGAAAATGGTCATACCGGTATTTAAACTTGCAGGCTTACCTGAAAGCATGCCGTAAGCCACGATAGTTCCGCTGTAACCAAGGCTGTTCGTTAGTCGGGTGTAAGTATCCCCCCCCACCGCGTCAAGTGCCAAAACGACGGGCTCACCACCCGTGGCACGAGCGATCTGATCGGCCAGATCTGGCCCATCAATCAACACCACATCTGCGCCCTTAGCCATGAGCTCCTCAGCAAGCCCCTCACGGCGGACCACATTGATCGTTTTAATGCCACGCTGCTTAGCGAGTTGAATCACGTAACCACCGACAGCTGAGTTTGCAGCACTTTGCACAATCCATTGGCCCTCATTGAGATCAACGAAGGAGGTCAGCATTAATAGAGCAGTAATCGGATTTACCGCCGACATACCCAGCTGCTCTACGACGGCTGGCGGAAGGTCACCCATACTGGGCAGCGGCAGAAAGCCCGCTTCAGGAGCAACAACCTCATCTCTCCAGGTGCCTCCACCGACGATCAACACGAGCTGCCCCACCTTCAGGTACCCAGCCTCGGGGGTTACTTCGATAACACGGCCCACCCCCTCACTGCCGGGGTTGGCAGGTAATACTGCATCCACGCCGTACTGACCCGCTATTTGCAGCAAGTTTGAAGGGTTAATGGGCGCTGCTAAAACCCTGACTCTGACGTCGCCCGGTTGAAGCTCTTTAGGCGCCTCCTCTTTAACGTCGATCACATCAGCCGGATTACCGATTTGATTGAACTCGGTGTATTTCAACATCTTCGGTGCGGCGCTCGCATGGTTGCCATGCCCATCTGCATAAGATGTGGTCGCGACACCCAAACTCATCGCCAAGGTCATGATTATTGAAAAGTGCTTCATAGTTGCAGTCCGTTTTGTGTTTTTAAATTTGTGACTCATCGCTAACTCATAGTGCAGTGAATCTTTTCCCTCATAGAGTGTCGTCAACTGGTTGACCCTCTTCTTGCTCAAACCATCGTCCCAAGTAAATGCCCACGAGGGACCAAAGTGCTGCGATCCCGGCCCCAACCGCCGCAACGGCAGCTAGACCCAAACCCAGACCCTGGGTGAGACCGGTAAATAACCAAGCCATCAGCATATCCCCGCCACGATAAGCAACGATGTCAATAACGGGCTTAGCCTTAAAACGGGCTTCTCTGTCGACCCTCGTAAACAAGACTTCACGCGCCGGTTTGGTGACTCCATAGTTGCCCGCACGCCGAATAACCTGCAAGGCCACAACCGCGCCAAGAAATGGGGATACCGCCACAATAATAAGGCCCGCACAAATCAGCACCGGAATAAATGCAATGGTCGCAGGCATACCAAATTTCCCAATAAGTCGACCCGTGGCAAACAAACCCATCGCAATGGAAAGTACATTGACGGCCAAATCCATTTGAGCCCAGACCGCCGTTCGCTCGGCGCGGCTCAGTTCACTCAGCAAATTTTTTAACTCGAAGTAAACGAAAGAACTAATACCCGTGTACAAAAAAATGAAGAGCCCAATCGCCATTAAGTACGGATTGGAAAAAAACAGCTTGAAGCCAGCTAGTGGGTTGCCACCAATTTTTACCTCAGACGTTGCCTCCGCCAAACCTCCGTTTTGCAGGTCTGTTGACTTGAGGGACTGCAAATAAAAAATAATAGGAATAGGTACAAGCAGCATGCCACTGGCCAGTAACAGCAAATTATCCGTGCCAAGGGACGCCGAAAAGAACGAGGGTATTGATGGCCCGATTAAGCCGCCCACACTCGCCCCGGCGGCGATAATGCCAAAAAGCCTACCAGCCTGCTCTTTGTTGAACAGGTCCGACATAAAGCTCCAAAACACCGAAATATGAAAAAGGCTAAAGACACTAACCCACACATAAAATGATTTATCGACCAGTGTTCGATCGGCCATTGTGGAGGCTAAAACGAAGAAGGATAAAAACGTGAGCGCAAAGATGCCGTAAATAGCGGGGACCAAAAGCCGCAGCCGAAAATGCGAAACAAGAACGCCATACAACGCGACCACCGCTGTGCTGATGAAAAAATTGAGTGTCCATAGCCAGCTCACCTCGGCATCAGTCCAATCGCTGGCCATGGCGTCTCGCACAGGGCGTAAGATGTAATAAGCCGCCATGAGAACAACAACAAACAAAAACGCTCCCACTAAAGCTCTTACTTCGTTTGCCTCGACGTTAGAAGCTATGCGAAGCAGCTTATGGAAGGGGTTGTTACCACTCGCAGTTCTTTTTTCAGCCAGACTCAAACTCGCGGTGCTCCACAAGTGCATTGGACGGCAAGTTGATAACAGCCGCTGACGGTCTTCAAAAACAGGCCCGCCGTTTAGGGAAGCCGGATTAGACCACGTTTGTTTATTGGCATATAGGAAGGTTTAAACATTTCTTTATTGTCTTTATAACAATAGTCAAACGAGCCCTGAGCCGAGTTAAGCGGCTTTAGCTGGACACTCAGCAATGTTAGAGCATGCATACTTACTGTAGACGTAATGTGCAGCAATCCATGACGTCGCGAGGGTTAGCCGCAACTACAGGCATGAACTAATGGCCTTGAAAGCATCGAACTAGCCACCTCACACAGCGTATCGATGGCACAATTCAATTACTCCTCAAGCCGCTATAGCTTGCAAATAATGCCCTCTGATGGATTCATAATCCCAGCACAGATGTCGGTATATAACGCCCCCAAAGCCTCGACACTATCGACCTCATTGAGCTGAAGCCAGGTCGCAGCTTTGGCCGATGAGCGCTCTAGAAAACCCTGCAGTCGTCGATTAAACTCACCGGGGCCCAAGGCTTTCGTGCGCTCTATGATGTAGGTAGGCGCAAAGAACATCTCGTGCCGCTCCTGTGGCGCCCCACCGCTACCGCGGGCTTTGTCCCAATGGGTCAAACCCACGCTGATGTAATAATTCAGTTCATCCGCAAAGTGCTCGCGCAATTTTTCTGCAGTCTCACCACTGCCAGCCATGTCGATAACCACTGCCGATGAATTCGACAGCGAGTCGATGGCGTCATAAGCGACAACCTGATCGTAGATACCAAGCCCCTCCACAAAAGCAACGTTTTGCGATGAGGTTAATCCCACAACCTTTGAAGGTTGATCACTTTCAGCCAGTGCTTCGGCCAAACCAATGCTGGTTTTACTTGAGGCACTCACAATGACTACCTGCTGGGCGCCGTAACACTGATTCACTGCGAGCTGGTCAGCGATAGCGTAGCCCGTCATATACAAGGGTCCAAGCAATGCCTGAAGGCGACCAGCCAAACCCTCACCCTGGCCTTTAGCAATACGCTGGTACTGGTTATAAAGGGGAGGCAGTGATTGTCGGTGTGTCGTACCGTCAATCAGCAAACCTGTACTGACATTGATGGGTGCGATCACCAATTCACCCGAGGGCTGGAAATAGCCATAGAGCCGCTCGCCCACCAACACCTCATCGCAGCGAGACTCTGTAACATCAGCAAACCCCCACACAGGAATCACTCCATAACCATCATCGGGGACAACTGGGAAAAAATTCCAATAGCCCAGCATGTCACCGGCAACAGCATAGGTCAGATTATTGGCAGTAAAGGCAAAAAAATCGATGGCCAGTCGTACCTCGCCCTCTTCCAGAGAAGGTTTCGCTTGCTCCTGCCCCCGCCATTCGGTAAATGCTTGTCTGTTCACTTCAAATCGCTGCATAGGTGGTCCTGCCCCCTGGCTGATGTGTTTTATCAATAATTCACCCGCTCTTTATCGGCCGAATCAATCACCCCGTAGTGCGGTACGTTACGCTTCGGTGGCAAATGCCCTAGTCTACAGCACCGTTTTCACAATCGCCCTGTGCCACTCTACCAAGCACACCAGTTACCCAAGCTAATTATCCAAACGAGCCGCCAGACGGGAGGGCGGCTGCTTGCCATTTCCTTACTTGAAGCGGCTCGGGGCGTCTTTAACGTTGACCGTGTTGCAGTGGTTAATAAATGGGCTATCTGAGACTTTGAGGTTTCGTGACCCATGCGTAATTAAAGTCGTGAATGGTCGGCATTAAATAGCCGCGCCTGAGCATTCACAAAATTTGGGTAAACCTCTGCGCCTCTGCTCGTTGATGAGTCCCACTTGTCGCATCGCCATGGTTTCCACAGACGTTTGGATGAATACAGATCCTAAATCCTAAAAAGCCATTGGCAATACATCAGACCCCGAAATTTACATTTCCTTACATTTGCTGACGTTCGTCCTGATCTTCTCCGCATTTCCGATACTACACTGGCCCATCAAATACATCTGTTTGGAGATGATCATGAGAGCCAGTCAACAGTTGAAGGCGATTCCAGCAAAACAAGTTCTCCCCCCGTCTTATTGGCTGCAAGATTCACATTGACCACTTCACTAGCTTTAAAGAAAATGCGCGCCGCTTAAACAAACTTTAGATAAGGTAACCGTCCATGTCGGTAGTATCATCTGTACAGTCGTTCCGAAAAATCCTTCCCCAGGCCGTTGCGGCCGCGGCATTAACCCTGCCCGCGGCGCTTCCTGCTCTGGCCCAAAGTTCCGGTATGCTCGAGGAAGTAGTAGTAACAGCCGCGAAGCGGCAGCAAACGCTCCAAGAAGTACCCATCGCAGTTTCGGTTGTGACCTCTGAGACTATCGAGCAGGCACAGGTTCTCGACATTAAAGATCTTCAGACGTTGGTACCGAGTCTGCGCGTCACCCAACTGCAGGGCAGCGCCCAAACCAACTTCATCATCCGCGGATTTGGTAACGGTGCGAACAACGCGGGTATCGAACCATCTGTGGGTGTATTCATTGACGGCGTCTATCGCTCGCGAGTAGGCAGCGCACTGGCTGACCTCCCCAAGCTTGAGCGAATCGAAGTTCTGCGTGGGCCACAAAGCACGCTGTTCGGTAAAAATGCCTCGGCAGGCGTTATCAGCGTAACGACGGCCAAGCCCGACCTTGATGGCTTCAGCGGCTCAGTTGGCGCGACAGTAGGTAACTACAACCAAACCATTATCCGTGGCGATGTCACAGGTCCTTTAACAGAAAATCTTGCTTTCAGTCTGTTCGGCAGCATGAACGAGCGCGACGGCTACTTTGACAATTTAGAATTGGGTACCGACTCTAACGAGCTGGACCGTTGGAACTTCCGTGGTCAGCTTCTGTGGAACCCCACCGACCGTTTAGAAATGCGTTTGATCGTTGATGCAGAGGAAATCGATGAGGTGTGTTGTGGTGTTGCCAACCTAGTCGATGGCCCTACCGGCGGTATCGTGCGATTACTAGGCGGTGACTTAATTTCCAATGACGCCTTCGCCTACGCCAACTACCTTGATTTTGACCCCAGGAACGAAATTGAGACTCAGGGCACCTCGCTGCACGTCGACTACGATTTTAACAGCTTCACTCTGACCTCGATCTCGGCCTACAGAACTTTGGATCAGTTCCAGTCAGGGGATGTTGATTTCACCAGTGCACGACTGATTTTGCCTGAAGCGGCAGATTTCAGAGGCACCAAGATCGACACCTTCACCCAGGAGCTGCGTTTAACCTCTTCAGGCAGCGGTCCACTGCAATGGATGGCTGGAGCCTTCTACTTCAATGAAGAAGTCGAGCAAGACGAGACCTTTGGTCTCGGTGCCGATTTCCGTTCCTACGTAGACTTCCTCACAGGAGGAGCCATTGGCGGCGTCGAGGCTGCATTAGGATTCCCTGCAGGCACGTTCTACGCAACAGGTACTGGGAATCAGTCAGAGAAGTACACGCTTGACGATGAAACCCTATCGTTATTTGCACAGGTCGATTACGACCTGACCGACGCATTGACGCTAACCGCCGGCGTGAACTACACCCAGTCAGAAAAAGAGGCCAGCGCTGAAGTAGTCAGCGACAACCTATTTGGTGCATTGCCATTAGACGCATTTGGCCTGGGCGCGCTGAAAGCAGCACAATTTTTGCCGCCAGTCGTTGGGTTCCCAAACTCCGTGGAAGACGGCAAGAGTGACGACAGCGATACCACTTATACACTGCGACTGTCATACGATTTAACACCTGACATGAATGTCTACGGCGGCGTGAGCACCGGATTCAAAGCGTCATCGTGGAACCTGTCTCAGGATACCGGACCTGTCCCCGCTGATGTCGCAGCCTTACTAGCTAACGGCGACCCCGCCCTGCCAAACGTAGGCTTTGGACCTGGTGCAGCGAACTTTGCGGTGGGTACACGTCGCGCCGACCCTGAAGAATCACTGGTTTACGAACTGGGCCTGAAAGGTCAGTGGGACACCGTGTCACTGAACTTGGCTATTTTCATGCAGGAAATCGACGGCTTCCAATCTAACGTCTTCTCTGGCACCGGCTTCAATTTGGCCAACGCCGGTAAACAGTCGACCGATGGTGTAGAAGTTGACGTCACTTGGCTACCTGTTGACGGGCTACGCATTGGGTTTGCAGCCACTTGGCTGGATCCACTTTACGATTCGTTCCAAGGCGCAGTCGGCCCCAACGGACCCACAGACTTGTCGGGTCAACAGCCTTCAGGCATTCCTGAGCTGTCGACTAACACGAACATTACCTACAACTTCGAGCTGCTTGGCGCTTACTCGTATGTACGCCTAGAGCATGTCTACGAAGAGGAAGTGCAGGTTGCCGACAACATTCCCATGTCCATTGCGGCACGGGAGGTCAACACGTTTAATGCGAGTGCCGGCATGAGCTGGGACAACGGTTTGGAGTTCAATCTTTGGGGTCGCAACCTCAATGATGACGAGTACCTGCTGTCGGCCTTCCCATCGGTAGCGCAAGCGGGAAGCTTCAGTGGTTATCCCAACCAACCAGCGACCTATGGCTTAACTGTGAAGTACAACTTCGGACAGTAAGCCTGGGTAAAAGGAAAAAGGCGCTCTTTTGAGCGCCTTTTTTTATGCCAGCTCATAGCTACTAGCTCCTAAAATTCATCTGGTTGCGCAGGCCTAACATAAAGGTGGGCGTTATTTTAAATGGCGATCTACAGACTCAAACCGGAACTTTACTGTGGCAAAAATTCATTATGACGCTGTTGACGCCCCGCCACCTTGACACGCCAATGAACAGCAACCCGCAGAACTCTTTTTTCCTTTTCCTTTCGTTTTTTAAGTACTAGGTCGTGACCTCTAGCTTAAGGTTAGGATCAACAACTTTGGGTCTGGCAGTAGTTGGCACTAGTTCACCCCTTCAATTCACCCGTAGGTTCGTGGAATCTGCGCGAATCTGTTATCCTTCGCGCCGGCTTTTCGAATCTATTACTTTCTGCGACCCACACGCTGTGCGCCTGCTGCTCAATATTGAGCAGGCATAGGTCAAAGTCCTACGGAACCTGACACGAGTCGATTCGATACATAACCCATCAACAGTCATCGTTAAGACTGGGTACCGCAATGGGTGCAGCCGTGAGTAAAATCGAAGATTTCTGGCCAACGATGCAGTCGTAGAAACCTACAAAGGTAGCCAGATTCAAAACGAAAACCTGTAGCCATCATCAAGATGAGTAGGAACATTAATGAACGACAAATTGACGCTAAACAACCTAGAAAAACTCATGGAAATGGAAACCCAGCTTCGAGGCGAGTACCAACCCAAGCTCGATGAAAAAGACGCTGCCATCTCCAAGCTAGCTGACAGTAAAACAGCGCTAGAAACCCGAATTAGTGAGCTCGAGAAGACCATTGCCACCCAGTTGACGACTATTACAGAGCTCTCGGGTAAGTCCAAAGACGCCCAGGCACTGGAGCAACGTAACCGTGAGCTGCACAACCGTTCAGAGAATATGAAAGAAGAGATCGCCGTGGCAAAAGGTCGTGTGAAAGCGCTTCAAAAAGACCTTGCCGCGGAACGTGCTGAATTAGCAGAGCTCAAGAAGTACGATCCGCAGCGGCTGCGTAAGAATTTAGATGCCACTAAAAAGAAGCTGGCAGAGAAAACAACTGCTGCGGACAAGCTGCAAAAGTCTGTGACACAGGCCCGTGCAGAGAACACGCAGCTGGAGCAGAAAGTCAAAGAGCTCGAAGCACAGTTGGCCGAAACGAACTCTGAGAACGAGGATCAGGCCGAGGAAGGCAGCCAAGCGGCAGCCTAAGCCTCGCAATAATAAGCGAGGCATTTTGAATGCCCTTCCCCAATGGCCCTGCCATTTAAAGAAGGGCTGGCAGATACCATTTTGATGATGCGATCGCATACCGATCTCAAAGCGAATGCGTTTGCTGAACACCTCTTACCGATGGTCTCTTCAGCAAGAGGCATAAGTTCGGTCGGTAACATCTGGCCTAGATGACGCATCAAAAACTCACGGAACGCGGATTCTACGCTATGGCAGCAGCCACAAAGCGCAGGCGCTTCTCCTTTTCTAGTCTTCACCACGTCCTATCACTCCAGAATTCAACTGCGCCAAAATTCAATCACGGTAGATCACTCATAGATCTTCCACCAACTCGGAGTACAGTGTCATGAGTGAACACCCTGCGTGCTTGAAGTGTCATTCAGCCTACACCTACCCAGATGGAGATCTTTTGGTATGCCCCGAGTGTGGCTTCGAATGGCACCCCGATACTTCAACCACTGACACCCCAGACAGCCCAGTGATACTCGATGCCAACGGCAATGCCTTGCAAGACGGGGACGCCGTAACGGTAATTAAAGATCTGAAAGTCAAAGGGTCATCGTTGGTCGTAAAAGTAGGAACCAAGGTAAAAAATATTCGACTCGTGGAAGGTGACCACAACATCGATTGCAAAATCACTGGTGTAGGCGCGATGAAGCTGAAGTCACAATTTGTCAAGAAAGTATGATCAGCAGACTCTTATGTTAAATGGGCCCCTGCAACTTTCCGCAAAAGCTTAGGGCTGTTAATTAGGCGCGCTTTATTGCAATGCCCTGCGACGCTGGCTGGTTGCAAAATGGGGAATCGCCTCTAAACTCTTTTCAGCGCTTTTGTCTCGCAACTCCACTAGGAGGAACAACACATCAAACTACTGGATCTGAATTTTTGGCAGCGCCGACAGCGGACGCTTGGCCTGATTGCCATTCTTATAGGGCTGGGTGCCTGGGGAATGGAATTTGCGGGCACCGTATACATTTGCCCTTACTGCAGGGTGCAGCGCACCGTCATATTACTGCTCGGGTTAATCATGGTCCTGCCCATGGCCCGTCATTGGATAGTGCAATACTTCGCTTCTGTGATCGGTTTTTTGGGCGCAGTCGTTGCCGTCAACCAAAATTTTATGGGCTGGGTGAAGATTTCAAAAGGG
>Ga0209251_1003328_pt1 | contig 10570 bp, 8 predicted proteins | sample SaaInlV_100m_DNA_6_FD_184665 | JGI IMG/M metagenome (GOLD analysis project Ga0209251, IMG submission 184665) | Marine microbial communities from expanding oxygen minimum zones in the Saanich Inlet - Saanich Inlet SI073_LV_10m_DNA (SPAdes) (version 2) | ecosystem: Environmental > Aquatic > Marine...
ATCAAAAGACTGAAAAGAAAAAGAATCAAAAAATATTTCATAATTGTATGCTTAAATACGCCGAATAACCCTAAAAGTTACTCTTAATAGTCAGTTGAAGTTTTTGATAAATCCAAACTTTAAATTTATAGGCCAATAAATAAACTGAAGGTAAAATAATTAGAGTTAAGAAGGTGGCAAAAGTTAAGCCGTAAATAATGGTCCATGCCATCGGTGCAAAAAACATATTGTTGTCACCCCCAAGAAATATATTTGGATCATATGAAGAAAACAATCCGAAAAAGTCAATATTAAAACCGATCGCTAGTGGTATTAATCCTAGCACCGTTGTAATTGCAGTTAATAGAACAGGACGAAGTCTTGTTTTTCCACCTTGCACAGTGCAATCCAACAGGTCTTTATCTGAAAGAAGCTCGTGATCTTCAAGCCCCAACTCTTCTCGTCTTTTTTTACGAAGTGAGTTGGTGTAATCGATGAGTACAATTGCGTTATTGACAACCACTCCGGCGAGAGAAATGATTCCTATCATTGTCATGATGACGACAAAATTTTGACGTGAAATAACCAAACCTAAGAACACACCTATTAAAGAAAGTACAACCGACAATAATATGACTGTTGGCGCAGAATAAGAATTGAATTGTGAAACTATGATTAAAAGCACCAGGAATAATGCAATAAGTAACGCTTTACTCAAAAAAGCCATTTCTTTTGCCTGTTCATCCTGTTGTCCTGCGAATCGGTAGTTCACATCTTTATTAAGATTTCCTTTTTTCTCATAGGTTATCATTTCGGTTTTTAGTTTTTCCACGACCTCATTTGCATTAAACCCTTCCGTCACATTAGATGTAATGGAAACTTGGGGTATTTGGTCTTTTCGTATTACCGCAGAATAGCTATTACTTTCTTTCGGTTCTTCAATGACTGAGCGAATAGGGATATTCATCAGTTTACCTTTATTGTTTCTGAAAATCATGCGTTGGTCTAGCAATGAATTGAAATTATTCCTGTTACTGCTGTTAAACCGTACAACAATATCATGAGTCTCTCCATCGGTTGTATAAGTAGAAACATCTTGTCCTAATAAGGACTTTCGAATCGCCATACCTACTTTATAAGTGGAGGCATTGAGTTTTCTGATTTGATCTCGATCGACCTTAATTGGTATTTCAGGTCTATTTGCATCAACATTTAATTTAAGCTTTTCAACCCCCTTAATGTTCTTTCTGTCTAAGTAGGTCTTGATTTTTTCGGCTTCACTAATGAGTTGGCTGTAATCTCCTCTACCGGTTACTTCTATATTAATTGGAGCACCTTGTGGAGGCCCTTGCTCATTTTTAGCCGCTGTGATTTCAATATCTGCAGTATACTTTCCTTTTAGGCCTGATTGAATTTTTTTCAAAACATCAGACGTTTTTATTCCTTTACGATATTGAAATTCAGCAAAATTCACGGTAATTCTTGCTTTGTGAGGTGTGTTACCCATTGAAACCCCTTGGGCAGGATCACTGGTCCCTTCGCCAACTTGAGAAATAATCGACTTGATGACTCTTTGATCAGCTGGGATACCCGTGGTGTCGTCTGCGTCCATATATTCTTTTAAAATAGTATTTAAGTCTTCTTCAATTTCTAGAGTTGTTTTATTGGTTACGGAAATGTCAGTTCCAATGGGATGAGAAATGAAAATATTCACATACTGAGGCTCGTTGTTAGGGAAAAATTCCACTTTCGGTGGAAATATGGAAAGCAACACGACTGAACCGAAAAGCATACCAACCGTCCCCAATAAAAAATAAATCGGCCTTTTTCCGATAATAGCATATCTTAAAAAACGTTCATAGATCCGCTCTAGTCTTGGCAAAAATCTATTTTGAAAGATATCAGTTCCAGGAATAAAGACAAATAAGTTCACCAAAAGTAAAATGCCTACAAAAACGCTTAAATTACCTAAACTGATCCATCCAAATAGGATAAAAAAGATCCCCACTACTCCGAATAATAATGAGTAAATAAAGACTTTTGATTTTTTGGGTTTTGATTGTTTAACCTTCATGTAAGTTACAGCCAATACTGGGTTAATTACAAGAGCCACAAATAATGAAGAGGCAAGTACAATCATTAAAGTCATCGGTAAAAACTTCATGAATTCTCCAATAATCCCTGGCCACAAGGCCAAAGGTATAAATGCAGCAATGGTTGTAGCGGTTGATGATATTATGGGCCAAGCAACTTCTCCGACTCCCTCGGTTACTGCCGTATAGGCAGAGTGCCCTTCATCCATGTATCTGTAAATGTTTTCGACAATGACAATGCCATTGTCTACGAGCATTCCAAGTGCAAGAACCAATGAAAATAAAACCATCACATTTAATGTGATGCCCATAGAATTCAATATCAGAAATGACATCAGCATTGACAATGGTATAGCTACACCTACAAACAAAGCATTTCTTAGCCCCAAGAAGAATAAGAGTACACCGACGACCAAGATAATTCCAAAAATGATTGAATTTTCAAGATTTGACACCATGTCTCTAGTCACATTAGATTGGTCATTTGTTAAACTCACTTCTACACTTTTCGGAATTGTTCCGTCTTTCTTTGCTCCTTCAATAATCTCATTGATTTTTGATGATGCAACGAGCAAATTTTCGCCTCCTTGCTTTTTTATATCCAGCATCACAACGGATGTTCCAAATTCACGGGCATATGATGTGGTATCAGAATTCCCAAAGAAAACTTCGGCTACGTCCTCAAGGTAAACCGGTTTATTCTCGTCCTGTTTTATGACTGTTTTTTGGAGTTCTTGTGCATTTTCGTATTCGCCTTCTATTCGTATTGTTTTTCGAATATCATCCATTAGAATTTCACCTCCGGGAATCGTTTGATTTTCGGCTTTTATGGCGTTTTCAATATCATCAATAGTCACATTTACGGCTTGAGCGCGAATAGGATCTACCTCGATTCTCATTTCTTGCTCAGGAAGACCTCTGATGTCAACTTCACTGATTTCGCCCAATTCTTCAATTTTTTTCTCTAAATCTTCAGCAACTCCTTTCAGGACGCTCGCGTTTTCAGCTCTTAAATTGATATTAAGAATTGGCATTTGAGATGGGTCAAGCTCAAATATATTAGGTTCGGCAGGAAGCTGAGGAAAGTCACTTTTAGTACGGGCTTGATCTACGGCATCTTTAACTTTACCGAGGGCCTCATCTACGGGCATTTTAAAATCAAACTTTACTCTAATCGTTGTATAACCATGAACAGAATTTGAGTTGATTTCATCAACCAGCTTTATGCCACCAATTTCTTTTTCAATCGCCTTAGAAATCTTTTCAGACATGTATTTTGGTGATGATCCTGGCTTTGCTATTCCAATGTAAATTTCGGGTATTTTCAGCTCTGGAAAATTCTCTTTCGGCATTGTTTGATAGGCTGCCATCCCTCCAATGATAATGACGAGTGCAATGAGGAATACTGTTTTGGCATTTTTTACTGCCAATGTAGTTAACCCGAACCCTTTTGAATTACTCATGTTAAACTTATTTGATTCTTACGATGTCTTTCTTAGTGATTCCTCTTGCTCCACTTTCAATAATGAGCGTTCCAGCATTTATGGATTTGTTCTCCTCAATTAGAGCTACACCATCATAGGTGGTAATTGTATTGATGAAAACTTGTTCAACTGCATAGGTCTCTTTTTTTGCCTTATTTAGAACCCATACATAATCCATATTATTCTGGTTTTTTAGAATGCTTTTTGAAGGGATAACGAGACCAGCGTCAATTTTCAGGTCAGTGATTTCAACCTCTGCGAGCATATTTGGCATTAACGAAGTATTGTTATTAACCTCTGTTCTTATGGTAAAAGTTCTGTTTGTTGGATCTATAAAGTTACCTACACTTTTAACTTTTAGATTCATGCTTTTCAAATCGTAATTGGGAAACGAAATATTTAGTTCAGTACCCTCTTTGACATTTTTAAAATGTTTTTCTGATACCGAAGCTGTAATTTCAACTTGCTTGTTATTCACCAATCTCAAAATGGGCATTTGAGGGGCTACAAGCTGTCCTGTTTTTGCATATACTTCATCAATGATTCCTGAGAACGGGGCAGTGACAATCATTTTCGATTTTTGGATTTCAAGTGTTTTTAGTTTTGCTTCTAAGGAATTCACTTGATTTTCAGCTGTTTTTTTGTCTAATTCTGTTCCTAATTCTTGTTTATATAAGTCAATTTGTTTACCCAGCATGTAATTCGCATAATCCAATTGCGTTTTGAGCTCAATAATATTGGCATTGATTATAGATTCATCCATCGAAAGAATAAGTTGATCTTTTTTAACGGTGTTTCCTGAAGACACATGCATTTGAGTAATTAAACCCGACATTTCAGAGTTTAACAGAATATCTTTATCTGTTGAAACGTTTCCCTGTACCTTGATTTTGTGTGAAAAACTTGTGTTTTGAGCTTCGCTCGCTACGACTAAGGGGATAAGGTTTCCTTTTTTATTCCCTTCATTTTCTTTAACCTCCTCAGAACAGCTGAATATGATTAGTAGGGCAAGGCTTAAAGCTGATATTTTTTTCATTATGCTTTTATTTGATATACAATTTATTATACAATTTGTCCAATTTAATTTTGCTTTTAAAAACATTAATTAGTGTGGCGGTGTACTCCGCTTGAGTCATAATTAACTGGTTTAGTTTTTGCGTCACCTCAGTATTGCTGATTTTACCAGCTTTTTGTTTCATGATGGCATTTTTGTAAATCTTCTCAGTGAGTATAATGTTTTGATCCTGAAGATCTTTCTGTCTTTGGGCAGTTTTGAGCTCATTTTTAAATTGAATTTCTTGAAGTTTTAATCCGTTTTCTGTTGTTTTCAGGGTGTTTTCATCTTGCATAAATTTGATCTGTGCTTGTTTTAAGGTTGATTTGCCCTTTCCACTTGAAAAAACAGGAACAGTCATTTGAACACCCCATGAAGTTTGAGAATACCAAGGTTTATTCGAGAAAAAGTCAAAAGTCGTTCGGTATGCATTGTACCCTTGTTGAAAATAAGCGGATAAAGAAGGTAAGAATCCTGCTTTATTGTTTTTGATGTCGCAAGCAGAAAGTTTGATTTGATTTTCAAGTAATTTTAAAGTAGAGTTGTCGTTCACCGTACCTAAAGATGGACTTAATGCACTCAAGCTAAGTTCATCTATGCTTGTGGATAATGAAAAAGTCGAATCTAAAGGACAATTCATACTGTACTTTAATAGTGCCATTGCATTTTGAAGTTGTAATTCAGCATTTTCTTTGTTATTCATTGTTCTTAAAACAGCATAGTGTATTTGATCAAATTCTTCTTGGGTCATTAATCCCAATTCGAGAAACCCTTTTTGTTTTTCTTCTACTTGAAGAGTAAGTTGAAGTATAGAATCAGCAAATAAATTATTTTCTGTAGCGACTGATGCGATGTGATAAGCTTCAATCACTCCAAATAAAACTTCCTCTCTAGATCTGTTTTTTTGAATAGATTGTAATTCAATCAATAACTTAGAAGCTTCTAGTCCAACAAAATAAGAGCCATCAAATAACAGTTGATTTACATTTAAACTGGCCGATGAATTAAATTCGGTTCCTGCCCTAAAAGCTATGACTTGCCCTTCGGGTGATTGAGGATTAAAAAAGCTTGCATCGATGACTTGAACAGGAAGATTTAAAAATTGATTAAATCCACCACTGATGTAAGCTTCAGGCATTCCTGCAGATAAATATTCTCTTTTTTTATGGATGGCTTTGTTGTATTCTAAATCGGCGTTTACGATGTCAAAATGATGTTTTAACGCATAATCTTTAGCATCTAGTAGTGTCAATTGCCCAATAGATAGGTTTGAGAAAAATGCACAAATTGCAATGGTTACGATATAATGTGAATATTTCATTGTTCGTTTTTTAAAATTTGTTCTTGAAAGTATTTTAGTCCTTTCTCATTGGCAATCCCTCTGATATGCAGTCGGAAGTTTTCAAGAAAAACGGTTTCGTATTTGAATTCCGGCCAGGGAAACACCTCGCCTTCAATGATGGTATCAATATTAGATACAAACATTTTTGAGTAAATTTCTTTATGAATATCTTCTCTGTAAATCCCTTCTTCTATTCCACGATTGATATTTTTTATGAATTGATTGTAGATATAACCCCATTTGTGTTCATACTTGAGCTGCCATGCAGTCGGGTAATTCTTTTTCAGGTCGTGAAAAACGGTAGGGTTAACAGCTTTCAAAGTCTCAATAACATATCTTGAATGCATAAGTAATTCATCAATAGCGTTACCGGCTTCAAGCGAAGCTTTTTCGAACATATCTCTATCCTCTGTTATTTTTGCTTCTATTATGTTTTCAACTAGCTGATTCTTGTCATTAAAGTGGTTGTATAAGGTTTTTTTAGAAATTCCAAGTTGATTGGCTATATCATCCATCGTAACACTTTTGATCCCCAACTTCATAAAAACAAGTCCGGCGCGCTCTAATATATCAGTCTGTTTTGAATTCACATTGCAAAATTATCATATTTTTCTACTAAGGAAACTATGAACTGTTAAAAAGTGTAAAAAGTGTAACATTAAAAAGGTGTAATTTTAAAAAAATGTACTTTTGACTATGCTTAAAGCAATTGGAATTGATTTTGGTTTAAAGAGAACAGGATTTGCAATGACAGATGATTCTGGTATTATTGCTAGCCCTTTAGAAACTATTGACTCTAATGAACTTCCTATTTACTTAAAGAAGTTAATTGAAGTACAGAAAATTCAGCTTGTTGTTATTGGGTATCCTTTGTCAATGGATGGTACCGATACTGATATAACTGAAAATGTTCGTCAATTTGAGAAGTTTGTAAAGGCAAGCTATCCAAACCTTAAAGTTGCTTTATATGATGAAAGGATGACCTCAAAAATTGCCCAAAATGCTTTAGTACAAATTTCTAAGAAACAGCAAAGAAAACAAAAGGGACTTATTGACAAAATGAGCGCTGCCATTATCCTTCAAGATTATATGAATTCCCTTAGTTAGTCTGAATTACTTATTTTTGCAAAAAAAAAACATGATACTACCAATTCTTGCATATGGAGATCCAATTCTTAAAAAGGAATGTGATGAGATAGGCCAGGACTATCCGAAACTGAATGAGTTAATTTCAGATATGTTTGAAACCATGTACAAAGCTAAAGGAGTAGGTTTGGCAGCTCCGCAGATTGGAAAGAACATTCGTCTTTTTATTGTAGACGGTAGTCCATTTGCAGAAAAAGAGGAGGGAGAAGAGGACGATCCCTTGGCGGAAGGCATCGAGAATTTTAAAAAAGTATTTGTTAATCCCATTATCGAAGAAGAGGAAGGTAAAGAGTGGCCTTTTCAAGAAGGATGCCTATCCATCCCAAAAATTCGTGAAAATGTATCTCGAAAACCTGATATCGTTGTTTCATATTATGATGAGAATTGGGTGCTACACGAAGAGAAGTTTTCAGGATACGCAGCTCGGATCATTCAACATGAATATGATCACATAGAGGGAGTTCTATTCACGGATTACTTAAGTCCACTTAAAAGAAAGCTTTTAAAGAAAAAATTAAATAATATTACCAATGGGCTTATTGAAATTGAGTATAAAATGAGCTTTCCAAAAAACTCCTAAAAAATGAGATTAACAATAAGTCTTTCCTTATTAGCTTTGATTTTATTCGCGTGTAGTGATGATCAGAATGCTAATCAGCCAGAAAAAGTTCAAAAAAAAACAAAAACCATATCTAAGGAGGCTTTAAATTCTCAAATTATTTTGTTGAATGACTCTTTAAAGAATTTATCAATTAGTCGATTTATGATGGATGCAAAATCTGATAAAACGGATAGGATTGCAATTGAAACAAAAATATCAGTTTTGAGACAAGAGTTAATCAATCAAAATTTGAAATATTTTCGCGTCTTTTCTAAGGATAGCTTAGCTCCTTATTGTTTAATAAATATTTACGGTATTTATGACAATATTAAAGCATATGATTTGTCTCTAAATTATTTAGATACATTAGAATATCATTATCCCGAATTTGAATTACCCAATTTAATTTTGGACCTAAGAGCCGTCACTCTTGATTATGTGATTAAGCCAAGAGATATTTCAAAAATTAAAAAGGCATATGAGGAATTGCTTAAATCTCCTGATACAAATGATGAGGACGCCAAGCGCTATAAGAACCGTTTATTAAATATAGACAAAGGATTTAACGACTTAATTAATTAAACTTCGGAAAAGACTCTGAATCTTCTTTTTTATCAGGTTCATTAAAAAAGACCAATCCAAGCATTAATATTATCGCTGTCAATAAAATGACCTGAATAATTAAAGATTGATTGATGAGGTTAAAAGAAAAAATACTTGGTATGGAAACATAGAGCAGTATGGTTATTAATCCCCTGGGGCCGAAAAACAATAATGGTTTGAAAGGAAGTTTAAAAATAAGGAGTTGTAAATAACGAACTATAAATATTCCAGCAACAATTAGTAGTGCAATTAGAATGGTGTCTGTATTAATGATGTCTGCAGGTGCGATTAAAAATCCAAATATGATAAAGAATAAAGATCGAATAAGGAAAGCACCTTCAACAATAAGATCATGAAACTTAGTCACCTCTTTTTTAAGTTCATATACGTCATAATTTTTCATCCATTTGTTTTTATAGAAGAGTTCTAAATTACCGAGGTATAGACCTATAAATAAAATAAATAATAAAGCGGGTAGGTGATAAGCTTTTGTAATTGCATAGACCATTAAAATCAATAATATTATGGGCATAAATTTTATGCGATGATCTATTTTGTTTAAAAGAAAAATCAAACCAATCATGGCTCCTAAGGATATGATTGCAATAATTATCATTTCTAAGGTGAACACACCAATAGCTTCAAAATTTAATACTTCATTTCTCAATAAAAAGTTAAAATAAAGGACTCCAAAAATATCAGAAAGACTGCTTTCATAAATGATAAAATCCTTGTTTCTCGAGCTTAGGTAGTTTGCGCTAGGTATCGCAATAGCACTGCTGATAATACATAATGGCACCGCATTTATAAGCAAGGTTCTAAAGGGGACATCCGAAATCAATGAAAAGAAAAATGCAATCAAAAAAGACAAAAGCAGTATTGGAATAAAGGAACCTAGTATAGACTTATTAATGAGTCCAATTTTGGAGGGGTGTAATTTCAGCTCTAGAGAGCCTTCAAGTACGATCAGTATCAAGCCGATTGTTCCTAAGATTGGGAGAATGGGTTGAAGGTCAGGGATTGGAGTTTCGATCACTTTGAGGATTTGTCCAACGCCAAATCCAAGAATCAAAAGCATTATTACTGAGGGAATCCTTGTTTTTTTTGCACTCAGATCAAAAATGTACGCAATGAGTAAAAGAGAACTAAGTGTTATAATAACTGTCAACTCCATAGGTGATACTAATAACAGATTTTGGTTAAAGTTAAATTATTTATTTTGATTTGGAGGACCCTAAGTAGAAGTACTTAGACAGATCAAAGTATTGTTCTGTATTTTAATGACTTCAATAAATAATTTTGGCAAATAGACCGATATTGAGTTGCATATTTGTGTAAGCAATTCAACGAAAGAATTGTCTGATAATGAAAAGCTTTGTAGATTATAGTGAGGCCGAGTAATATTAAAAAAAACATTTTTTTTCATAGTTATAGTTTAGTTAAAAAGGCCCTCAACGGAGGGCCTTTTTTAATATTAAGCCACATAAAGTATTCAAGTAAGGGTAATTACTTAGATTCTTATATGGTGTATGGTGTATTTTGTCATTTGATCTTGATTTTTTGATTTTGGAGTGGTCTTGTTGCCATAGATTTGTATCAACAAAACAAAAAACAAATAAAAAATAATACACAATGAAAACAACTAAATTTAAATTCGCCTTATTATTTACGGCAATGACCTTTTCTGCTTATGTAAGTGGTCAACAAGATGAAATCACAAACGGCATTACCTCGAATTCTTCATTGAATGAACTTAAAGTCAAGATCTACCAAAACCCAGAAAATCCAGGCAATATAAAAATAGCTTGGAAAGTCAATACAAAAATCGATCAGATACGAATGCATTCAAAGTACAACGATAAAGAATGGGATTTTTATGTGAAGAACCAGAACAATTTAGAAGTTAACAATTTAGAAAACGGCACCTATTTTGTATGGTTTTACTTGAATGATAAAGTAGTAGGAACAGAACAAGTTAAAGTTAAACTTCAAAAAAAGGATGATTTGGACTTTAATGCGGAGCAGAAGGATCATGCACCTATTAATTTTAACGCTCTTAATGCTTTGAAAGTAAAAATTTATCCGAATCCATCTACTACGGGAAATGTAAAAATGGAATGGGCGAATGAGCAGCAGATAGATCAGATTATTATTCTATCACAAGGAGAGGATAATAAGTTGAATTTTTATGTCAAAAAACAAAATGAATTGACTGTAGACGGTCTTGAAAATGGAAAATATTTTGTGCGGTTTTATTCCCAAAATAAA
>Ga0209251_1003332_pt1 | contig 10562 bp, 8 predicted proteins | sample SaaInlV_100m_DNA_6_FD_184665 | JGI IMG/M metagenome (GOLD analysis project Ga0209251, IMG submission 184665) | Marine microbial communities from expanding oxygen minimum zones in the Saanich Inlet - Saanich Inlet SI073_LV_10m_DNA (SPAdes) (version 2) | ecosystem: Environmental > Aquatic > Marine...
AAATATTTAACTTTTTGTGTTCTAATCCAACACCTAAAGCAAACTTTCTATCAAAAGTTGTTTGCACAAAAACTTGGTTTGTAAAATCGATGTATTTAATATTCAAACTATTAACAATGGGAGAATTTGGCAAAATATTATTAAAGGTCGTATTTGCTCTAAATCGGTTGTAGCGAGAGCGAAACCCATAACTAAAATAAAATCCATTATCTACAAAATAGTTAAGATTGTATCGCAACTTATCTCCTAAAATAGCATCAAAAGAGAAAACGTCGTTATTTGTAAAAACACCTCCCTGCATGTATCTTGCTAAAACTGAAGATTCATACAATGCATCATAATGTAATCCAATCTCTAGTGTTGGTTTTTTTGAAAGTTCCACTAAAGAAAATATAATTTCAGTTTTCCCAGCAGGTGTTTCTTTTAATTGATAAGTAATCTGTTCGTAATTCTTTGTAGCTGACAACAAATAAATTCGCTTTGTAATATCATTTCTAGAAACACGATCCCCTTGTATTAAGTTTAATTTCCCTAAAACATAGGACCTTGAGTAGTTTTTAATTCCATTAATGGTAATTTTAGAGAGCGTTACTTTTTGAATGTTTTTATCTGTTTCTATTCTTTTTTTCTTACGGGTCTGTTTCAATGCAATTTCTTTCAAAATTGCGGAATATTCTCCAGCAATTTTGTCTCCTTCTTTTAGAATTTCAATCTTTTTATCAAAATCAACAACATTGTATTTTGAAATATCTGGATGAATGTACACCTCGATTTTATTTTTATCCAACTCTCTCTGGTTATACATTTTATAACTCACAATTTGATTTAAAATAGCAACCACAGAAGTTAGTTTCTCTTTTTCATACAACCTCCCTTGCACATCTACTCCAATAATAACATCAACACCTTTCTCTCTCATAACATCCACGGGAAAATTATTGGCAACACCTCCATCAATTAACAATTTATCTCCTATTTGAACAGGGTTTAAAAGGGTTGGAAAAGAACCACTTGCTCTCAATGCTATCGGCAATGATCCTTTTTCTAAAAGAACTTGCCCTCCCGTTTCAACATCGGTTGCAATCGAAAAAAAAGGAATTTGAAATGTTGAAAAATCTGAAATATTTTCTGTTTCTGAAAATAATTCTAAGAGCATATTCAACATATTTTGCCCTTTAGATACCGCCTTGGGGAGCCCAATTTTTCTTTTCATGACAGGGAATGAAATTAGCGCTTTTTCACCATATTCTTTTTCAAAAAAAGGCGTTGTACTTCTTGGTAATTTGTCTCTTAACAATGCAACAAAATCGGTTTCTAAAATAATTTTCTCTATTTGTTCTCCAGAATACCCTACGGCATAAAGACCACCTACAATTGCTCCAATACTAGTACCTCCAATATAATCTATTTGTAAACCTGCTTTGTCAATTTCTTTCAATACCCCAATATGCGCAAAACCTTTCGCTCCACCTCCACTGAGAACCAACCCCACTTTTGGTTGTTTTTGCTGTGCAAAAAACAACATTGAGGTCGCTAAAAAAGGAAGTAAGAAGTATTTTTTCATTTTTTTTCTGGATGATAAAATTCATATACTTTTAAAGCTCTCGCATTCCCAATTTCTGTTTTTAGCGCTTCAAAAGAAGCTTCTTTTACTCTTTTTGCCGACTTAAATTTACGCAATAGATTGGTAATTGTTTGTGCACCAATGGCTGGAATTTGCTCTAATTCTGATTGAATAGCACTCTTACTTCGTTTGTTTCTATGAAATGTAATCCCAAAGCGGTGTGCTTCGTTCCTTAAGTGTTGGGTAATTTTTAGAGTTTCTGATTTCTTGTCCAGGTACAAAGGTATTGGGTCGTCGGGATAATAGATTTCTTCCAACCTTTTTGCAATTCCAATAATCGCAATTTTCCCTCTTAATCCTAAGTCATCCAACGCTTTTAAACCAGAAGAAAGTTGTCCTTTCCCACCATCAACAATAATTAATTGTGGTAAAGAAGCTTCTTCTTCCAATAATCGTTTGTAACGTCTATAAACGACTTCCTCCATCGAGGCAAAATCGTCAGGACCTTCTACCGTTTTTATATTGTAGTGTCGATATTCTTTCTTGCTTGGCTTCCCGTCTCTAAAAACTACACATGCTGCCACTGGATGGGTTCCTTGAATGTTAGAGTTGTCAAAACACTCAATATGCCTTGGATCTTGTGAGAGTCGCAAATCTTTTTTCATTTGCGCCATAATTCTTTTTACATGCCTTTCCGGATCAACAATTTTAATTTGCTTAAACTGCTCTTGTCGATAGTATTTTGCATTCCTTTCGGAAAGTTCTATAATTCGTTTTTTATCTCCTAGTTTTGGAATGGTCACTTTCAATTCTTCTCCCAAATCTACTTGAAACGGCACATAAATTTCTTTGGTTTGAGAATTGAATCGGTGTCTAATTTCAACGATAAACAGCTCCAACATTTGCTTATCTGTCTCGTCTAATTTCTTTTTAATTTCTGTTGTATGGGATTGAATAATGGCACCATTAGATATTTTAAAGAAATTTGCATATCCATGGGTTTCATCCGAGATAATAGAAAACACATCAACGTTGTTAATAGACGGATTGATAATGGTAGATTTTGCTTGGTAATTCGACAACAAACTAACTTTCTCTTTTATTTTTTGTGCTTCTTCAAACTCCATGTTTTCAGAAAAAGCAAGCATCATCTGATTAAATTTATCGAGGCTTTCTTTAAAATTTCCTTTAACAATATTCCGAATGGCAGTAATTTCTTCTTGGTATTTTATTTCGGTTTGCAAACCTTCACACCCGCCTTTACAGTTTTTTAAATGGTACTCTAAGCATACTTTGTATTTTCCTTCATTAATTTTTTGTTGACTTAAATCGTAACTACAAGTTCTAATGGAATACAATTCTTTAATTAAATCCAACAAAACTCTTACCGTTTTTATATTGGTGTACGGTCCAAAATACTCCGAACCGTCTTTAATGTACCTGCGGGTCATAAAAACTCTTGGGAAACGCTCCTTTTTAATACAAATCCAAGGGTAGGTTTTATCATCTTTCAATAAAATATTATACTTGGGTTTGTATTTTTTAATGAGGTTATTTTCTAATAAAAGAGCATCTGTTTCTGTATCAACAACAATGTGCTTTATGTCTACAATTTGTTTCACTAATATGCGTGTTTTTGCATTTTCGTGATTTTTAGTAAAATAGGAAGTAACTCTTTTCTTTAAATTTTTGGCTTTTCCAACATAAATAACGTCTTCATTTTTATCATAATACTGATATACCCCAGGAGAGTCTGGCAAGGTTTTTAATTGAAGTTCTAATGATGCTGCCATCTAACGAAAATACACATTTTAATACAGTAGCAAAAGGATCTATCTGAAAATATTGGCATCTAAAATATTAAAATTAGCGCTGATCCCTTCGATCAAATACGCCTCTTTACAACTTAAATCAGCCCCCATATTATTCCGGCATTATAGACTCTTCTTTTGGAAACGCCTTTTTACTGTACAGAAAGAGAAGTACTACACCAATGCTAATAAAGGCATCAGCTGGGTTAAAAATATATTGGAAAAAAGTAAAGTTATCGCCACCAACATAGGGAATCCATACTGGTAAAGTCGCATTTTCAATAAACGGAAAATAAAACATATCTACAACTTTTCCATAAAACAACTCTCCATAAGGCTCTTCGGGGAAAAGGGTTGCAACTCGGTGAGCAGAAGAGTTAAAAATGACCCCATAAAAAATAGAGTCAATGATATTCCCTACTGCGCCAGAAAAAATTAAAGCAATCGCAAAAATCACTGCATTGTGGGTTGCTCTTTTAATGTGTTGTGCCAACCAATAAATAATTGCAGAAACAGCGACTAATCGAAATAAGGTGAGAAATAATTTGCCCGATTTGCCTCCAAATTCCCAGCCCATTGCCATTCCATTATTTTCAACAAAATGAATTTTAAACCAACTAAAAACTTCAAAACCATCATTAAGAGCATAATGTGTTTTCACGTATACTTTCAATATTTGATCTAAAGTAATTGCAATTAGAATTGTAAGAATTGCCAGCGTCTTTTTTGACATTTTATTGGGTTTTATATGCAAAAATAAGAATATTATTATGGTTTAAGAGTCGTTAAGAAAATATTCCCTTTTGTAGTTCTTATGGTAAAGTTTTGAGAAGTGTTTTTTGTTTTTTTATAAAAATTTTCTTGTTGAATTTCTTGATCAATAGCAATCGTTCCACGCGTTGATGCCACATCAATATTCTGAGCTTTTAAAGTTGCCAAAACACTGCCTTCATAAAATTTTACCTTTGTCTTTTTTTGAATTGTATCTAATTTTATAAGTCCTTTTTCAATATAAATATCCATTGGACCACCATAACTTTTAGCGGCAATATTAATTTCTTCTCCAAAAATAATGACTGCTTTGTTCTTTGGGATTTTAATAATTGCACTCGCTCTTTGCAATCTTTTCGTAATAAACTTCCTAAAAACAGGGGCTTCTTTTACCATTGCTGGAATCTGAAATTCAATTTTCGCAATATCATCAGACGCATTATAAACAATATGTTGGTTGCTAGGGTTTTCTGCGAACAAGTAGATCTCCAAAAACTCGGAGTTCGAATTTTTCAATACAAAATCATCTAAACCTATCGTAGAAATTTCTACTTGAGTTGCAGTGGTTTGTACTTTTTTTATTACTTTCTTTTGTGCACCGATTATTTGCGGAAGAAAGAGCAAGAAGAAAAATACAGCACTTTTTTTCATGAACACAGAAATTCTATGGGATTGTCTTTTGTTATTACGCCTCTTTTTTCAATCGTAATCGAAAAATATATTAAAAAAAGCTTCCAAAATTTGGAAGCTTTTAAGTATTATTGCTTGCGTTTTGCTTCTATACTTAAGGTGGCGTGAGGCACTAAAAGTAGGCGTTGTTTTTGAATTAATTTACGCGTAACTCTACAAACACCATAAGTTTTATTTTCAATTCGTAACAACGCATTTTTTAAATCACGAATAAACTTTTCTTGACGAATTGCCAACTGAACATTCGCTTCTTGGCTCATTACTTCTGAACCGTCATCAAAAGACTTGAATGAAGGCGAAGTATCATCGGTACCATTGTTTGCATCGTTTTTATATGAACTCTGCAACAATGCTAAATCAGATTCTGCGCGTTCGATTTTTTTAAGAATAAGTGCTTTAAACTCTTGTAAATCTTCATCTGAATATCCTACTTTAATCTCTGACATCTTTTACATTTTTTCGATTAATATTTTGCTTATAATGGTATCAAACGCAATCTCCGTTCCTGCATCTAATGCATCTACAAAAACCAATTCTTGCGTTAATGTTTCGCTCATAATATATGCTTTATTCTCTTGAATAGCATGTTGCAAGTTTTCAAAATTTAAAACGGTTAATCTAATTTTATCTGTTACCTCTAAACCTATGTCTTTACGTGCATTTTGAATTCTGTTGACCAATTCTCTGGCAACACCTTCCTTACGGAGTTCTTCTGTAATTGTAACATCTAAAGCAACCGTTAATCCACCTTCATTTGCAACTAGCCAACCTTCAATATCCTTTGAGGATATTTCTACATCTTCGCGCTCTAAAGTTATCTCTTTTCCATTAATTTCTAAAGAAATATTGCCATATTTTTCAATTTTAATAATATCTTCTTTCGTAAATCGCTGAACCTCAGCAGCAATAAAACGCATCTCTTTTCCAAACTTTGGCCCTAATGCTTTGAAATTTGGTTTAATTTGTTTGATTAAAATATCGGAAGCGTCTTCTAAAATTTGAACTTCTTTGATATTAACCTCGTGCTTTATTAAATTTGAAACAGCTAAAATTTCTTCTTTCTGTTGATCGTTATCAACAGGAATCATAATTTTCTGTAAAGGCTGACGTACTTTAATCTTCTCTTTTGCCCTTAAAGAAAGAACTAAAGAAGAGATGATTTGTGCATTTTCCATCTTGCGTTCTAAAGAAGCATCAATAAAACGGGCATCCGATTTTGGGAAATCTGCCAAATGAATACTTTCTGAAGTTTCTTTCCCTGTAACCGTATTTAAATCTTGATATAATTTGTCCATAAAAAACGGAGCAATAGGTGCACTTAGTTTCGCAATGGTGACCATACAGGTGTACAAGGTTTGGTATGCAGAAATCTTATCTGTTTGATAATCTCCTTTCCAAAAACGTCTTCTACTTAGACGCACATACCAATTACTTAAATGATCTTGTGTAAAATCTGAAATCGCTCTAGCTGCTCTCGTAGGCTCATATGCTTCGTAAAATTTATCTACTTTAGCAATTAAAGTGTGTAATTCTGATAAAATCCATCGGTCTATTTCTGGTCTTTTTTCTAAAACAATGTCCTCTTCATGATAAGCAAAACCGTCAATATTTGTGTATAAAGTAAAGAATGAATAGGTGTTGTAAAGCGTTCCGAAGAACTTCCTTTTAACCTCTTCAATACCTTCCAAATCAAATTTTAAATTGTCCCAAGGGTTTGCATTGGCAATCATATACCAACGTGTTGCATCTGCACCATAGGTAGCTAGTGTTGTAAACGGATCTGTGGCGTTCCCTAAACGTTTGGACATTTTGTGTCCGTTCTTATCCAATACCAAACCATTAGAAACCACATTTTTGTAAGCAACAGAATCAAAAACCATGGTTGCTATTGCATGCAATGTATAAAACCACCCTCTTGTTTGATCGACTCCTTCTGCAATAAAATCTGCTGGAAACGATTGGTTCCCATCAATTTTTTGTTCATTTTCAAACGGATAATGCCATTGTGCATAAGGCATAGATCCCGAGTCGAACCAAACATCAATCAAATCGCTTTCACGATGCATCGGTTGACCTGATGGCGAAACCAACACAATTTCATCCACAATATTTTTATGCAAATCGATCTTTGCATAGTTTTCTTCAGACATGTTTCCAACCTCAAAACTTGAAAAAATATCTTCACTCATGATACCCGCAGCTACAGCACGGAGCATTTCTTCTTTTAATTCTTTGACAGAACCAATACAAATTTCTTCTTTACCATCTTCTGTTCTCCAGATTGGCAAGGGGATCCCCCAATAACGTGAACGCGATAAGTTCCAATCGTTTGCATTTGCCAACCAATTTCCAAAACGACCGGTTCCGGTAGATGCTGGTTTCCAATTAATCGTTTTGTTTAAAGAATGCATTCTGTCTTTTACATCCGTTACTTTAATAAACCAGGAGTCTAATGGATAATACAAAATAGGTTTGTCGGTTCTCCAGCAATTTGGATAACTATGCTTGTATTTTTCAACCTTAAAGGCTTTGTTTTCTGTTTTTAATTTAATGGCCAACTCCACATCTACTGATTTTTCTGGTGCTTCTCCTTCCGGGTAATACTCATTTTTTACGTATTTTCCAGCAAATTCGGTAACTTCTGGCCTAAATCTTCCTTGCAAATCTACTAAGGGCACTAAATTATCGTTAGCATCTTTCACCAATAAGGGTGGAATTTCAGGAACAGCTTGTTTTGCGACCAAAGCATCATCTGCTCCGAAGGTAGGCGCAGTATGTACAATTCCGGTTCCATCTTCTGTAGTTACAAAATCTCCAGCAATCACTCTAAAAGCATCTTGTTTGTTTTCAAAGTCACAACCATAATCTAAAATTTGTTCGTACTTGATATCGATTAAATCATTCCCTAGAAATTCTTTTACTCGATAAAAAGGAATCTTTTTATCCCCAGAATTATAACTCGATAATGCTTCCGAAGTTGTGACTTCAAAATTATTTTTCCCGCCAAATTGCTTCTCAATTAATTTTTTTGCCAACACCACTTTGGTTGGTTCAAAGGTATATTGATTGAATGTATCCACTAAAACATATTCAATTTTTGGCCCCACTGTTAAGGCTGTATTACTTGGCAATGTCCAAGGTGTAGTCGTCCAAGCAAGGAAATAAACCGCTCCTTGATTTTGTAAAAATTCGGGAAGAGTGTTTTCGATGGTTTTAAATTGTGCAACAATAGTGGTGTCTGTTACATCTTGATAGGTTCCTGGTTGATTGAGTTCGTGTGAGCTTAAACCGGTTCCAGCCTTTGGAGAATAGGGCTGAATGGTATACCCTTTATAGATTAATTTCTTATTGTAAATTTCTTTCAACAACCACCAAACAGACTCCATGTATTTTGGTTCGTAGGTAACATATGGATCTTCCATATCTACCCAATAGCCCATTTTCTGGGTCAAATCGTTCCAGATATGCGTATATCGCATGACTGCTTTTCTACAGGCAGCATTGTAGTCCTCTACGGAAATTTTCGTTCCAATATCTTCTTTGGTAATTCCAAGTTCTTTTTCTACTCCCAATTCAATCGGCAATCCATGCGTATCCCAGCCCGCTTTTCGCTTCACTTGAAATCCTTTCATGGTTTTATAACGAGGAAAAATATCTTTAATCGCACGCGCTAAAACGTGGTGAACCCCTGGCAATCCGTTTGCAGAAGGTGGGCCTTCAAAAAAAACGAAGGGTTCTTTGCCCTCTCTAGTGGTAACACTTTTTTCGAAGATGTTATTTTCTTCCCAATAACTCAGCATTTCTTCTGCTATGTTTGGTAAGTCAAGTCCTTTATATTCAGGGAATTTCGCGCTCATTTTCTTTCTTTTCTTATAAGAATGCGAAATTAAGGATTTTCTTGTAATTTTATGAGTTTGTGGGTAAGGAAGTTACAAAATCACAAAATTTCATTTTAGGAACTTAGGGCGGACCTAAAATCCGCGCGATGCTTTTATTTGCTCATAAGCAGACTGAATGCTTTGAAACTTTTCTTTGGCGCCTTTTAAGTGGGCAGCTCCTAAATCCTGTACTTTATCTGGATGGTATTTTTTGGCCATTTTTCGATAGGCTTTTTTTACTTCATCATTGGTAGCAGATTTTGAAATCTCTAAAATTTTATAATTGTTTTCCAAAGCATTGTAAAACATCGCTTTGATCGATTCAAAATCGGAAGGATTGATGTACAGATAGCTTGCAATTTTTTTAATCTCGGCTACTTCAACCTCCGCTACCTGACCGTCAGCTTTTGCAATACCAAATAAAAAATGAAGTAATTGTAAGCGAGAAGCATGGGGCATGTGTTGTCTAATTTGTATACAAACTTGCCGTGCCGAAACTTGCTTTTTTATAACTCCTTTAAACAACAGAAAGGCATTATTCGCTTTCTCTTTACCATACATTCCAACGAACTGAGCCCTTACAAAATCAAGTTCTTTTGGATCTACTTTTCCATCTGCTTTTATAATGATGGATGCCAATACCAACAGACTAATTTCAAAATCACCGGGATGCGTATTCACACGCCTGCCTTGTCGGTATTGATGTTGTTCTTTATAAAGGTCTTCTGCACTAAAACCATCCACAAAACTTCCTAAAGCAAAACCAACTGCAGCACCTATTGGTCCTCCTAGGGTAAAACCTAAGCCAGCTCCTAACCATTTTGAAAAACTTCCCATATCTATTTTTCTATTTTCGTCAAATATAAAAGAATCTTCATTAATTCAATAAAAACTCGAAAGAGATCGTCTATGAAATCAATTTTATTGATGCGCTAATAAAAACATGTTCTATACATCTATTTGATTCCTGTTTTAAATTGCATTATATTTGTCGATGAATTTATATTTGAAATTATGTATCCAGAAGAATTAGTAAAACCAATGCGTGACGAATTAATCAACGCAGGTTTTGAAGCATTATATACAGGCCAAGATGTTGAAAATGCATTGGCAAAAAAAGGAACAACGTTAGTGGTGGTAAATTCTGTATGTGGTTGTGCAGCAGGAACGGCTAGACCCGGAGCAATTGCTTCTTTAGGTGCAGAGAAAACACCAACAAACTTAACAACTGTTTTTGCAGGTGTAGACAAAGAATCTACCCAAAAAGCAAGAGAGTTTATGATTCCATTTCCTCCATCTTCTCCAGCAATGGCATTATTTAAAGATGGTAATTTAGTTCACATGTTAGAGCGTCATCATATTGAAGGTCGTTCTGCACAAATGATTGCACAAAATTTAGCGCAAGCCTACGACGAATTTTGTTAGGCACCTTTAAATTATAAAAAGAACAATTCAAAACCACCCAATTATGCGTGGTTTTTTTATTTTTATAGCAACTAAAATCTTGTGTTGAAAAGATGAAATATTCAACAATTATTGAGACCACCATCACTTTTGTAAAAGAAGTACTTAAAAATGCCGAAGGAGGCCATGACTGGTTTCATATAGAACGCGTTTTTAAAAACACTCTTTTAATTGCAAAGGAAGAGCAAGTGGACACTTTGGTCGTTTCATTGGCAGCACTTTTACATGATATTGCAGATCCAAAATTTCATAACGGTGATGAAACCATTGGTCCTAAAAAAGCTAGTGAATTTCTCATCAGTCAAAAGGTAGAGACAGCTACCATTGCACATGTAGTAAAGATTATACAACATATTTCTTACAAGAATTCTTTGGAGAAAAACG
>Ga0209251_1003335_pt1 | contig 10557 bp, 9 predicted proteins | sample SaaInlV_100m_DNA_6_FD_184665 | JGI IMG/M metagenome (GOLD analysis project Ga0209251, IMG submission 184665) | Marine microbial communities from expanding oxygen minimum zones in the Saanich Inlet - Saanich Inlet SI073_LV_10m_DNA (SPAdes) (version 2) | ecosystem: Environmental > Aquatic > Marine...
AGTACCACCCACACCCAAAGTGTATTCAGGCGAATTTCTTGGCGTTAAAAAGGAGGCATCCTCAACGACGGTAACACCGTCATTAGGATTAATATCCGTATCAAAGACTTCATATTCGGCATCCAACGTACCGTAGTTCAAGAAGACCCGCGCAACATTGTTGAAGACGTACTGAATTTCAATCTCAACGCCGGAGTACAGCACACTACCGGCATTGTCGAATACCGAGGCAACCGTTTTGGTGTCCGGGTCTAGCGCAACAAATGACTCTTGCTTGTCTTCAAATTCATTTCTGAAATACGTCGCGTTAAACCGTAGCCGGTTATCTAAATGCTGGCTCTTGTAGCCGATTTCAATATTGCTAGCTGTTTCAGGATCATACTGATCTCGCTCAAAATCTCGGATATTTTGGTTCACCCCAAAAAAACCACCTGAATGAAATCCCTCTGAATAGGTCGCAAAGACCATCGACGTGTCATCAATGGTGTAGGTTAAACCAATCTTCGGCGAGACCTCCGTCCATTCTTGATTCAGATCGGCATACTCAGGGAACTGCCGAAGTGTTTCACGATCAGCTGTCGTCAGATACGACTGGCCGGCGATGAAATCTTTTTCTTCCTTGGTCCAGCGTATACCAGCCGTCAGGGTCAAGGCATCGGTCAGATCGTAATCCATTTGCGCGAATACCGCGGTAGATATTGTCTCTTGGGTCTCGTACAAAATCTGATGAATATTTTGCGTCGCGACGCCCTCAGCCGTCATACCTTGATCGCAAGCAATCGGCGCGAAACCGCCGGCCTTACAAACGTCTAAACCACTCACACCAGGCCCGCCCAAGTCTGGATTGGCCAGATTCGCGCCAAATAACACACCCCAAAATGCATCCCCTGTGTACCAATCTTGCACAAACTCATTTTGAAAGTAGTACAGACCCGCGGTGAAGCTCAATCGATCAAAATTACCGTCGATCCTAAGCTCTTGGCTGGTTTGGTCATACTCATTAAAGCGCTCGATGGTTATGAAAGGGAAAGACGAAGCGTCGTAGTCGTAAAGGCGGTATTCATCTACTTGGCGATAACCTGTTGAAGAAACAACCGTCAGATTTTCGTCTATGTCCAAGCTCATATTGAGCGTCACCGCATCCGTGTCGAGGCTATAGTTGTTGTCTTTATCGTTGTCGGAAAACTCGGGCCGATCCAGCGTGTTTCGACAAGCCCCAAAAGCGTTACAGTTTAAAAACCCGCCGCTGAAATCATTTTCGGGGGACCCGGCTGGGGGGGCCGGTAGCAGACCCGCTGGAACGTTGTAATTCGTATGAAAAGCATCGAGCGTACCTTCATCCGAAAACGTCTCAACGGTCAAGGTCGCTTCAAAATTATCGGTTGGCGTATACAAGAACGTAGCGCCTCCGGCCGAATAATCTTTTTCTGCGACACCGTTACCCGTCGTTACGTTATCCATGAACCCGTCGTAGTCTATTTTCGTCGCAAACAATTTCATCGCGACGTTATCGCTAATGGCGGTATTCAACACACCACGTACTTCCTGCTGGCCATCTTTTCCTGCGGTTACCTTAAACTTACCGCCAAGCTCACCCGTTGGCCTGCTCCGAATCACGTTAACAACCCCACCCACCGTATTTTTACCAAAGAGCGTACCCTGTGGTCCCCGCAGCACTTCCACTCGTTCTAGATCAAAATTTTCTAGAACCTGCCCTGCTGCACTTCCCAAATAGATACCGTCAATCACGACCGCAATGGGGGCATCAAACGAATTATCATCACTCCGAGTCGGGCTGATGCCGCGAATGTTAATATCGGCACCGCCACCACCGCGACTGCCATTGGTGCCGAAAATTAGATTCGGCGCATACCCATCGAGATCCGAAAGGTTTCGAATCGAGCTATTCTCCAATTCTTGGGTCAGTGCCGTAATCGCAATCGGCACGTCCTGAACCGATTCCTCTTGCTTTCTTGCAGTCACGACGACCTCTTCAATCATCGCTCGTTGGCGTTCCTCCGCCATCGCTTGTCCTGAAAACCCTGCCAGGACAGCAAAGCTTCCCGCCACGCCATACCCACAAACACGACTTAAATACCCCATAGACCTTCCCCAAAGATTATTGTTTTTCACTACCACTGTAGACAAGCAGAAGTCCCGAGAAAAAGCAAGCATGTTTGTTTCTATGGATACAGCGCGAAAGGAACAAAATTTACCAATCTAAGTCTTTGCCAATTCCGAACATTTAGGCTCAAGAGCTTTTATTTTCATAGAGCCTGATCGACAATTTTAGACTTTGACCGCTGCGTTATCGCAGAAACCAAGGACCTGATTCCAGACGGCTCTGGTTCACACGGGATAACCAATTTTCCGGCTCTCACTTGAACGAGCGACGTATCCAACAGGTTGCCAAACCAATGCAAAAAAAAGCCCGGCTTAAACCGGGTGCTGATATCGAGGCCGGACTCATCGTCCCTAAGAGCCCAGTTGTTAAGACCGTGCTTCTACCTTCACGATTGGACCTAAACATGACCTTCTACGACTTATCGCAAACGGGCCCTTAGGACACCCCTTCGGAATCCGGCTTGAGCCAAATAGCGTAACGCCTTAAGATCGATACCTCTATCGGAGCAATATTTCATGACAACCTTAAACATCCCAAAGTTTGGCGAGTTGCTCGCCCCACACCTTTCCAGAATTCCAGACGCGGCCCGACCCGGGGCGTTAGCGCGACTTGAGCGCTCCGCCGCCGAGCGATACCGCGGTTGGGCCGAGGCTTTACCGGAGCACGCCGAAGGCCTTTTGTCCTGCGCAGCACGTGAGGACGAAATTGCCGACCGCATTGAGGCCATCCTGCCAGTGCCCGCCGAGTTTGAAGCCTTGGTTTGCGAGGTGATCCCGCTTGCCGTTGCGACCTATTACGCAGTTTTCGAGCCTTACAGCGTTTGGGATCAAATGGCGATTCAGGCCAATGCCGAGCGCCAGGGTTCGCTTGCTTGGCCGGCAATGGTGCCCGCTTTTCCAGAGCATACTGACGAACTGATGGCGCTATCGACGCTCGAACTCAAAAGTGGCGATTTTCTCGACGCCCTTCTTAGCAAGCAAGCGGCCTAAGCTTCCGGATTGCCAGCAAACGCTGGATGCGTGTCGTCCACGGGCGACCAGCCCATTGCTGTTTTCTGCCAATAGCTGGACGTGATTTCAACCCAACTTGAGTCATCAAGGCTACCCACCTTGATGAACTTAATAGCGGGCATTTCTGCGACATAGCTGATCAGCGGCGAGCCGCAGTTCCCACAAAACCCGCGCGTGACGTGGCTGCCCTCGCTGCCCACAACCGTGAAGGTTTTTAATTCCCCAATTAGATTGAGCGACTCCACTGGAATAAAAAGGATCGTTGCCTTGCCGCTACCGGTGCTTTTTTGACAATCTTTGCAATGGCAATGATGCGCCGACAGCACATCCGTTCTCGGGAACGTATAACGGACCTCGCCACACAAGCAGCCACCGCGCTCTAACGTTGATTCTTCTGTCATAGTCTTCTCCTCTTGCATTCACGCTTTGGTCAGTTGATCAGCGCTTCGCCCATTCAACGCAGCTTTTTTGGGTGCGTTTTAGGCGCTGCGCCCTTGCGACTTCAAGGCACCGTCGGCCAGCACCGGTTATCCCTTCGATAAACCGCATCCGTTGACCGCTCACCTAAAAGCGATAAAGGTGCGCCGGCAAAATAGGGATCCTGCGTGGGTTGCGTTCGACTCCAATCCACCCGTTCACTTCGGTACGCCATTTTCCACTCGCCATTGATCTTGACGTATCGATCCAGGTACCGACCCGCGATGACAATGTCCAATGGCCCGGACGCGTCCGGCACCTTGTGGTACGCATTAAAATAGATCTCACCAAAAGCTTCTTCGCCTTCAAACTCGATGAGATGATTGCCGATCATGTGATGGTTGGCGATATGCCCTTCAAGCGCCGTGATTGCGTAGTCGATAAACACCTCTGGCGTGCCATTGATAAAGCCATACTCACAATAGGCATCCGCACTAAAGACCGAGTGCAACAAGGTTCGATCTAATCGATCTAACCCCCGCATGTAGCGACACGATAGTGCATAAATTTCTTGTTGATCCGCGAGATTTTGTAGGTCGCTCATAGCGTCTCCTTTGCTTCTGGGTAACTCCCCAGGTTAATGCCCCAGTTGGTTGGGTTTTCAAGCCTCGGCGCCTGGCCGTTGGCCTTAGAACTTTTTAACCCGCCGATCTACTGATCGACGGTCTTCCAGACAAGACTACGCGTTACCGGGAAGCCTATCCTCAACGCTGCAACGCCTAAACACGCAGTCTTAGATCACGGACGTTTGGTCTTGCACAACTTTTAAAGGCTGATTACTCGACCATCGCCACCGACGCAGATGCCAAATGATGCCATGACGCATCCTGTTGATTATTCAGTCCCTTGGTTAACGCCGCGAAAGAACCCTCAGCGCGCTCATCAACCACGTCACGGCGACGACTCCAATCCATTACGACACGTCGGAACTTGAACTTCCAATTTGAGCCCTCACATTCGAAGCGATCTAAATAGCGGCCTGAGAACACCATCTCGGAGGACCCATCAAGCAGCAGATGTTTTGCAAACACCAAACTCTCGGTTGCCGCCTGCTGATCACTCAAAAACTCGAACACGGTATTGGTGACGCGATGCTGGGTGAGTTGGTACTGGCCCGCCAGAGCGTCCATCACAAGATCCGCAAAGACATGGGCCTCACCTTTAAACCCGCCATAATCAACCGTCGCTGATGGCCAGTAGACGGCCTTCATCAAACTCGCATCTAAACGATCCAGCGCTCGGCTGTGGCAATTCAGTAATTCAACAATTGCCAAACGAGCCCCCATGTTCGCGGCTGACGGCACCTGTCCGGGTAAACTGATCATGATGACCTCCTTTTATTCCGACATCCTTAATGTCTCTTATCGACCGCTAATGCTTTGATCATCGATCATTCTTCCGTCTGTTGTCCTTGATGCATTGAACGCAATGCAACCCCATTGAGGTTACCATGGAAAAATCCGCTTATGATGGGAAGCAATGACTTCTCGCGTTTTGTCTCGCCCCTTCAACTGCAATGCACCAAGCAAGACTGATTGACCCTCTCAAGACACAACTTATCCAAATTTTCTGAGCGATTGCAAAAACTTTCATTTGAACTCAGATCATCCAAGGATTCCCGCAACGCCAAGTAGTCGCGAGTCCAACAACTTAACACGTCGCAATAATCTGTGGCATGCTCAACGCTCACCGTTTTTTGAATAAAATTGGAGTCGTAAACATGTCAGAGACAGAAAAAGGGTGGGCTCGCGCCGCCGGCAGATCGATTTATGACGTTTTATCGACCGACGCGGTGCCCGCCCCGCCCCCTCTGCTCGCCTCGGCTTATGACTTTCTCGGTGATGCCGACCTCGATGCCCAGCGCTATACCGACCCAGGCTTTGCCGCCAAAGAAATGACTAAAATGTGGGCCAAGACCTGGCAATGGGCCTGTCGGGAGGAGCACATTCCAGAGGCAGGTGATCGCTATGTTTATGACATCGGTCCTTACTCGGTCATCATTTCCCGCGATGAGGCCGGCGCGCTGCACGCTTTTAGAAACAGCTGCACCCATCGTGGCACTCGACTGATTGGAAGCGAAGGCACGGGTTTTGGCAGTGGGATTACGTGTCCGTTTCACGGCTGGTCTTGGCACTGCGACGGCACACTCGAACAAATCCCCGCAAAATGGGATTTCCCACATGTGCAACCACAGACCCATGATTTAAGACCCGTCGCCTGCGCCGTTTGGGGTGGTTTTATCTTTATCAACTTAGACACAGCGGCGGCACCCTTGTCGGACCAACTGGAAGTGATGACGGAACATTTTGAGCATTTCCCGCTGGACACCCGCCGCATCAAGGTACATGTTCAAAAACGTCTACCGGCGAATTGGAAGGCGGCACAAGAGGCTTTTTTAGAGGCTTATCACAATGTTGAGACCCATCATTCACCAAACGGCGCCAATACCCAGTACGATATTTTTGGACGATTTGTTACTCGTTTTATTCACAACACGGGCACCTATAGTCCAGAAAGCTTAAATGACTATCCTGGCACGGAGTGGCGAGACCCCGTGCTCACCGAAGCGGAGATTTTGGCGCGGACGGTCGGCATTACCCGCGAATTAGAGGCCGGCGAAACAGCGCGCGCCGTCGCTGCTGAAGATGGCCGATCCCGGCTGGCAAGCGCGCTGGGTGAGTCCCAAGCAGACCTGAGCGACAGTCAGATCCTGGACTCCATTGAATACCATCTGTTCCCGAACATGTTTTTTTTCCCGGGGATTAATATTCCCATGGTGTATCGCTTCAGACCGGATGGTGACCAGGTCGATACTTGCTTGTTCGACTTGCTCATTCTCGAGCCTTGGCCCGCAGGCCAAGCAAAACCCTTTCCGCCGGAACCGGTGTTCTTGGATGTCAACCAATCCTATACCGATGTGCCGGAACTCGGCTGGCTTGGGCGGGTTTACGATGAAGATACGGGGAATCTCGCGCTGCAGCAGCAAGGCCTAAAATCTGCCGGGAAAGGCTTGACCCTCGGCAATTACCAAGAGGCAAGGATCCGGCGCATCCATCAAACCCTAGACGAGTTTTTGAAAGCCTAGCTGAAGAAAAGGCGAAGATGCGGAATCAACGTTAAGGTTTCTTCGCCTCTAATTCAGCGCGGATTTCAGCGTGGCGGGCTTCTGTAATGGGGTAGTTCCAAACGATTGCTGCCCCTGTCAAAAAGAACAAAGACGGGAAGGTCGAAAACAAGAACCGTAAACCAAACAATTCGTCTTCGCCATTACTGACGCCCGCTTCAAAACCAAAAAAGCTCAGACCAAATAACGCAATGGCACCGCCAAAAGACGCTGTCGCTTTTTGGGCAAAAGACCAAGCTGAGAAAAACAAAGCCGCACGATTTTCGCCAGTTTCCAACGTATCCAAATCAATAACATCAGCCTTCATGGAATTCGGTAGGGTTTGCGAGAAGCCGCCTGCAGCAAAACCCGTTGTAAGGGTCATGGGCAGCATCCACCAGAAATCACCCGGCCCCAACAGTAAATAACAGGGGTGCGCAAACGCCAGCATGAAAAAGGATACTAAGTAGGCTCTATGCTTACCCACTCGCTTTGAAAAAGCGACCCAAAATGGCACGGCGATAATGCTCGCCGCATAAAAAAAGCTGAGCATATAAATCGCCTTGTCTTCCGCCTGCAAAACATCGGCAATGAAAAACAGGTACAGGGGCGTTGTAACATTGAGGCCGAGCGAGCCAATCATGAAGGCTAACACCAGCCGCTTAAACGGCCCGTTTGCCGCCATTAATTTCAGACCCGCCAGAACACTGACTTGTTGCCTGGGCTGATAAGGCGCCTCGGCGACATTGGTTAGTGTGAGGGTTACGCAAACGGGCATGAGCACCAGCATGGTTAATCCCACCAATTCAAGTACAACGCTCGACCCGCCTATGCCGAAAATAAGCAGCGCCATAGCGGGTATCAATTGCGCGGAGAGCGAGCCCAAGGAGTTAAAAACCGCGCGACTGCCCGTGACTTTACTGCGCTCATGATAATCCGTGGAGAGCTCCGAACCCCAGGCATAGTAAGGAATGAGCATCATGGTAATGGCCACAGACAGCATGAAACTCCACAAAGCCAGGTGAACCCAATTTATTTGGGCCTCATTAAAGAACAGCTCGTAGATCGGACGCATGTAAACTTGGCCCAGGTCGGGCAAGAACAGTTGAAATACTGACAGCATCATCAAGGGCGTGGCCAAAGCAATCCAAACTTTACGCCGACCAAAGCGACTGCGGGTGTGATCGCTCAAGTAACCGACCAAGGGGTCGGTTATGACATCGGTCCATCGCACTAAAAATAAAATAGTGCCAATCACAACCAACGGCACGCCCATATCGCTGGCGTAAAAGCGCGGTATAAAAACCGCGACGGGGAACAATGACATAGCGATCGGTAGATCGGTGAGCCCGTAAAAAAATAATGACTTGCGGGTTAGCCTCATTGACGTGTCATCCTTATATTCCCAATTCGCACTCGCCTAAAAAAGCGTCCGTTGTTAACCCTTTACATAGAACATTTGTCCTTCAGCGAAACCGGGACGCTATAATTTCAGATGGCGAGAAGCTAATTTGCATGCTAGGTTGCCCACAACATAGTGGGTTCCAAGGAAGATCGCAACAATGAACAACACACAAGTTTTGCTTAAGCGCCGCCCAAATGGTGCGCCCGTGGCGGCCGATTTTGAAGCCGTTACTACCGTTATGGCCGGCCCCCAAGACGGCGAAGCCCTCATTAAAAACGAGTATATTTCGATGGATGCGGGCTTTAGAAACTGGATGGATAAGGATGCCGGTGACGCAGTGCTGCCGGCTATGGCGCTTGGTCAACCTGTCATGGGACTGACGGTTGGCGTGGTTGCAGAAAGTCGCCACGCAACGCTCAAAGAAGGCGATCTTGTCATGGGCCGTCTGGCGTGGGAGCAGTACTCGCTTGCTGGCGACGACTTTCTTGTCGTGCTCGATCATCAAGATACCGATACGCCAAAGCACTTCCATCTCGGTATTTTGGGTGATACCGGGATGTCCGCCTACTTTGGTTTGACCGATATTGGCCAACCCAGGGCAGGTGAAACCGTTGTGATTTCCGCCGCAGGCGGGGCCGTTGGCTATGTTGCAGGTCAAATCGCCAAATTGATGGGCGCTGGCCGAGTCGTCGGCTTGACCAGCAGCAATGTGAAGGGAGACAGACTTAAATCCGAGCTCGGATACGACGCCTTTATCAACTATCAAGAACCAGACCTCGATCGACAGTTTTCAGCCGCCTGCCCAGACGGCATCGATGTGTATTTTGACAATGTTGGCGGCCCCATTTTGGAAACCGTTTTAAATCACGTCAATGTCGGCGCTCGGATCCCGTTTTGTGGCGCTGTGGCCGATTACAATAATAAACAGCCCCAAGGGCCCTCCAATCTTTTTCAAATCGTGACCAACTCCGTTCGATTGCAAGGCTTTATGACCCACCTCCAACTTGAACGCTATCCGGAAGCCAGAGGTCAGTTAACGGCCTGGCTTAAGCAAGGGCAGATTAAATCGCTAACCCACGAATACGAGGGCGTTGCCCAGTGCGGCCACGCTTTTGCGGACTTGTTCGCGGGCAAAAACTTTGGTAAGACACTGGTCAAAGTCTAAGCCGGACCGGGCCGAAGACTTGGTCGGCCTTCACTACAACGTTAAGAAGCGCCGATGGTTTTTCGCGAAGCCCAGAGGGCCCTCAGGATTCTGCAACCGAACTCACTGAATAAAAGCAGCAAAGCGGAAACCGGTTTGACTCAGAACCCTTGATCCTACAGACCAAATGTCTCATTAATAGATAATTTCGAACTAAAAACATCAACTTGATGCTGTTTTGCATTATTATGATTTGAATAATTGGATTCAATCTTCGGCGTATGCTAGTTTCTACCGTAGGAGAGGGGCGTTAGACATTTAGAGTGTTTTCTGCTTTAACTGAACCGCGCTAAAACGGCGTTCCCGTTTATTCAGGAGGCTATAGCAAATTATGGAAAGTTCTATGAAGCGCGAAAATTTAAAGAAACTTGCTCAGTTAAAGGCTGTCATTCTAGGAATGGAAAAGGATTTTGGTCTAGACGATCTCACAGAGCAGGAGAGACGCATCCTGAGCGCAATGTCTGAGATTGGGACCGGTGATGATAGCTTGGTGAGCAGCAAAGCGGTACGCAATAGCCTGTATTGCGCTGACCTATCTGCACCCACTTACCATCGAGCCCTGAAGGCCCTGCTCGACAAGCAGTATCTCAAACCGGCAGAGGGTCGAAAAACCGGCTTGTATCGGCTCTGCTTGTAAGCCAAAGGCGCGAGTTATCATTGCAGTGCGCTGTCGTCGCGGCGGCGCACCGCAGTGCACACCTTGACCACGTTGCCCTGTCCCCTTTTGCTGCCACCGCCTCAAAACGGGTATTCTCTGGGTCACAAACACCTCCTACATTAACCTCTAGAGCTCCGAGCGCTATGAGCCTACCCACTTCGCTTCACGCCCAAACAGGCGTCATTCTGGGCGAATTCTAGAGTGCCCTTTAATCACAACAAACTGCTGGGTGAGCTCCTATCGGGTGTGTTTATCATTTTTTGGTTCTTAATGAGTTATCTGCTCAGCTATGAAACCATCAGCGGCTTTATAGCGCCTTTTATTGAGTCAATGCAGATCGCTTCTTTCTTAATTTTTTTACCGCATGGTGTTCGCGTCATCTCGGTTTATTTCCTTGGGTATAAAGCCGTGCTTCCGCTCTTCATCTCACATTTACTCCTCTACCAATTGTTTGAAAAAATGCCGCCCTATGAGACTCATATACCACTTGCTCTCGTGGGGGCACTTAGCCCTTTGATTGCTTTCGAATTGCTTCGCGTCTGTGACTTAAAGAGTTACTACCGACCCAATCCGCC
>Ga0209251_1003337_pt1 | contig 10546 bp, 10 predicted proteins | sample SaaInlV_100m_DNA_6_FD_184665 | JGI IMG/M metagenome (GOLD analysis project Ga0209251, IMG submission 184665) | Marine microbial communities from expanding oxygen minimum zones in the Saanich Inlet - Saanich Inlet SI073_LV_10m_DNA (SPAdes) (version 2) | ecosystem: Environmental > Aquatic > Marine...
CCAGATGGAGACCAATTTATATAAATTATATTTTTTTTAAATCAACTTAAACTGATTTAGTTGGTAAATATGGATTTTTGAACCAATTCATAAAGCTAGAAGCCAATCCAAATAGGAATGTATATATAGCTAAAGAAACATAAAGCTGTGCCAATACCAATACAACACCTGCAAATGCCCAACAACACTGAATCAGTCCTGCCCATGATTGAGTTTCTCCTGCTTCATATGTAAATTGTAAATCCGACCAACTTTGTATAACTCCTGCAACACCTTCAAAGCCAACCCAATTGGCAAAATCTGCAGTAGCAACCATTGGAAGGTCAAACATCCAAGAAATGTTTTCAGAAACTGCCCCACCATCCATCATAGCAAATAAACCTAATATAGGCTCATCAATCGCCCAACCAAGCGTCATAAGACAAGCACTAAAAAATGCAACTATCGCAAGTAAATGACCAACCATTTTAATATTTGCAATTACCAAGTCTCCAAAAACAAACTTAACAATACCACTATCGGAAGACGCTAAACTTTCTCCAGCAGAACGTATAACATCAGACATTGGAAATGCTGCATACATCCATGTCAATAGAACAATAAACATGACAAGTAAATCCATACCTGAAGGTAATGAAGCGTCTCCCCAAAGAGGACTTGCAAGATTGTAGAGTGCTCCTAGGATGAATAACGTTGCCGCCACTCTGTAAAACATCCCCACCCATTTAGAGATATTACTATCTGACCCTTGTACCATGGAAGTAATATTTCCTGGTATTTTATCGCTGACCATTTTCGGTGCATCAATAATTTGATTGATTAAATTTTCCATAATTAAATAAATTTAGTTTGTATTAAATTAAGTAATTATTCACCTGAAATGTCAATTTACGATTTTTAGTTATTAACAACACATCTGTGTAAACCTTGTGAGATGTATATGTTTAAAGGAATATATCCAAATCCGCCTCCTGTCCAAAATTCTGAATAAAAACCACTATTGAATTATTATTGTATTATCTTTGCCTTGATTATTGGTTCTCAGGATTAATAAGGAATCCGATGTAAATTCGGAGCTGTATCTGCAGCTGTAAGAGCTTTAAAAACGACTAAAAAGCCACTGTTCAAACGGGAAGGTTGGTCGAATTTAGCTCGAGCCAGAATACTTGCCATAATCAGAGAGAAGACTTCAGATCAAAGTTGGACTCGGTTTGATTCATTTGAATCAACCAATCCCTCTTTTTTCATCTTCAATTTATTAATTTTTATAAATAAAGAAAGAATGAAAAAAACTACTTTTTTATTAATTGCTTTAGCTTTTAGCATAACCTCAAAAGCACAAGACTATGTAAATCAAGTTTTAATTTTAAATGAAGGCTATTTTGACTACACCCTCAACGAAATAGTAGAACCTGCATCAATTGGTAGTTACAACCCAGTAACACAAACCTATAATGAGGTTCTAGAATTAGACGGTATGAGGTTTGGCTCTGACCTATTAATAAACAATGACTTTTATTATATCGCAGCCGACACCAAGATTTTTAAAGTAAATTTAAATACCCATGAAATCATTGCTAGCGTTGCATGTCAAGGGGTAAGAAACCTAGCCATAGTAGGAAATAAACTGTTTGTTACTCGTGGAGAATATTTGGTCGATTTTGATTCCTATCTTCATGTCTACAATACTGATGACTTATCCCTTGAGTTGGCATTGGATCATGAATCGGGACCAAAATGGGCTTCACAGAACATTATTTCTGATGAAAACAAAGTGTATTTCGCAATAAACAATGCCTATGACTTTGGAAATGAAAAAGGGATTATAGGTATATATGACACAGAAACATCTGTTTACGAAGAAATTGATTTAGGACCAGAGGCAACGAATCCGGACAACCTCATAAAATTAGGAGATTTTCTTTACACGGTGAACAATAAAGATTGGTCAGGAGCGTCAATTTCAAAGTTGGCAATTGATCTATCTGAGAATGAAACAGTGAGTTTGGCAAGCGTTTCTACGGGCTGTGGAACCTCTGCGTTGCGGGATGATAAAATGATTTATCAAATTTCAATGGAATCCTCGCTGAACGAATTTGACCTAAACATCATGAACAATTCAGGACCTGTAAACGGCACTTTTATGAATTTTTACGAACTCAAACAAAATCCGGTTAGCTCTGAATTTTATACGACTGAAACTGATTACTTTTCTTTTGGAAAAGTTCATATCTATGATGGTCAAAACATTGAAACAGGTATGTTTGATGTAGGTATAAACCCTGGTACAATTGTTTTTGATGTACGTTCTTCAGCTGGCATCGCTGAGGAATTTAGCAAAGTTGAAATCTACCCAAACCCCGTACAAAATAACTTATTCATTTCAGATGCAATAAACGAAAAAATAATTCGGAATTTGACTGGAGAAGAAATTCTTAGGTTTTCGGGAACATCAACTGAAACAAAGCATCTTACTGCTGGAATCTACTTCATTGAGTGTAACAACAAATCTATTCCATTTGTGAAAAAATAATCATATCAAGCATTGATAAAAAGCCCTTCTCAGGGCTTTTTTTATACCCAAACTTTTGAACCTTCAGAGCAATTTTTACAAATATCAATTTGATTTCTTGAATTCAAAATAGACTGTCTGAATTCTTGGTATTTGTCAGTTTGCCATATGTCTTTGAAAGACTGGTTTTTTAACGAGCCCAAAACATGGCTTGCATCTTTGTCAAAACAACAGGGAACCACTCCCCCATCCCAAGTTAAAACTGAACCCGACCACATTCTCCAACAATGATTTCCTTGCTTTCCTTTTAGCTTAAACGTACCATCTTTTCTTTTGACGTATCGCGAGTACTTGGAATTGTCCGGCATAAGGCGATTTCCGTTTTTGTAGTCATACAGTTGGGCCGTTTTTATACGAACTTCATCAATACCTAATTCTCTTGCCAAGTTATATACAGCGGGTACTTCATGTTCGTTGGGTTTAACCGCTAAAAATTGAAAAATTAAATGAGGAGTACTTGAATTTGCTCTTTTTTTAGATTCAACCAGCAACCTACTCGCTTCAATCACCTTTTTAAGTTTTCCATTTACTCGATATTGTTCGTATGTTTCTTGTGTCAATCCGTCAATAGAAATAATTAATCGATCCAATCCTGAAGAAACAATTTCATTGGCTTTTTTTTGATCAATAAAATGACCATTTGTCGAAGTTGAGGTATATATATTTGACTTTTTCGCCTGAGAAATTAACATCAGAAATTGAGGATGTAAAAACGGTTCTCCCTGAAAATAATAATTGATGTAGAATACTGAAGACTTAATTTGAGAAAGCATTTTTTCATGAAAATCAATATCAAGCTTGCCCGTTGGACGTGAAAACTGCTTCAAACCACTAGGACACTCAGGACACCCTAAATTACAAGCCGTAGTCGGTTCGATACTTAATGTACTGGGCATTCCTAAATGAAGATTACGTTTAGTGATTTTAGAAAAGTGAAAGCTGAATCTAAGAATAACTACATTCCATAATCGGTATACACTGAGGTGTGAAAAAATCCGAAAAGAATCCCTTAACTTTAACATAAGGCGAAATTAACGAATTCAAGTAATATTATTACCTGTGTCTTTTTAGAAAGATTTATATTTATACCAAATTAAAATAATGCAGGTCATACTCAATCATCAACAAATTCAACAAAAAATCACAAGATTAGGCCACGAGCTACTTGAGAATTGTTTTGAAGAGGAAGAAATATTTATTGGGGGTATTCAGGGAAACGGGTTTGAACTGGCCAAAACACTAGCCAATATAATTGCTCAAAACTCTGACATTTCAGTGAATCATTTCGAAATTAAAATCAATAAAATAGAACCTTGGAAGGAAAAAGTAAACCTGACTATTGATGAAGAAAAGCTAAAAAAAGGATTTATTATACTTGTTGATGACGTAATAAATTCTGGAAAAACCATGCAATATGCATTAGTCAAATTTTTAGAACGCCCCACGAAAACAATAAGAACTGTCGTTTTAGTGGATAGAAAACACCGGCGCTACCCTGTAAAAGCAGATATTGTTGGTCTCTCACTATCAACAACCCTAAAAGATAGAGTTGAAGTTGTATTAGGTGCAAGAGATTCAAAAGCATTTTTGGCATGAAAAAAATAACCGAATCAACTTCAAACCATGAAGACCTAGAGAAAAAGTCAACTGAAGAATTACTTCTCGGGATAAACTCGGAAGATAAAAAAGTGGCATTGGCGGTAGAAAAAGAAATGCATCACATTAAAGCATTTATTAATGCCGCATTTACCAAAATGAGTGAGGGGGGACGCTTGTTCTACATCGGAGCAGGTACGAGTGGCAGACTTGGAGTTGTCGACGCTAGCGAATGTCCTCCAACATTTGGGGTTGATCATGGTCTAGTTAACGGTATTATAGCAGGTGGTGATCATGCGATTAGAAAAGCGGTTGAATTTGCAGAAGATAGTGATCATTTAGGTTGGGAAGACCTTTGTGAATTTAATATTACGAAACAAGATGTTATAGTTGGCATTGCCGCATCAGGAACCACACCATACGTTATTGGTGCAATAAAAAAAGCAGAAGAGATGGGCCTTATCACCGCAGGCATTTCCTGTAACCCTGATTCGCCGTTAACAAAAGCTACAAAATTTCCAATAACTCCTGTAGTAGGTCCTGAATTCGTTACAGGGTCCACTAGAATGAAATCAGGCACTGCTCAAAAAATGGTTCTGAACATGATATCAACCTGTTTAATGATTAAATTAGGACATGTTAAAGGCAACAGAATGGTGGATATGCAGCTAAGCAATAATAAGTTATTGATTCGAGGCACAGAAATGATTTGCGATTCATTGGGTGTCTCTGAGGTTGAAGGTAAAGCACTATTAGTTAAATATGGATCAGTAAGAAAAGCAATAAATGCATACAATGGATAAAAACAAATTCAATCCTAATCAAGCGATCACTGCTAACGGAAATATTTTCGGGTTTCCTTTTAATGAGAAAAATGCGGACTTGATCATTGTTCCAGTTCCTTGGGATGCCACTACCTCTTACGGTAAAGGATCACATCTTGGACCCCAGGCCATCCTTAAGGCTTCTACTCAATTGAATTTTTTTCATCATGAACTTGAAAAAGCACATGAAACAAAAATCTTCATGACTGAGGTGTCTTCCGAATGGAAAAAAATAAACAATCAAAATGCTGAAAAAAGTTCAGAATACATAAGGTATCTAGAAAATGAAGGAGAAGAAAAAGCAATCGGATACTTTAAAGATGAAATAGAAAACATCAATCATGTCCACCAAGTTTTAACAGAGAACCTGAAAGAAAGATGCTTAAGTCTTCTTGAACAAAACAAATTGGTTGGAATTCTTGGTGGAGAACAATCGGTTGCATTGGGTTTAATTCAGGCACTTAATGATCGATATGATGATTTCGGGGTGTTACATATAGACGCTCATGCAGATCTGAAAGTTGAATATTTAGGATTCGAGCAGTCTCACGCAAGTATAATGAGAAATGTTTTAAATACCTGTGCAAATATGTCAAAGCTCATTCAGGTTGGCGTAAGAGAATTATCAGAAGCAGAATTCGAGTTTTCAAAAGAAGAAAATCGAGTAAATACATACTTTGATTGGGCCATCAAAAAAGATATTTTAAATGGTAAATCTTGGCTTGAAATAATTAGAGAAATCATCGACGAAATGCCAAACGATATATATATATCTTTTGATATTGACGGACTCAAACCTTATTTATGTCCAAATACGGGAACGCCTGTCGCTGGTGGATTTGAAATAAATGAAATTCAATTCCTTTTTTCGGAAATAATAAAAGCAGGAAAGAACATCATTGGATTTGATTTGTGCGAGGTTTCACCGGGTATTGATAATGATAATGATGCCTATTTTGGAGCACAAGTATTGTGGGAGCTTTCTTGTTACACTGAGAAATCGCGAAGAAATACTGTAAAATGATTACAAATAGAATCTTAAAAAATGCAACTTACATTCTACTTCTTGTGGGTATTTTGTTTTGTCTTTATAAGATTTTTAACTGGGAAATATATCCGTGGATTCAGTTGTTATTATGTTTTAGTCTTCCTCTTTTCTCTTTGCTGTTTTCGGAGATGATTACGTCATTAAAACCTGAGATAAAATCTGTTATTATTATTTCTGCTATTTCTCAACTCGCATTAGCTATTATTGTGTTTACAGATAATACGCTTGTTTTGCCCTATTGGAGGATGGTTTTCTTTCCTAGTTTATTTATAATTTTGATAATTACGTATTCTATCTCATTAAGAAAAGAGTTAAAATATCATCGCCTGTTTAAGATAATAACGGCCACGCTTTTCATTGGACTTTCGCTCAGATTCATATATCACCATTCTTTTATTGATTATGCAATGGAAACCCTATTTTTGATTTTTATCATTTTGATTTTCAGAGCAAAGGGAATGAATCACGAAATGAATGCACCCTCAAATTCTTAGATTAATTTAAGACTCTCCCGAATCCAAAAAGTCTTTTTTTCCAATATTCAGAACCCTCTATATCGACAACAGATATCCCTTTAGATGAAGAGGAATGAATCATTTTTTTTGATTCGCTCAGATTGTTCACAAGAATCCCAACATGAGTTATTCCATCCCCTTCTGAAAAGAAAACCAAATCTCCCATATACGCTCTGTTCTTATTGATTTTCTTACAATAATTGTATTGATCTTTGGAGACTCTTGGCAACTCAATTCCCTTATACATGAAAACGTGTTTCGTATACCCACTGCAATCAAATCCATTTTCATCATGTCCACCCCATTTATAAGGAATCCCCATATACTCGTATGCATAATGTATGATACTGGTTCTTTGCTTTAGACTTAAACCTTCCGGTATCAATCCTTCTTCATCTCTGAATTCCTCTTTAGGAGCATCAAACTCCTGTTGACGAAAAACCGTAATAATCCAGTTGTCTATATATCCCTTTTCTTTCTCACTAACTGAATTGGAATTTTTAGCCAACCAAACATCAAAAAGAACTTCCATATCGGAAAGCTCATTGGAATGTGAATTCATAATCAAAAGCCACTGGTCACTATCAATTACTTTATTCATTAAATCAATATTTTCATGCATACCCTCATGATTTCGCCTTAGCCAAGATTGATTCTGCATCAATTGAAAAGAACTCATTGCCTTATAATACAGGGGTAATACCGACGAATTGAACTGTGGGTTTTTTAAGAGTTTAGAAGATTTTCGATAGACCAATTTAAAATGACCCTGATCATAATATTGCTCCAATCGATCAATCTTTTTACTTTGCCCAAAAGCAAATGTTATGCTTAAAAAAGACATTAAGCAAAAAGACAAAAAAGATCTAATTTGTGTACTGCTTCCCATTTTCTAAAACAATAAAAGAATTGTTAAACATTTTGACCAATACTCTATTTCCGAATATTTCAAATTGTGAATCTGCTAAATTTGTGAGTTCATAAATATCATTATCAACAAATGCATTTACTCCACCAAGTATATTTTGATAAACCAGAATATCATTTTTTATTTTATACTGAGTTGGTATAAAGTTCTCAATTTGTGTTTTTTCTCCATTACAATAAGTAAAGAAGTATGAACTCTCAGACCAAACAACTATGTCATCCTTCACATCCCAAAAGTCAGCAGAAAAATTAGACAACTGGAATTTGTCTCCATTTTCATAATACCAAAGATTACCTCCCAGGTCCTCGTAAACAATGAAATTTCGACCAGATTTATATTTAGGCATTGTCAATTGTTCAACGTCGTAAAACATACCGTTATCGAAAACAACAAAAGTTTGTGTGGTTGGATCATTAAAACACATAATATCTGTCCCCATTTTAAAAGACGGACTAAGCTGATTATTCCAGACATCTATATCATAGATATTTCCATTCCAAAACGTCTTGTACATATCACCATTATCTTTAAACACGACCACATTTTCACCAATAAAAACAGAGTTTATATTCCATTCTCTCAGATACGTTGTAAGCATATATGAAGAATCATTCCAATATACATTCAAGGTATTAAACCGTGTATCATCAAAAACAATTATACTGTCTTTGACGATGTAGTCTTGGGCAAAATAGGTCAGAGTTGATAGTTTTCCTTGATCCCACATGTTTAAAGTTGGTCCTATTTTATATCCAAGTAAATGATCGGAAACTTGATAATCAACATTCAGATTTGTAATGTCACTTCGTTTACTACCATCATATAACCTGAGGTTTCCTCGGGTGTCAATATAGGCAACCAATTCATCTCCCGCCTTGTAGTCTTTTATCGGTTGAACTTCTATATTTCTAAAAAAGCCATCTTGATATGACAAAAAGAAATTATTAAAATCTATTACAGGAATCACACCTTGCCCGAAGGAATACAGGTTTACAACTATAAATATCAAAAAAGTATATCTCACGAAACAAATTTATCAAAATTCAGACCAAATATAGTTAAGGTGTTTTAACATTATTGAGAAATGATTTCCTAATTAATCATCTAAAAATCTAAAAAGTACCTTATTTTTGGTATTCCAAAAATTAAATATGAAAAAAATAGTTTCAATTGCTTCAATGTTTTGCTTTGGCCTTGTGCTTAATGCCCAGGAAAAAATCGAATATGTTGAATATGATTTACCCAATGGTATTCATGTAATACTTCACCAAGAAAGTGCAACACCTATTGTTGCTGTTTCAGTTTTATACCATGTTGGTTCAAAAAATGAAAATGAAAATCGAACGGGGTTTGCTCACTTTTTTGAACATCTTCTATTCGAAGGTTCAGAAAATATTGAAAGAGGAGAATATGATGAACTTGTAGAAAGTAATGGAGGAACCTTAAATGCAAACACCTCTCAAGACCGAACTTTTTACTTTGAAATATTACCATCTAATCAACTTGAGCTTGGCTTGTGGCTTGAAAGTGAGCGTATGTTACATGCAAAGGTTAATACAAAGGGTATTGAGACACAACGTAGTGTCGTAAAAGAAGAAAAAAGACAAAGGGTCGATAATCAACCATATGCATCGTTTATTACTGAAATGTTCCTTCGGGCATTCCCCAATCATCCCTATAATTGGGTTCCTATTGGATCTATGGAACATCTCGACGCGGCACAAGAAGATGATTATGTGAATTTTTATAAAACCTACTATGTTCCTTCGAATGCGACTGTTTCAATTGCTGGAGATTTAGATATAGAACAAACGAAAGTCTGGATCAACAAATATTTTGCAAGCATGCCAAAAGGGCAAGCTATTAATTTATATCGCGATTATATATCAGATGACAATAATACATTTCAAACAAAGTACGGAATCGAAAAAACGGTTTTTGATTCTACTCGATTTTTTGAATCTACAAATAAAGTCGCTAAAGAGAAAATTGCGGAATTCAGCAATATTCCAACCATTGTCAAACGTACTGAAAAAGACAATGAACCTATTAATGGTATAATAAAGGATGTTATTTATGATAATATTCAACTTCCTGCATTATTTATGGGATATAAATTTCCAGAACAGACTCATGAAGACTCATATGCTTTAGAAATGATGAATCAAGTATTATCAGGAGGCACGAGCTCCCGAATCAATAAGACCATTGTTGAAAAAGAACAAATGGCAACATACGCTGGGTCATTTAATTATGCCCTTGAAGATGCAGGTTTGGGTATCTTTTTAGCTATTGCAAGTAAAGACATTGCATTGGATGCCATTCAAACAGAATTTGATGCCCAAATCGAAAAGATTAAAAGTGAATTAATTAGTGATGAAGAATTTCAAAAAATCAGAACGAGTATCGAGACGGGTATTGTTGGCATGAATAGTACCGTTGCAGGTATCGCCGAAAATCTAGCCAATAATCATGTCTATTTTGGATCAGCAGAGGTCACCAACGATATACTTGACAAGTATTTGAATGTGACTAAAGAAGATATTCAACGAGTTGCTCAAAATTATTTGATTCAAGATCAACGGGTCATTTTACACTATTTACCGAAAGAAAAATAAGAACCTATTATGAAAAATATTAAATACACTTTATTAACTCTGCTTATTCCGTTTATCGGATTGAATCAAGTAGATCGCTCTATTATTCCAACCGCAGGAGAGGCCAAAGAAATTAAATTAAAAGATTCTGAAGTTTTTACAACTTCCAATGGAATAACCGTGATTCTTTCTGAGAATCACAAAATTCCTAGAGTGGCTATCAATTATATTTCGGGTGCAGATGAAAAGCTTGAAGGTGATAAGGCAGGCTTATCATCCATGGCTGGTGAGCTCATTATGTCTGGAACATCTAACTTAACTAAAGATCAACTTGATAATAAAATAGATTTTATTGGTGCAAATTTAAGTGCCAGCCAAAACTCAATACGTCTAAGCTGTCTAACCAAGCACTTTTTAACTGGATTATCTCTAATGGAAGATATTGCAAAAAACGCAAGCTTTCCCC
>Ga0209251_1003344_pt1 | contig 10535 bp, 5 predicted proteins | sample SaaInlV_100m_DNA_6_FD_184665 | JGI IMG/M metagenome (GOLD analysis project Ga0209251, IMG submission 184665) | Marine microbial communities from expanding oxygen minimum zones in the Saanich Inlet - Saanich Inlet SI073_LV_10m_DNA (SPAdes) (version 2) | ecosystem: Environmental > Aquatic > Marine...
GTCTGTAAGAGCAGCCTTTCCTTCTACTGTATCGAGTGAAGCAAGATCAATTCCTGCATCCGCAAACGCTTGGTCTGTTGGTGCAAAGAGTGTAAATGGACCGTCACCCTGTAATGTCTCCAATAATTCTGCTTGAACAACTGCGGCAACTAATGAATTGTGAATACCTGTACATTGGGCTGTTCGCGGGATATCATTCGGCGTGGTTGTAGGCGTCAGTACTTTGTCGATAACGTGGATGATACCGTTACTTGTTGGAACGTCTGTTGCAGTTACAATAGCGTCGTTGACCATAACTCCGTCTGCTCCCACTGTAAAGGAAAGAGGGTTTCCATTAACTGCTGTTGCTGACAAACATTCTGTCACATTGGCTGCTGGAACTTCACCTGCAAGTACGTGATAGAGCAAGATATCAGTGAGGGCAGCTTTACCTTCGACTGTATCGAGTGCAGCGAGATCAATTCCTGCATCCGCAAACGCTTGATCTGTTGGTGCGAAAACTGTGAATGGACCATCGCCTTGTAATGTCGGCAAGAGTTCTGCTTGGATAACGCCAGCAACAAGAGAATCGTGTACACCTGTACATTGTGCTGTTCGTGGAATATCTCTTGGCGTGTCAGTCGGGTTCAGCACCTTATCGATAACATGGATTACGCCGTTACTGGTCGAAACATCTGCAAGAGTAACGTTAGCATCGTTGACCATGACTCCCTCGTTGACTGTGAACGAGAGAGGTTGTCCGTTGGCTGCATCGGCAGACATACATTCGGTTACTGCCGTTGAAGGGACGTTTCCAGCAACGACGTGATAGAGAAGAATGTCTGATAGAATCGCTTTTCCTTCTGCTGTGTCGAGGGAAGCCAAGTCAATTCCTGCATCAGTAAACGCCTGGTCCGTCGGAGCGAATACGGTAAACGGCCCAGTTCCTTGCAGAGTTGTCAATAATTCTGCTTGAATCACACCAGCAACAAGTGAATCGTGGAGTCCAGTACACTGAGCTGTTCTCGGGATATCATTTGGAGTATCTGTTGGAGTAAGCACTTTGTCGATAACGTGAATGACACCGTTACTGGTTGAAACGTCTGGCAGTGTTACGGTTGCATCGTTGACCATGACGCCTCCATCTACTGTGAATGACAACGGTTGTCCATTTACCGCAGTGGCAGACAAACATTCTGTAACTGCACTTGCTGGTACTTCTCCAGAGACTACGTGATACAGCAAGATGTCGGAAAGTGTAGCTTTCCCTTCTGGAGTATCAAGGGATGCAAGGTCAATACCCGCATCAGTAAATGCTTGATCGGTTGGTGCGAAAACTGTGAATGGCCCTGGACCTTGCAGAGTAGAAAGCAATTCTGCTTGAATTACGCCTGCAACCAATGAATCGTGTATACCAGTACACTGAGCGGTTCTTGGAATGTTGTTGGGCGTATCTGAAGGAGTCAGTACTTTATCGATGACATGAATGAGACCATTGCTCGTAACGACATCGGTAAGAGTTACATTGGCATCATTAACCATAACTGTGTCACCAACTGTGAAGGAAAGGGGCTGGCCATTAGCTGCATCTGCAGACATACATTCAGTCACGTCAGAAGATTGTACTTCCGCAGAGACAACGTGATACAGAAGAATATCAGAAAGCGTTTGTTTTCCTGTTGGATTATCCAGTGCGGCCAAATCAATACCTGCATCGGTAAAGGCTTGGTCAGTTGGCGCGAATACAGTAAACGGGCCTGTTCCTTGTAATGTAGGAAGGAGGTCAGCTTGAATTACTGCAGCGACGAGAGAATTGTGAATTCCTGTTGTTTGTGCTGTTGTTGGAATATCAACTGGAGGCATGAGGACCTTGTCGATAACGTGGATGATTCCGTTTGAGGCTTGTACGTCTGCAGTTGTAACTGTTGCAGCCCCTACAGTAACTGTACCGCTACTTACTCCAAACTTTACTTTGTCTCCGTTAGCCATCGTAGCGAGCATCCCATCAGTTACTGCACTTGATGGTACTGAAGCAGATACAACGTGATAGAGTAGAATATCCGATAAGGTGGCTTTCTCTTCAGGTGTATTAAAATCAGCAAGATCGATGCCAGCATCAGTAAATGCTTGGTCCGTAGGTGCGAATACTGTAAATGGACCTGTACCTTCGAGAGTAGTTACAAGGTCAACATGAGCCAATGCAGCAACTAAAGAGTCATGAACGCCAGTTGCAGCGGCGTTTGTAGGAATGTCATCATTCGCATCTGCGCTCACAGATAGAGGCAAAGTTGAGGCAATCAGTAGGGTTAGCGTCAGGTATACGAGAGATTTCTTCATTATCTTCAGAAGAATCTGATTAGGTTATAACTGGATGTTTTTTTTCCTAAAAGATAACAATACGCTAAACTAATGTCAGATCATCACTCGCACGTGTTCATACTTGGGTTTGGTTTATTCGAGTTTGGATTATCGTTGTAATCCTCGAAATCAAGGTCCCATTTCACATCACTATCGACTACGATGCCCGTTGCAGTAGAATCAGGGTCATTCATGCCTTCGTAGAAAGTATTGTGGATACGAACTTCAAATGTGTAACATCCATCGCCATAGTTGCTATAATCCATGCCCTCAAGACTCAGATATTCACCCGCTGCATCATCGTTAGCATCACCTGGCATAGAGAACCAACCGTTTACGGTGACTCCGCTATCCCCTTTGCATGAGATACCATCAGTGCCTTCAACGACAATTTGTGGGAAGCCTTCTATTGATGGGTTTGAACAATCTGTGCTTCCATAAACGACAGTCGAACCTTTCTTGATAATCAACTCTAAAGTGTAATCAGATTCGACCCATAGGCCACCTGTTTGAGAATGAGATCCTCCGTCTTGATGAATGTGAGAGGACGGTAGAAGTCCAGCCTGCATCTCAACAAGGATTCCTTCAACTCTCTTGTCGTTTCCACCGTCGTCATTCGCTTCTTGCTTAATGATGGGCGTAATACGCACTCCGGAATCTTTCACCTCTCTCGTCATAAACTCAGGATTTAATTCAACGCTTTGAGTTGTATCTCCAGAACTAACTTCGAGAATATATTCAACTTGGTTTGTGTTCACATCACAGGTGGAGAGACCACATGACCAGGAATTGCCGATGAAGATTTCTTCTAAGGGAATGTTGAACCGAGCAGATTCTGAACTCATCGTTTCGGCACCAGTCCACATGACGGCACCGTTAGCAGTCACAGTAGCATCCACTTCAGACGCAGAACCAATTACTCTGAAAGTGATCTCATTGGATTCTTCCTTGATCTCAAGGTCTGTTATGCCAATCGAATCTGCAGGCATCAACATCGAGACTCCGTATGGGCCTGCGGCTAAGAGTACAGCAAGGAGTGCTGCACCTCCCATTTTGACGGGATTGACTCCTTCTTCAGAGAGGGCTTGACCTCCGTAAAGTGCGCCAATTCCAAGAACAAGGACAACGAGAACTACAATCAGGCCCCAAAAGCCACCTTGAAGGGAAAGCAAGCCACCAATGATAATGACAGTCCAACCACCCGTTTTGAGTATGGTTGGAACATCTGGTCCGCCACCATCATGAACGGCTGGAGATACTTGGGCAACTGTTTCTGCTTTTACTTCGTTTTCAACAGTCTCTTCAACGGCATTAGCCTTGCTTAATAGCCCACTCATTTGCTCATCTCATATATTCGTCGCATGGGGAGGTTAAGAACCCAACCCCGATACGAGCGGAGATAGTGTCGTTTTTCCGGCTTACAGACCGGGGGCAGCTTCTCGCCACTCTTCTTCTTCGTCTTCAGTTCCCAAGAACCGACGACCAGCGACTGCAGCTGCGAGAGCAACCATTGATAGGGCTGGGATGATTTCAAAGCCAGGGAGGTAAACACCACGAACATAGATCGTAATCATTTGTGATTCTCGGTCACAGCCACCATTCTTGCAGGAGAAGTCTGATTCAGCATAGAAGTCGAGCGTGTGGTAAGCATCGGTCCATCCTTGAGTCTTAGGGGTACGAATCTGAATTCGGACCTTTGCTGGAGCGACCATTGGTTCTACGTTGACCTTGCTGATTGGAATGTTGATGTTGAATCCTGCGTCTTCTAGTTTCTCACGTGAGTTTTCCGAGACACCGACCTTCATGAAATCGAATTGGTTTCCAAGATTGTATACCTTGAATTCGAAGTCTTTGTCAGTCTTAGGCATGAGTTGAACGAAAGGCTCGACTGCTTCAACTTGCAAAAGAGCGAATTGTGTGATTGATACAATCATGTTTGCTCCTGATGTTGCTTGGTTCCCTGGAGGGAGGCCTTGGATTTCTTGCACGCTGCCTTGGACGACAAGACTACGTGCTTGCATAGTCATGAACGGTTGAGCACGGACAACAACTTGGAAGTCTTCCTCACTGTTTGCCCCGACATAAATATCACCGGGTGCAGCGGCGGCGAGTCCATCTGATGTGACTGAAAGTGCGATCTTTTCGATGTATGCTGTTGGGTTGGATGCAGTACAAGTTGTGAATCCGACGAGAGTTGAACCTGGTTTGACATCAACCTTGATTTCTGCTGGAGCACAGGTAATGGATACCGCAGCGGTTGGAATTTGGGCTTGTGCAGGAACGGCAACAAGCAATAACGAAGCTAGGTAAAGGGTCAAAACGCAAAGTGTTCTCTTAACTCCAGACATTGTGCTCACTAACTCAAGCCACCATATCGACCCTCATAACCATTTTGCCGGGAAGTGCAGGATTGAAAGCAAAATTAAGGAGAATAAAAGTGGGCCCGAAGGGATTTGAACCCTTGACCGCCCGGTTATGAGCCGGGTGCTCTAACCAACTAAGCTACAGGCCCGATGATGCATGCTAGGACACGAAGTTCATGAGTCTGCCGAATCAAACATTGCAAGTGATGATTGTGATGGTTTTGTTTTGGAACGTACCAACGCTTCACACTCGTCTCGGATTTGCTCAGGAACAAAAACCAGTATCTGTTCATCAGATTGAGACAAAGATCGGATCAGAGGAGAATGTTCGGCTGCATCTCGCCCGTCTTCGAGAATAATGCCTTGCTCGTAAGGCATGTACCCTCGCTTTCGAATTGAAGCAGTAATCAAATCGTGTTCTGGATCAAAGCCTGCACCTTCCAAGAAAGCGGATACTTCTGATTGAATCACAACAAACATCTCAGAGGTCAGAGAAGGTATCCGAAGTGATTTATGATAATCCCGGCGAGCCATGAGACGAGATGCATAATTTGAGAGAATCTTATCTGAGTTTCTTGAGAATCGACTCATCGCTACCTTCACGTGAGCGTCATGAATTTCAGCATATTGCTCTGCACTTAAGTCACCATTGAGAAGCATATGTTCAACTTCGATGCCAAGATCGAGTTTACCATCCTCCGCCAATGTTCTAGCACGAGATAGCATTCGCACGAGATATGCTTGTGTCAACATGTTGACCTTGTGGAAGTAAACTTGGTTGTACATATGATATCGTGTTACGAGGTACGCTTCAATGGCAGGCAAACCCCACGATTTCACGTAAAGCCTTCCTTGATCGTTTACTCTCAGCGCACGAATTACTCTTGCACTATCAAATCCCCCAATTTGAGCACCAGTATTCGCTTGATCTCGAATCATGTAGTCCATTCGATCAACATCCAATTGGCTGCTGATTATTTCTTTGAGGAACGGAGCGATTGAAACACCATCGCATTCCTTTGCCCCATCTAGGATTGAGAAGAGACGCTTTTTTCGCTCATTGCCCAGAACCTCATCGAGTACTTGGCCTATCTCAGAAGATGTATCCTCAAGCATGACTCGGCCCCAATGTTCGTGTGAATGATACGTCGCGAAAACCTCTGGAGTTTCCAGTAGATGAGAGTAAGGTGGATGACCAATGTCGTGAAGCAGGGCCCCTAACCGAACAAGTTCAGCATCATCATTTGATAGAAGACCTGGTTGAACTTCTTGTAAAGAATCAGTTAGTGCACCTGCAAGATGATAAGCACCAAGTGAATGAGCGAAACGAGTATGAGTCGCTGAAGGGAACACAAATTCGCAGGTTGAAAGTTGCTGCACGTTACGTAATCGTTGGAATTCATGCGTGTCAATGATTCTAGCATGATGTGCCGGCACCAAGATATCACGATGAATTTCATCGCGGATAACCCTGTCTCGCATGATTTGCCCTGCTCATCCGTTGCATTTCAAGGCATCTCCTCTGAGAAAGTCGAAGGGCAACGGCTATGCCCTGTAGGCGGAACCACTGTCCATGGCGGATGGTCTCAAGTCCTTTCTCGCTCGATTATCGACAGATGACCCGGAAACGAATGGGCCAAGATTATGGGTCATGTTTGCCATATCGCTCTTTCTAGTCGCGACCCTAAATTGGTATGCTATGGTCCGCGAACCATCTGTGGTCGACGTTGACGACCTAACGAATTATGTCAACGAAGTCGTCAAGGTTGAAGGTACCTTGATTTCCTGGGTTGAAGACCCATATAATTCAGGAGATGATCGACTTGATGCAATTATTGACGACGGCACTGGTGTCGTTGAATTAAGATGGTATCGGCCAGGAGATACACCCCCTATCGGCACAAATGTAACCATCATAGGCGATGTCATCAATTACGAAGGGAGGATGTGGATTCAGGCACTCGGAGCCGGTGCTATGAGTTGGAAATCATCTGATATTCCAGATGTACCTTTGCTGGCGATATCAGATATCGCGATCAACCCAGAAGCATTTGATGGCGAAATCATCCAACTCACCGGTTTTATCTCAAAATCCATCGCTCCAGACATCGCCTTTGGAAACGCTAAACTTGGCGACCATCCAAACTACGGAAACTCTGAACATCAAATAGGAATGACAATCCATTCCTCTACTGGACAATGGATTGAAGCAGGATCTAAAGTAACTGTACAAGGAGTTCTATCTTACCAACAACGTGAGTTACGTTGGAACCTTGGAGTTCAAGGACCTGAAATCATGGTTGACAGAAATCATCCAATCGAAATCCCATTGCTCGATTGGTCATCTCAATCCACATGGATGTATCAATCAGGCAGAACTGTCGATGTCGCTGGAATGCTTTCCATCGAAAACGATACTTGGGAACTCTCTGGTTCTGCAGGCTCACCTTTGTGTGTAATACCAAGTGACGATGATGAGTCCATGGCAGAAACCTGGGAAGGGAAAGCAATCAAGATGCGAGGACGCCTTGTATGGAACACTGCAATCTCTTCATGGTGCCTCGACAAAGGTGGTGACTCCGATGAGTCACTTACAGCAACATCGACCATCAATGATCTTCTTCTGATGCTTAGTGCAAACCCAATTGCTGCCCTAAGCGATCCTAACACGCATTATACAGTGGCAGCTTACATGAAATATGCAGTTGAACCAAGCGTCGAAGATGAGTCAGGCTATTTTGCTGATTCTGCTGGATACACTCCGGGTTGGACAAGTATTGCCGTAACGATTCCAGGACCACGGTCGACATGGCTTGAAGCTGGCCAAGCTGTCGTTGCAGACGTAACTGTTTCATGGGATGATGAAAACATGAGGGCCGAGTTACTGGTCCATGACCTTTCAGAAGGAGACAAAATGAATCCTACTACACTCCTCTGGTCCGATGGAGCAACACAATGGGGCTATGACAAGAACAAGGTTGTCCGATTAAATGGTCTAGCTGTTGAAGAAAACGGAACATGGTTCCTTTCAGAGCCGGGGAGTCAAAAGAAAGTCCGACTCAACGCAATCGGGAATTCGATTGGTCTTGATGAACTCCATCTTGGAACAGCAATGACATGGGAAGGTCGTTTACTCCAAGTTGAAGACAGCGATTCTATGGCAGTAATTTACGCTCTAGAAAGCGCAGACGTTGATGACAGAGACAACGATGGGCTCAGTGACACTCTTGAGAACTCAATCGGAACAAGTTCGTATTCCGAAGATTCCGATGGAGATGGTGTCGGCGATCGTCAAGAATACATCGACCAGCAATGATGGGGTGAAGAGATGATTGAAGCATATTTCACTGACTTAGGGTGGCTCCTTGGGGCTCTTTTCTTCGGTGTATTTTTGGGTTCCTTGACTGGACTCATCCCTGGTTTCCACGTCAACAATGTTGCATTGATTTTACTTGCATTATCGCCTGCGCTTCTTGACCTCGGCATTCCACTTTCAGCTGTTGCTGCAATTATCGTGTCCACTGGTACTGTTCACACCTTCCTAAATTACATTCCATCAGCTCTGATTGGAGCGCCCGACGGAGATACAGCGTTATCGCTATTACCCGGACATAGAATGCTCTTAGCTGGCAATGCTGCTCGAGGTGTTGCATGGTCTGCAAGAGGATCACAACTAGGGCTTTTTCTCTCATTACCTCTGATCATTGTTGCACGCATTGCATTTGGGCCTGAACTCAATTGGTATGACGGTATGCGAAGTTGGTTGCCAGTTATTCTTCTTACGATTTCCTTGCTCCTACTTGCAACTGAAACAACACGTCTAGATTGGCCTAAATGGGTTCAAAAAGTCACCTTCAAAAAACTTGGGAATGACAGTCGTCTCGCCGGATTCTTTGCCGCTACAGTGTTTTTCCTTCTTGCTGGATTGTACGGATGGGCTGTGTTTGAACTTCCTGTTGACAGCCCAGTAGGAATGCCATCGCCATCGCTACTTCTCCCGAGTCTTGCAGGATTGTTCGGTATTGCGAATTTATTGGACATTTATGCCACGACGAGTCATCTTCCGCCTCAACGGGAGAACTGGGATTTGCCTCCCGTAAAGCCACTTATTGCCCCATGTTTTTGGTCAGCAGTAGCAGGAGCGAGCATGGGTGTTTTACCTGGCATGACCGCCTCACAAGCAACCGTTTTGGTTATGGGTGGAAGAAACGTTGCAGCAAAGGTGCAAGGAAAAGAAGGCTATGGAATGGATTGGGAAACTCGCCGATTGACTGAACTTTCAGATGACGAATTGCTTGAAATCGCCATCGCTGAAGCAGAGGGTGGTCATGAGGGTCCTCAAACAAAACAGGATTTGGAAGTCATAGCCATTCTCTCTGCAGTAAACACGGCCGTCACCGTCATGGTTCTCGGGTTCCTCTACATCATCGGAAGATCACGTTCTGGAGCAACACTCGCTCTGAAAATGATGTATCCTATCGAAACATGGAATTCAACAGAACCTACAGCCGATTTCATCCGCTTACTCGCAGTCTGCCTTGCAGCAGGAATTATGGCAATGCCAATTATGAAAATCGTTGGCAAAGGGATGCTACGACTTCACGCTGCAATCCCATTGCAATCCATGGTCATGGGCGTTATTATCTTCGTTGCTGCTCTCGTATGGCTATCAACAGGGTTCGTTGGAATTGGTGTCCTTATCGTTGGGACCATCCTTGGAATGATGCCTCCTCGAATAGGTATCAGAAGAAGCCACGGAATGGGAATTATCCTTGTCCCAATCATGATTTACACATTCGCACAGATGGCAGATAACTTTGGATTCATCTGATTCAAGGGAAACTCCACCTCGCCAAAAGATATGAGGGGGATAACGTTAGGTTGTGTTGTAGGTGACACCATGCGCGGCCAATCATACTTCTTACTCGCCCTTCTATTACTCGTTCCACTCACACCGTTTGTTGAACCAGTAGAATCCACATCCGCTCGCAGTCAACCTTGTTCAGGGGCTATTTGCATCAATGAAGCATTACCTAATCCCAATGGTCTTGATGATGCGATGTATCCTGGTGGAGAATGGCTCGAAATTTACAATTCAGGATCGACGAGTGTTGATGTTCGCAACTGGTATTTCTCAAACAAAGCAGCAAAGACACTTACTTTTGACGTCAACAGTATTGTTGATTATGATGCCAACAATGCATCTACTTACACAATCGGGCCAGGAGAATACATGGTCATCGCTCGAAATGGCTATTCCAACTTCTACGTGGCTAATTCAAATGACTGGATGACCCTCTATGATGGATCAGGTAATTGGATAGACGAAGCAACATGGAACTCCAGTTCTTCTGGAGTTAGCTTAGAACAAGATCCATCCGACCCATATGCGGATTGGATCGCAACATCCAATCCAACACCTGGCACATCGAACAGTGGTGGAGGAAGTGCAGGACCTACCTATTTCCCGAGCGATCTCCAAATTAATGAGGTCATGGCTGACTCATGGCCAAGTCGAGACAACGCATCTTGGCCTAATGGAGAATGGGTGGAACTGTACAATAACGGAACCACAAGCATCAACATGTCGGGATGGTGGTTACAAGATCAAGCAGGTAACATGATCGAAATGGATTCCTCTCATCTCGTGGGTGCAACATCAGATTATGCAACACATATGATTGAACCGGGCCAAACCAGAGTTGTCGCTGTCAATACAACATCCAGCAGTGGTGTATTGAATAACGGCCAGGAGACCATTCGACTCTACCTTCCGAATGGAAGTATTGGTGACGAAGTCAGTTGGAATAACAACGAACCAGGATTTTCTCTTGA
>Ga0209251_1003345_pt1 | contig 10530 bp, 16 predicted proteins | sample SaaInlV_100m_DNA_6_FD_184665 | JGI IMG/M metagenome (GOLD analysis project Ga0209251, IMG submission 184665) | Marine microbial communities from expanding oxygen minimum zones in the Saanich Inlet - Saanich Inlet SI073_LV_10m_DNA (SPAdes) (version 2) | ecosystem: Environmental > Aquatic > Marine...
TGACAAGGAGGAGATCGTACGAAGTTCGTTTGTATCAATAACGGCGGTGTTAGTCGATTAGTGCCACCCAGGCAAATGCAATCCCAATGCCGATCCAGATCCCAGCACCGAGACGTCGTCCTTGCTCTCCAAGGCGATTGATCACGGTTTTCGATAATGAGCAAACAAGGGCTAGCAGAACACCTTGGCCAATCAGTAAGCCCAAGAAATAGGTCAGCAGAGGAGTGGGCTCTGCCCCAACGATGGTGCTTCCCAGAAGAAAGCCATGCAGTCCGAAGAGTGGCAAAAGCCAGGTGGCTGGTGCAACTGAAAGAGCAATGAACCCCTCAGCCACCAGGCTTAACGACACAAGAGCTTCAGCCCACGGCGCCACCGCATCGGGTAGGGGGATGAACTGCGAGATCAGGCTGCCACCCAAGCCGATGGCCAGCATTGGCAGGATCCAAGCAATCGGTCGCTTGAGGCCGATGAAGCTGATGGCCAGCAGAAAGAGCAAATGATCTGGCCCCAGCAGTGGATGTCCGATACCACTTACTAGACCTGTCCATCCGGTGAGCTGGCTGCTGTCCCCCATCCCAAAAGGGTGATGAGCGAAGGCGGGGCTTCCGAGAAGAAGCAGAGGAATAATTCCTAGGGCAGCCCATTTGATCCGCCGCTGGCAGGCCTTGATTGAAAGAGTCAAAGGTCGATCCTCGTCGGTTGAAGTTCTGGCGGGCGTTCTGACTGACGACTCTTGAGGAGACGCTTCACAGCTGCGGGACAGCGACGGATTTTCACCGCTCTTTCCCCGTTTCCATCAGCAGCTGATCACTGCTGAAACCAGAAATCTCACATTAAGGGCAGCGCATGCGTTTGCCATGAATGCTTCTCAAGCGTTGGCACACGCTTTTCGCTCATTCATTACACGTGGATGTGGAATGCATTAACGGAAGTTTTCGTTGAGAGCACATGCTGGGCCGATCACGGACCTACCAGCGCCATGCTGAGAATTCAGGGCGACGCTCAGCTGCTTAAAACGCTCCTTCTCGAGTCATTATGCGAGCCCCTGTCTCAATTTCAACACAGCAAGTCTCAAGATCGAGCTCTTATTGAGAATGACTTGCATTTTCAGCAAGCCAGTAGTACTGTTGCAACCAATTCTCAATCGCAATAGTTGTGACGGCTTCTGCCTACCGCTTCTTGCCTGACGATTCGGTCGCTCCGATGTCGATGCCTCGCCAGCAGACTGTTTTGCTCGACCCGGCTGGTCGTGAGCAAGCCACTGTTCTTGAAGTCATGGAAGGGGTTTGTCGTGTGTACTGCCCATGCGAAGAAACCGAAGGGATGACTCTGGCGTTTCTTCAGTCTGGAGATCGCCTTCGGACTGATCGCCTGTGTAGTGATGGTGCCTGCGTCGAAGCATTAACGGCTCTCAAGTTTCGGAGAGACGCCGTGAGTACAGATGAGCTTGGTATGGATGCCGTCAACGAATGGACGTTGCAGCTGTTGCGCGTTCGCCATCTCGGCCAGGCTGAGCAGCGCTTGCATGCTCTGTTGGTTCTCTTAGTGAATCGACTGGGGATGAGACGCAGTGATTGTTTTCAACTGCCTTTTCGTCTGACTCACGAACGGTTTGGCGAGCTCATCGGTGCCACGCGTGTGACAACAACTCGTTTGCTGTCCAAATGGCGTCAATCCGATCTTGTCGAAATGTCGTCCATCGACCTCACAACAAGGCTTTCTCCATCTCTAGTGGAGTCTTCTCCCCTGACTTTTTGATCATCATGAGTCTTCAAACGATGGGACTTCTTGGTGACTTGTGTAGGGAAGCTGAGTATCTCTGGAAAAGATTAGCCACAGTTCAAGTTGCATTAAAGCGCTGCAATAATTCTGGACTTCGGCGTCGGTTTTCTAGCGAGATCAATGTCCACATTCAACGTTGCCTAGAGATGCAGGCTGTTGTTAACGGGATTGAAGTTTTTGGATTGTCAAAATCCTGCCAGCTATGTTTGTTGAAAGAGCTCATTGATAGGTCAGTGAATGAAAACTATGCATTCTCAATTTCAAGCCATTGACAACTCAAGGTCTTGATTTCTGATTAATCCGATTTTAAATAATTAGATGCTTTGAGTGGATGTCTGGCTTTGAGTAATATTTGTTTTGCCAGAATACTATGGCTTCCTGATTTTTGTAGCTCAAATTTATTAGTTCAAGCCTTAGGCCAATATTCATTCATTCGTGATCATGTCCGCATATTTTTGCAGGGAATTGAAAAGTTTTGCGTTCAAAATTGTTCGTGGAATTGTCTGCTTTTCAAGCTTTTAGGGTTGCAATTCTTTTTGTTAAATCGAATAAAAAGATACTGGAATATGTTCATAGCAAACATCAATATGGCCATCGAATATTTATGTTGGTTTAGCGCTAGAGGCAAGTTATGAGCCCCACTGATAATGTTGTTTTAGAAATATTTGTTGATCACATCGAGGCTTCGTCGCTTGAGCGTCAGCGCTGGCTCACTCGGGTGAGAGCAGCAGGGTTTGATCAAGCTCTTATGGAGTTTGCAGAGTTGCTGATGGAGCCAGGCAATTCCTGGCTTGTCAGAAAATGGGACCGGATAGAGCGAGCGATTGTCGAACCCTGCGGACCACGATTCAATCTCAACTGAGCGTCTTGCTCGCTGAAATAATGAGAGAATCATATGTAGTAATAATGACTCCCAAATGCATCACACGAAAACAAGGGGGTTGAGGCAAAGGCCAGAATAACTAAGTTCATTTAATGTCATGACTTTCACCATTTTTTTTGCGACTTCAACCGGTAAAACGGAAGACGTAGCAGATCGCTTGAAAGAACTTCTTCCAGGTGCAGAAGCTAAAGATGTTGATAATCTTGGCTCTTCTGACGAACTCGTTGCGGCTGATGCACTCGTTTGCTGCGTTCCGACATGGAACACAGGCGCTGACGAAGGAAGGTCTGGAACGGCATGGGATGATCTTGCGCAAGAGATTCCAAATCTTGACTTCGCAGGCAAGTCAGTCGCTATTCTTGGCTTAGGTGATTCCGCTGGCTACTCAGATTTTTTCTGCGATGCCATGGAAGAACTCTATACAGCTTTTCTTCAATCTGGTGCCAAGTTAATTGGTAAGGTCCCTACCGCTGGCTATACCTTTGATTCATCGAAGAGCGTTGTAGATGGAAAATTTTGTGGTCTTCCGATTGATGAAGATAATGAATCTGAGCTGTCAGATCAACGCCTAGCAGATTGGGTTCAACAAATTAATAGTGAGGCATAAACTTACTTTTTAATTGAGAAGCTGATAAAGACCTTGTGATTCATCCAGGGTCTTTATCGGTGAACCCAGTCCACCCGAATTTCCTTGCGCTGATTTAGGTATTTGTCTATCGACATTGCAGCAATACATCCATCAGAGCAGGCGACGACGGCTTGCTTGAATGGGGTATTCCTAATATCACCAATCGCCCAAACACCATCAATGGTGGTTTTCATGTTTTCATCAACTTGAACTCCACCTTCTTTGTTTAAAGGAATCTGTCCCTGTAAGTATTCAGTAATTGGCATAGATCCACTTGAGTAAACAAACACCCCATTCGTTTGTAGTGTTTGCTGCTCTTGCTGTCCACTCTCCAACACCTTGATTTGATTGACTCCTGAGTCATCTCCTTCAATCTCCATCAATTGTGTTCGCTTCCACCACTGCACGTTTGGTGAACTCATCAACAGCTCTACACCCTGTGCTGATGATCGGGGCTTACTCTTCGTGATCCAGTGGACTTTAGATGCAAACTTGACCAATACCAAAGCTTCATCAATTGCTTCTTGATTAGATCCATAAACAGCAACTTCTTGTTGCTTATAGAAAGCACCGTCACATGTCGCACAATAACTAACGCCTCTACCCAGGTACTCATTCTCACCGGGTAATGTCGATGCACGTCCCATTGCTCCCGTTGCTAAAACGAGAGTCTTGCCCCGAAATGTTCCTTCGGGCGTGTACACAATTTTTTTATCAGAGCTTAGATCAATCCCATAAACTTGAGCTTGTTGATAGTCAGCCCCATACTCCACAGCTTGATCTCGCATCGACTTCAATAGATCAGCTCCTGATGGGGATCCGCTGACTCCTGGATAATTTGCGATTTGATGGGTGATGGCTAAGGCGCCCACCGCGGGATTTTTATCAAGTATTTGTGTTTTGATTGATGATCGTGCTGTGTATAGAGCGCAAGCACATCCGGCGGGACCTCCGCCAACGATGAGGACGTCTGTGTCGATGAAATCAGTCATTTTTGGAGATCTTGGTAGGCAAGTAGTCGTTTTTAATCGTTAAACTTTTGTCAGTTCCGTCTTCAGGAATCATGTCTAAAAATGATTCAATTACATCTGTAGTTTGATTTGCTTGTTGGTACTGGAAGAAATGACGAGCATTTTCCATTGAGCGATAGTGATCGCCAGGCTTGAGTTGTTCTTCCCATCGTGTTTTAGCATTCCGATCAACGACAAAGTCATTGTTCCCATTGATAACCAGGGTTGGCACATCCGATGCCTTAAGGCTTCCTAACCTGATCTGAGAAGCGATGGACCCAAAAATATATTCTTCATCTAAACATTTGGCGAGAAGTGATGCGAAGATAGGGTATTTTTTGGATAGATTGCTTCCAAATAAATGAGAAGAGAGATGCAATAGTATTTTGTCTCGGCTGCATGGAAGCTGGCTTCTCATTTTTAGATAATGAGATGTCCATTGGTTTGTTATTGCAGTATCGGCTGATAGCAGGGTTACCGAATGTGCTGCATCGGGATATTTACATGCAAATAAATGAGCTATCGTTCCACTGATGCCATGACCCATTAAATGGAATTTTTCCTTTCCATTATTAATTGTTTCAAGCATTAGTGAATGAATCGTTTCAATGCTGCATGCTTCATCTAATTCATGTTGAAAAGACCAACGTTTTATGGCTCTATTTTTAACTAGCTTTCTTGTAAGGGGTTGATTAAAGCAATGAAGAGTCGGCTGTAGATCAATCCACAGAATCGTCGATAGACTCATTATTAATGCCATTTTTATAAGTATGCCCGCCCATCTAGGCGACGGTTATACCGTTCTACATTTTGATGTTTCGAATGATACCTCTAATGATGTCATTCAGGCCCCTTCTCCTTTGATTTGTATCGCACCATTTGTTATTTTTGATTCCAGATGCTTAATCAGCTTCTGTTCTGATCTGTCAGCCGTCTGGTAGAGCTTTAGTGCCAATAAATATGCTGTTTGTGTGATTTTTCTTGATGTCATTGACGCAAGATAAATATCAATAACTTTTGAGTGATTGTTTGATTGAATCATTGCTTTGTGCCCTCATTTGATTGAAGTTTAATTAAATCTTTTGGGTGAATTGATCCCAGTATGTTGAAGTCTTTACTTCCTTTTGGTTTGATAATAAAGAGGACTCCCATGGGTTCTGGATAAATCCCCGTGACGGCTTCAAATGGGTCGTCATGACCCACTAAAACCAGATTATTTCCTTGATCGACTGATTGGGAAAGGAGGGGTAAAAGCCTCTTTCGATAAGTTGCGTTGTCACTTTCTGTACACACTTCGCAGGGAAGAAAATTAAGTGCTTTGTTCGTTTTATGCTCTCCAAATGAGAGTTGTGCAGTATCAATGGCTCGACAATATTCGCTAGATATGACACTTCCTATGTGGACTCCATGATTCCGAAGTGAATTCCCAATTTGAGTGGCTTCGCGTCGACCAACTGCACTAAGCTTTCTTTGTGTTGAACAGTCATCAAGTGATAATTCAGTAGACGCTTGGTCAGCCCAATCTGTCTTTGTTGTTGCATGCCTCATATAGATAATCTTCCCTCCTTTTTTGAGTTCTTCGATCAAGCTATACGTTGATTGATTTTTATCCTTATCAAAGTTTTGGTGTGCTTTACCTTCTGGATTGATTAAGAGAGTTGAGAGTAAAAAAAATGTTAATGTGCTTTTTCTAAGCCATGGCCATGAAGCGTGAAGGCTCATCTCGCTCATGAATGCTCATTTGACAAATAAAATCGTAAAGCTCGAAGCCCAGTATGCTGTAAATATTGAGAGCATTCCACGTATGGATTGGTTTAATTTAGATGTGCGAAATGATGCAGCGCAGATTTTCTCTGAATAGGGTTATCCTTAGCCACATAAAAAAGATCTTGCATAGATGAAGTATGCAAGATCTTTGGTTGATTAAATAGTGTTTAAACTTTAATCTTTTAGTGTGGCTGGTTGATGTTGGCCCTGATAAAGCTCGTTATCAATTACCAATAATGCAGACTTGTCATCTCCTGCAAAGCGGACACGACCCAGGAGATATGCAAACTCATTCTCGGCCTGAGTTTGTTGATCAACCATGGGATCTAAGAAGACAGTTGTTCTTACATCTGATGCATGTTCGCCAAGTGCATACAGTTGATGCAGGGAGGCTGTGATGTCGGCTTCCATCAGAAAAGATGTTGCGAAAACTTCGGCCGGAGATTCCCATACTTGATTCGGTGCCTCAAGCACTTGTAAATCGACCGATTGTCCACGGGCGATTAAATACTCTGCAAATTGTGCGGCGTGGCTATGTTCGCTTTGTGATTCTTCGCGGAAATAGCGAGCAAATCCTCTGAGTTCACGCTCCGCAAACCAGATCGCTGCGGCGAAATAGTTGGCATGGGCCTGACGCTCCATGTTGAGATGATGCTGCAACCCACCGAGTAAATCCTCTGCTATCGGTTCGGCAAGAGCTCGGCCAGCAGGCCCTGTGAGAACAGTACTGAGCGCAGTTTTCGAGGCAGTTGATTGCGTCATTTTCAGGCTTACTGTCTAAACGTTTGAACAACATAACTCATTGCATCGCTATTGCATGCCTTAAGTGTTGATTTCACCCTGTTTACTGATAGTCATTATCAACAGATTATCGACACTGATTATCATTAGCGAATGTTTGCTACTAGTTGTCGTTAGCGCCATCCATTATTTGCCATGATTTGAATGGCTAGTTTTTGCGATTCTCCAAGCTTGCTGATGGATACGTTGTCTGGATTGAATCGACCAAATGCCTCTAGTTGGCTCGACGTTCCAAAACCATTTAAAGGATATTCGTATGTTGGTCCAGCAATTGAGGAGCTGCCTTTGGGCGATGTTAGATAAGTAATCAATGCAATGGCTTCCTTCTTGTTTTTGGCAGACTTCGCCATGCCGGCAGCACTAATATTCACATGGGCAGGATTTGGCATGATTAGCTTGATTGACTTGGTCAGTTGCTGATCATTTTTTCCACTCGCGCCCGCTTGCATCCGGGCTAAGTAGTAATGATTAACCACACCCACTGCGCACTTTCCCTGTCCAACAGCTCTGATCAGTGATGTATCTCCGCCGAAAAATGGTTGATTAACATTCGCGACCATATTTTTGACCCAGTTTGTTGCATTGGTTTGTCCTTTTAAGACAATTTGATCTGCCACAAGAGACTGATTGTATACGTTTTTACGTTTGCGAAGGCATAGTTTCCCTCTCAGGTTTGTTTTGGCGAGGTCTGCGTATGTTTTGATGCTATTTGGATCAACGAGCTTTGGATTGACAATGATTGCTCTCACGCGACGCGTGAGGCCAAACCATTGATTCCCTGGATCTCTATATCGTGCAGGAACATTCTTTTTGATTTGTTCTGACTGTATGGGCGCTAATAGTCCTTCTTTTGCGGCATTGTTAATACGAGCAGCATCCACAAGTAAAATGACGTCTGCATTTGAGTTCTTCCCTTCGCGTTTCAGTCTTTCAATCAGAGTGATGCCAGTTGCTTCAATTAATCGAACCTTAATCCCAGTATTTTCGCTAAATTTTTTAAAAACCTGACGATCAGTGTTGTAGTGCCGACCTGAGTAAACGCGAACTTCTTTGGAGAAGCCAGGTAGTGTGATGGCTAGCGGCATACCTAAGGCCAAGACAGCCAGCAAAAACGATGATTTACCCATCACAGCACTTAGTTTTTAAGATCCTATTGATTGATCGGCTTCAGGTCTGTCGAATGTTACGCCGTTCAGTGAATCAAATGATACAAGCTCTTTTGGCTGTGTTTAGTGGTTTCTTGTTTTCACTATGGATTTTCTGACATCGGAACTTTTGGGCCCTGAACAGACGCGCCAAATGAATGGTGAATTGAGCAACAGTGAGTCGATGTGGCTTGATGGTCGGCTCACGGCTGGAGAGCATGCAGCCCTTGTTAAGCACAATCGTCAACTTGAACCCTCCTCGGCTTTGGCAATCTCGATTGCTGAGATTGTTGAGCAAACAATCATCGCCAGCCCTCTCCTGAAGAGTTACGCACTGATTCGTAAGGTCCATAGCATCCTAATTTCACGAAGCGAAGCAGGCGACGGATATGGATGGCATGTTGATAATCCATTCTCTAAATATGGACGTCGTGATCTTTCTTTTACTCTTTTTTTGAGCGATCCTTCTGACTATGAAGGAGGAGAGCTTACTTTTCAGCTCTTACAGGGTTCGAAAGAGATTCGTCTGCCTGCTGGTCATATCATTCTTTATCCGAGCTCATCCTTGCACTGTGTTCAACCGGTCACTCGTGGTGCACGATTGGTCTGTGTGGGTTGGATTGAAAGTTATATTCAATCTTCTGAAGATCGATCTATTTTATTTAATTTAGATGCTGGGGCTAAAGGATTGTTGGCTCGGCACGGACGTTCTGACGAACTGGATTTAATCTTTCAATCGTATGCCAATGCTGTTCGGCGCCTTTCCGGGCGCTAAAGTGCCTTTTGTTACTTCATGAAGTGCTTGATGTTGTCTTTTTTCGGCTCGAGCTTTTCATAATAGATTTTTATTCATTGATCATGGCCAAGACTTCGCCGGTATCTGTTTTCCTGGCCGCCACCTCATTACTGGTGGCTACCGCCTCTGCCGGTCTCGTTGCTCAAGCTCAATCCGCTGGTGGTACCCAAGAATGGTCTACCGATCAGGGCGTGGATGAAAAGAGCATCCCTGATTCTGACGCTAAGGCTTTGAAGAAAAAAGCTATGGCAGAGGATGTGTGTGTACCTATTGGAGAAGGCGAAAACTGCTGGTAAATTCCCATTATCAATTGCATTCCCCTTGCAGCTGAATGATTGTTTTAGCGCCTTAGGGCGCTTTTTTTTGCCTTTTTGTATAATGCCTTGTCGGCATTTGAATTTGTTAATTCACAAAAAAAGCGCCCTTAAAGGGCGCTTTGGTTATGAGTTAAAACGATCAATAACTAGTTTTGAAACTAGAACTTGAAAGTTGTTTTTACAAGTCCACCAAACTTGTTCTGACCATCGATCTGAGCTTTGCCGTAGGCATTGTCAACCCAGAAGATCGCAGGAGTGATGGTGATGTTGTCGCTGACTGCGAAGTCGTAGTAGCCCTCAATGGCGAAGTTGGGTTCGTCGTTGGTTTTCACCTGCTTGGCATCGGTGGCGTAGCTGGAGTAAGAGCCGAAGCCCAGTCCAAGTTTGTTGCCTTCAATGAATGCATCGTTCCAGTTCAGGCCAACCATCCAGCCCTTCAGTGATTCGGCATTGCCGCGGTATTCACCTTCGGCATAACCGAAGTCGACACCTGCACTGATAGTGGGGATAAAGCCAGGATCAGTGGGCTGCCAGTAGCCACGAAGGCCGATGGCATGCATCGGATGGCCAAGGTTTTTGGCTAGAGGTGTGGAGTAACCCATAGCAGCTTTTGCACCGCTTTCAGTTTTGATGCAACGGCCATCGGCTCTCTCGACTGCACAGTTCTGTCCAGCATTCTTCAGCGAATAAAGCGCTGAAACGTGCCACTGGCGATTGCCGTAGCCGATCTGGCTCAAGAAGTATGCATCGGTGTTCTCACCGAACATGCCTTCCTTAGGGTCGCTCTTGGCACCGTCGCCACCGTCGGCCACGTAGTTAGCAGCAATGTTCAGAGCTGCTTGACCGGGCTCGACGTCTTGACGCCACTGAAGACCGAAACCTTGGCCGGTGCTTGCACCCAAGACAGAACCGTATCCGCCAAGCTTGAAAGCTTTCAGGATGGGCTTGTAGCGGGTTGGAGTCTCGATCATGTAGTAGTTCTCGATCAACGCACCAACGGTGGCGGTGAACTCAGAACCGATCGGGAACGTGTACCAGAGCTTGTCGATTTTCAGGGTGCTGTCACCTGATTTGGCATCAGCAAGGTAGGAATCTTTCTCTGTCCAAACATTGCTCATGTTGCCCGTACGAATACGGGTATACAGGCGATCCTTGCCAGTGAAGGAGGTGTTGAGGTTCAGCGTGTAGCGGTACGACATGTTGGTGCCGTCGCTGTTGCAATCACCACCGTCTTCGTTGCACTCGTCACGGTCGCTGTACTTCACAGCGCCAAGGAAGAAGTCCGCTTGACCCTGCAGTTTTGTGGTGGTGGAGAACTGAGTTGCTTCCAGTTCGCCAACACGAGCTTCGAGGCCGTCAACGCGTCCGCGGAGGATGGCGAGTTCGGTTTCGAATTCTTTG
>Ga0209251_1003346_pt1 | contig 10526 bp, 9 predicted proteins | sample SaaInlV_100m_DNA_6_FD_184665 | JGI IMG/M metagenome (GOLD analysis project Ga0209251, IMG submission 184665) | Marine microbial communities from expanding oxygen minimum zones in the Saanich Inlet - Saanich Inlet SI073_LV_10m_DNA (SPAdes) (version 2) | ecosystem: Environmental > Aquatic > Marine...
AACGGAAAGAAATGCCCCCGAGGGGACGGTTTAAGGAAGGACAGGAAGCCCTGCCTGCACCCAATGTAAAGCAATATTGAGTTCTGTGTTCGGAGATTGCGACAAGCAATATTCAAACCAGTTGCTATGGCTGGGGTGCACAGAAAGATTTAAGATTTCGCAAACGGGGTTTTGTTTTGGTACTCATCCGCTGGCTCCTTGCAGGACAACGCCTCGAAGAAACCGTGCCTCTGGCCTCGGCCCGTCATCGCCGCAATCAACTGGAGGCAGAAGGAGCCACCGTGTATTGGAGCGAAAGGCTGGTCAACTGCTGATCAACTTGAGAGGCTGAAATCAATACTGAGCATTGCTATGGGTTGGCCTTTACACCTCAGATGGCTTGTTGCCACAGCCCTTCTTCTGGCGGGTTGCTCAACATCAGCCTTAAACACCGATGGCAACGATGCGTCGCAAGCCACCTTCGAGCGCCTGGAGTTACGGGTGAATCAACTCGAACAGCAGCTCAATGACTTCAAAGGGGCATCAGCTCCAGCTGACAGCAAGACCCCGGCTGGCCCCATTCGCTCCCTCACTCTGCGGCTGGGAACCGACGACGATCGACTTCGGTTGTATTGGGGTGATGGGCAAACCAGTGACCTGGCCTGCAGCCAGGAAGGCAAAGGAACTTGGGCATGTGGGTAGGGCTGAAATCACCCTCACTTCAGGAGTGCTCCTAGCTGCTGCAACCATTGGGGCTCCATCGCCCATATCTCCCTCTGCGTCAATGAAAACGCAATGTGCTTTTCGGCATAGGCGGCTTCATTAATGAAAACGGGAATGGACGGGTGCTCAATCTGGGGGGTTTCCACCGTTGTCCCATCGGCTGCCTGGAAAATCGCATCCAATGGCTTTAAAGGAACCCAATCCCTTCCCTGAAGCCGTTGATGGATCAAAGCGTGCGGCTGATCGGACTCCCCTCGTGGCACATCACAACTACCGAGGTGCCGATGCACCACCACCTGGCGGGGAGGACGCATCACCCCTAACCGAACAGCGGCAAGTACCTCCAGGCAGACCTCCACTGCAATGCGCGTCTGACGCACAATCCTGGATTCAAGAACACCCTGGGGAACAGGGCCCACTTCAACGACCAATCCACAGGGCCACCGCTCAACCAAAAACCCTGTTTGCGCCGAATCTGACTCGTGCAAATAAATCGGTAGACCCAGGGCACCTTGAACAAGGGCCGCCAATGCCAAATCTGCAGGTCGCCGCCCATAGAGCACCAACGAACACCCCATCGCAGCCGTTGTGCTGTGCAAATCGAGCACAACAGAGCAGGGCTCGTCTCCCTTTGGCCCAAATCTCCCGACCAGTTCACGCGCCCGGCGCACTTCAAGATCTCCACCCGACTGCTCAAGCAGATCCGGCCTGAAACTTCGGTTGAGATCGCGATCGATGTAACGACGCATCGCCGCTTGAGCCTGTGGATTGCCCACCAACCGCTGTATGGACAGTCCAGCGGAATTGATCAGATCAGGCTGACGATCCCATTGCTGCAACAACCAAGGAGCATTCAGCTCATTGCCGTGGGTCCCTGCCACAACCAGAACATCGCTGGCAGCCATGCACTCCAAAAGGGATCTTGCTTGACTGAAGTATGGGGCCAAGATGGCTGAGGTCGTAACGACCTCAGCCATTGCACCGGCACAAGCCATGTCGATTCCTCCCATCGTTGTGATGGCAGCCAAAGCTGGCTGGCGTTGGCAATGGCAACGGCTCATGGGCGGGCTTGGCCCCGCTGATGCTGCCGGGAACTACTGCAGACCAAAAAGCGACCACCTTGAGGCGGAAGCTCCCAACGCTCTGGACTTGCAGTCCCGCCCACCTGACCAACGTCCCCACTTAATTGTTGGTCGCAGCTGTCCATGGGCCCATCGCACCTGGCTGGTCCATCAATTGCGAGGGCTTGATCAGAGTCTCAATCTGTTGACAGCCCGTGCAGATCACAAGGCTGGACGGTGGCAACTCGATCCTCCCTGGCTGGGATGCAACAGCTTGCTAGCGCTGTATCAACGCTGTGACGCACCTCCTTCCCATCGCGCCACAGTTCCAGTCCTGATCGACCCCAGCTATCCCAAAATTCTTGGGAACGAAAGTGCCCAGCTCGTGGAGGTGTTAAACCGCTGGCCAACGCATGAAGAAGCCCCAGACCTGGCTCCACCAGAACTACGAGACAGCATTAACCGTTGGCAGGAACTCCTCCAACCCAACGTGAATGATGGGGTCTACCGCTGCGGCTTTGCCCGCAATCAAGCGGCTTACAACCGTGCCGAAGCCGCATTATTTGCAGCCCTCGATCAAGTGGAAACAAGCCTGTCTCAGTCAGGGCCCTGGCTTTGCGGGGAGCAGATCACCTTGGCAGATGTGCGCTTATTTCCCACCTTGATTCGATGGGAAATGGTGTACTCACCACTGTTTGGCTGTAGTCAGCGTCCACTTTGGACATTCCCAAAACTATGGAATTGGCGACGGCGGCTCTATGAGCAGCCCGGTGTCCAAACAAGTTGTGACGCCGAATCTTGGCGACATGACTACTTCGGAGCGCTCTTTCCGCTGAATCCTGGTGGAATCGTCCCCTCTGGACCAGATCTGACCACACTTGTATGCAGTGATATCTCGAACGAATGACGACGGGTGATCCCCAGTTTGAAGGCGTTTATGGCCCCTACACGATCACCTCAACCGATCGGCAAGAGGTGCAGCGCTACCGCATTTCACTCCTCGTAGCCGGGCTAGCCATGACTGCAGCGTTAGTTCACTGGTGGCAGTTTGGAGACAGCTGGGCCTGGATTTGGCTTGTGCCATTCATGGCCGGACTCGGCTTGGCACTGAAGTGGATCCACATCTATCTACGACCACTCCACAACGCGCTGAAGTTGTTTTGGTTGATCGGTTGCCTGGGCTGGGGACTCCTTTTAATGCGAGCTGGTCCGAATGAAGCCCTCGCCATGCTTGTTGCACAACCGCTATGGATCCTGGCAATCGGCCCATTGTTTGCGGCCCTCGCGGGCATCGGCTTCAAGGAATTTTTCTGCTTCCAACGACCCGAAGCGATTGGACTCACCCTGCTGTTACCCATCGCCCTCCTGGGGCGTCTGGTGGGCATTATCAATACGAGCCTTTGTGCCGCCCTGCTCATAACCGCTGGACTATTGATGGTGCTGCTCGCGCTTCGGAAATTTGGAATGGCAGCCGCTGCAGATGTGGGCGATAAGAGTGTGTTTGCATACCTAGACAGCCAACGACCTACCAGCACACAGTGAGTTTGATCAGCTTGGTGGGTGCTTCGAAAGACTTCGGCATCCGAACTCTGTTTGCCGATCTCAACCTTCATATCGGCGACAAAGAGCGCCTTGGGTTAATCGGTCCAAACGGCGCTGGAAAATCCACCTTGCTCAAGGTTCTCGCTGGCAGCGAACCATTAGGGAACGGCGAACGACGCTGCTCCCCACGTCTACGTGTTGAGCTCGTTGGGCAAGACAGCCGCATCACCCCAGGGCTCACCGTTCTCGAACAAGTCCTGGAAGGGTGCGGCGCCAAGCGCGATCTGCTGTTGCGCTTTAACGCCCTAAGCGACGCGGTTGCTGCGGCACCCGAGAACGCAACGTTGTTGTCAGAGCTGGGAGAACTCAGCCAAACGATGGATGAGGAGGATGCATGGAGCCTTGAACAGCAATGCCGCGAAGTCCTGCAGAAACTCGGAATTGGCGACTTACAACGTCCTGTCGAGGACCTCTCTGGCGGCTATCGCAAACGGGTTGGCTTGGCCTCAGCCCTGGTGGCCTGCCCAGATGTGCTGCTTTTGGATGAACCCACAAACCATCTCGATGCTGCTGCCATTGAGTGGCTTCAGAGCTGGTTGGATCGCTATCCAGGCGCCCTCGTTTTGGTCACCCATGACCGTTACGTGCTCGATCGCGTCACCCGTCGGATGGTCGAAGTCGATCAGGGCCGAGCGCGCACTTATCAGGGCAACTACAGCACCTTTTTGCAGCACAAAGCCGAAGAAGATGCTTCAGAGGCAGCCTCAGCTGCCAAGTTTCGTGGTGTTCTTCGACGCGAACTGGCCTGGCTTCGCCAGGGACCCAAAGCACGCAGCACGAAACAAAGAGCGCGTCTTCAACGCATCGAGACGATGCGCGAAGAAAAACCAAGCCAAGCCAAGGACAAGCTTGAAATGGCGAGCGTGAGTCGCCGCATTGGCAAACAAGTCATCGAAGCTGAAGCCTTGGGGGTGACGGCGAATGGACACCCTGATGGGCAACGACTACTGGACAACTTCAGCTACAGCTTCAGTCCGGAAGACCGTGTAGGAATTTTGGGGCCCAACGGCAGTGGGAAGTCCACCCTGCTGGACTTGATTGCAGGACGGCGTCAGGCCACCGAAGGGACCTTGCGGCTTGGCGAAACCATTCATATCGGCTATTTGGATCAACACACCGATGCCTTTGATCAAGGGAAAGGTTTGGAAAGAAAAGTGATCGAATTTGTCGAAGAAGCTGCCAGCAGGATTGATCTAGGCGGAGAACAGGTCACCGCTTCTCAACTTCTAGAACGCTTCCTATTTCCACCTGCACAACAACACAGCCCACTTAGCAAGCTTTCAGGCGGAGAGCGACGTCGGCTCACCTTATGTCGAATGCTCGTGCAAGCACCAAACGTGCTGCTTCTTGATGAGCCCACCAATGACCTTGATGTGCAAACACTCAGCGTCTTGGAAGATTTTTTAGAGGACTTCCGCGGCTGCGTCATCGTTGTTTCCCACGATCGCTACTTTCTGGATCGAACAGTGGATCGTCTGTTTTGCTTCGAAAACGGCCGACTCAAACGTTTTGAGGGGAACTACAGCGAATTCCTTGAGCAACAAAAACAAGAGGAGCGGATGCAAGCCGTTGCGCCAACACCCACCAAGGAGCGTCAACCCCGTAAGCCAACCGCGGAGGGGCCACGCCGTCGCAGCTTCAAGGAAACGAAGGAATTAGATCAGCTGGATTCAAAATTGCCGCAACTTGAGCAGCAGCGCTCTGCATTGGAAACACAAATTGCCGGCCACTGTGACGACATCACCGCACGAAGCCTCGAACTTGCGGAGCTGATTAGCACCATCGAACAGGCAGAAGAACGCTGGCTTGAGCTCAGCGAGCTTGCTCCTTGAGAGGTTGATTTGATCCATGAAGCCAGGGGTCTAAAACCTGCCCTTTGACAAAAGGTCATGGCTTCAAGAAAGCAAGACAACAAAACTGGCAAGCCGGTTTAAACTCGCGAAAGCGAAGGCTGGAATCATGAAATCCATCGACGAACACATCCAGAAGGATCAGTCTGAAATCCAGGCGGCCAAAAACACTGGAGACGATGCCAAGCTGCGCCACCTCACAGATGAGCTGAAATCTCTTGAGGAGTACAAGGAGCACAACCCTGAGGACAAGCACGATCCCACGTCACTCGAGTTGTATTGCGATGCCAATCCTGAAGCAGACGAGTGTCGGGTTTACGACGATTGAGTGTTCATTGAGTGCTCGACCCTCTTTAATTCATATCTTTAGATTGCTGGTCAGGACATTGATCAGCATTTTTTTTGGTTCAATCCGATCCAAGCTCCCTAATCCAACTCATTGAAACAATTTAATCAATAAATCAATTGTTCCTAAATCTTTCTTATGCGCAAATCAAGCGCAAAACGAAAGATTGCGCAAGCATTGAATCAATTCAGCTTGATATTACTTTTGGCCACCAATAGACTCATCATTAAACTCCAAGTTCATTCCATACGTTTTCAAGTAGCTCATCAAGATTTGTTCCCATGGCAGCAGAAATGCATAAAACATTCCGTCCACTTGCATTTTTCAAGTCTTCCAAGACCCCAGGTAAATCGCACTCCTGAAGCAGTTCTTTCTTATTCAGCACCAAGAGTCTTGGCCGGTCGACCAACCCATGGCCATAGGCTTTGAGCTCCTGCTCCACCACGCGTAAATCTTCAACCGGATCCTCAGATCCCGCATCGACCAGGTGGATTAAGAGACGCGTTCTTTCGATATGACGTAAAAAATCATGGCCAAGACCAGCACCTTGGGCTGCACCAGCAATCAGGCCAGGGATATCTGCAAAAACAGTGCCATCTCCGCTCGGACGCCGCACCACTCCCAAATTGGGAATCAACGTGGTGAACGGGTAGTCAGCAATCTTGGGTCGGGCTGCCGAAAGCACTGCGATCAGGGTGCTTTTGCCAGCATTGGGTAAGCCAATAATGCCAACCTCTGCCAAGAGCTTCAACTCCAACTGCAACGGCCATTCCTCCCCCTCACGCCCTTCCGTGAATTTCTCGGGTGCGCGATTGCGGTTACTCAAATAATGAGCGTTACCCAACCCCCCACGCCCGCCGAAGGCCGCTACCAGCCTTGTTCCAGGCTCAATTAAATCCCCCAAAAGGACGCCTGTGGTGAGGTGACGAACCTCGGTTCCACAGGGAACTTTGATCACCAGTTCACGCCCTGAAACGCCAGTGCGTTTATTCGGTCCGCCGCGTTTTCCATCGTCCGCAGCAAACAAACGCTTGTATTTGAAATCCAACAACGTCTGCAGGTTGCTGTCGGCTTCCAACACCACATGGCCGCCATAGCCACCGTCGCCGCCGGAGGGGCCACCCGCTGGAACGTACTTTTCTCTGCGGAATGCAGCGATTCCGTCACCGCCGCGGCCCCCGCGCGTGGAGATCCGCGCCTGATCGATGAACTGCACGGCAGCGTCGCTTGGATCCAATCCCCAACCTTAGGATCAAACCGATGCAGCAATCGATTGTCAGGCGTCCGCTTTGAAGCTCTCAGCAAGACCTACCCCGGACGACGCGGCGAAACACCAGTTGAGGTGTTGCGGCAGCTCGATCTCACCATTGAAGATGGTGAATTCCTCGTTCTTGTCGGACCATCAGGCTGTGGAAAGAGCACACTTCTGCGCCTACTCGCCGGTTTAGATCGGCCGACCTCAGGAGAAATCCTGATTGGTGATCGACCGGTCAGCCTCGTCCGGCCAGCGCAACGCAACGTGGCCATGGTGTTCCAGAGCTATGCGCTTTATCCCCATCTCAGCGTGCGCGACAACCTGAGTTTTGGGCTACGCCGAAGCCAAATACGCTCACCATGGCAACACCTGCACGATCAATGCAGCCGTGCGACCAGAGGATGGCCGCGAGCACTCAGGATTCGTTCCAACAGGGAGCAACAGATCGCTGAGCAGATTCAAACGGTGGCCAAGGCCCTCGAGTTGGAACCATTCCTCGATCGGCTACCGAAGGAATTATCTGGCGGCCAAAAACAACGGGTTGCCTTGGGACGCGCCATGGCGAGGAAACCCGCGGTGTTCTTGATGGATGAACCGCTCAGCAACCTCGATGCGAAGCTCCGCAACAGCACGCGCACGCGCATCGTTGAACTCCAACGAGCCCTAGGCACCACCACGGTGTACGTCACCCACGATCAGGTGGAAGCCATGACGATGGGGCACCGTATTGCCGTTTTGAACCAGGGGACGCTCCAACAACTGGGGACCCCGATGGAGCTCTACAACTGGCCGTCCAATCTGTTTGTCGCACAATTCATCGGTAGTCCTCCGATGGCGCTTCTGCCCGTTTGCGTTGGGCCGAATGCAACGCTCATGCTCGGCGATCGACGGCTACCGATGGAAGGGCCTCTGGTTGAGATTCTTTCCAGCCTTGAAGGAAGGCAGCTCACCGCAGGGCTGAGGCCAGAGGGCTGGAGATTGGCTCCGGCAACAAACCGGAATTTGACTGCAGAAGTGAGCCATTGCGAAGTGCTGGGCAACGAACAAGTCGTCACCTGTCGATTGCTGGACGGGGATCACTTAATCCAAGTTCGAACGCCACCAGTACCCCTTTATCAACCAAGACAAACGGTGCATCTCTCACCAGATCCCCGCGGCTGGAGGTTGTTTGATGAAGACGGCAACGCCATTTCCATGCCTGATCCCGTGGCACCAGGAGCACATCTGCCTGAGACCACCTAATCGATCGGCCTCAACGACACGCCCTACTTCAAGGACCATGACGTGCCAAGGCGATTAAATACATCCGCAAGAGGCATGGATAATGCACAACATCAAATGTGCGCAATTGGAAATAAATGCGATCCAAAAACCGGCCACTTAATAATGTATAAAATATGTCTAACAGCGAATGAAAGCAGCCTCTTTCTCCTTAAGATTTATTATTTTTGGTTTGACAATTGCCAGCCTAGGGCATTTTACGGTCAAAGTTTCTGCGGAATCTCAGCAAGTACCAAGCCAGAACAGCCCCCAAATAGATACCTTTTCCGAGACAAGCAACCAATTAGCAGAAATCAGGTCTGATTTTCAGAAACGTTCCCAAGAATTTTCACTAGAGGATGCAACTTATTACGCAATCTCAAATAATTCGGCAATCAAGGCTGCCTACAAGGGCGTTCAATCAGAACAGTGGAGTGCCATTAGCGATAAGAGACTGTGGTGGCCCACTGTTTCGGGGGCCGGACCCATGGGTGATATCACCAGAATCCCCACACTGCCTTTAGTTGGACAAAGATACTCTTCTATGCGAGGGGGATCTTTCAGCACATCAACAACACCAAGCCAGACAACACAGTCATTCACAGTCCTTGACTCGTTGACACCCGGAATTCAAGCAAGATGGACATTTTTCAACCTGAGCAGGGGGGCAAAGATCAACAGCTCTACCGAATCAGCAAAGGCAGAAGAGCTACTATTCAACCTTTCAGCAAGAGACTTAGTACTTGATATTCACAGAGATTACTACAAGCTATATAGCATTAAACAATATCTAAATGATCTCGAACAAGATTACAGCATTAATTTAGCGCAATTAGTCGAATCGGAAAGCAAGTATGAAAACAATCCAAGCCTTAAAAACTTAAACGCTGTTCAGCAAAATAAATCGACACTATATAGCCAATTAGAAGAGTTAATTCAACAGCACGTATATTTGATTGAAGCGGCTACAAAATTATCATCAAATATGGGCCTCCCCCTTGGCACGCTGGCTCGGCCAGCAAGCAACTTTGAGTTACGTCCTCTTGGATCATGGCCCTTAGAATTAACGCCTACAATCGAGCACGCACTTAATCATAGAGAAGAAATAAAGGTAGCAATAACACGAGCAAAGTCGACAAGCTATCTAGCAACGTCGCTGAAATACAGCTATGCCCCGCAACTTTCATTGTATGGATACGCTGGATACACCAGCCAGAGTGGTATCAATGGCATGTCAGATACCAATAAGTACAATGGGAGTTATCTATACGGCCCAGAAGCTAATATTGGCCTCAAAATTAATTGGCATTTTGACGGAACAGTTGCCGCCGCAAAAGCAAAAAGCCTCGAGTATCAGTCAAAGAAATTCTTAGCTAAAGCACAATCTCATAGAGATAATATTGAAGCGCAAGCAGCCACAGCATTCGCAAAATATACAACCGCAAAAATGACGTTAGACACATCATCTGCAGCACTATCAAATGCGCTAAGTGCAAGAAACACTAATATGCAGCTCTACAAACAGGATCAAATATCTGCATCAAGTTACTCAACGGCTGCAACAGCGGTTGCCACGGCTTCAGGAAGGTATAACAAGGCAATATTTAATTACAATAATTCCATTTCAGAGCTTTACCGCTACACGGCTATCTGGCCATCAGGAATATCCAATTCACTCGACCAAGCAGTTCTCTTGATGAAAAGCGACTAGACATCAATTCTCATTTCAAAAGCGCACTAGATCAGACTCTCGGCCAGTGTATTGATATCCTCACAATAGCTTGCATTTAGAGCTACATCTCGATTTTCGAGCCATATTAAAGATAGATAATTATAGGCACTAATGGAGCTTTATTCCCCCGATCCTCAGGAAACACCTTCTGCCTTGGGCCACATGCTCCAAGGCATTCAGCACTTCGGGTTGACAACGCCAGACCTTGATAAGTCACTGAAGTTCTACATCGAGGTTCTCGGTGGTCGGTTAGCAGTCGGTGGTGATGGCTTCTATGGATCTGAGCTGCACAACCTGCTCTTTCAACAAGATGAGTTGAAGAGCAAAGAAGGAGATCAATCACGTGAGCTCTATGGTGTTCCCGATATAAGAGATGGGAACAAGGATGCTTTGGATGTTCGATTCATTCAATTTGGAAACACTAATTTAGAGCTTTTACATTTCAGAGGTGCGGCTGAAACTCCGTCTGCTCCAAATATTTTTAAACCAGTCTCGTCATCTGTGGGATTTGGCAATGTTCCTCATGTCTCGTTTCATCTGAAATCCGACGTAAATATGGACGAATTTGCAGCAACTCTTGTTGAGGAATCACACAAGCGTGGGCTGACGGAAGTGGCCGTTAACAAAAAGGTAGAGGTTGATAATCGTGATCAACTTGGTAAAGCTCCGGAGAGTTATGCCATTACTGAATTCCCTGGTTCATTCGAAGGCTGGTCTC
>Ga0209251_1003347_pt1 | contig 10526 bp, 8 predicted proteins | sample SaaInlV_100m_DNA_6_FD_184665 | JGI IMG/M metagenome (GOLD analysis project Ga0209251, IMG submission 184665) | Marine microbial communities from expanding oxygen minimum zones in the Saanich Inlet - Saanich Inlet SI073_LV_10m_DNA (SPAdes) (version 2) | ecosystem: Environmental > Aquatic > Marine...
CCTTCGGCATTCATCGGCGACAGTGCCGTAAACCTCAATGCTGAAGCCATCGCCGAGTTCAGCATGCTTTTGGAGGTATTCCTGAACAGGGGGGTTGGAGACATGTGCGCTGAAAGCCTCGTCGTTGGCATAGACCTCTGACCAAACAAATGCTTGAGGATCATCCGGATCCTGGTCAAAGGTGTGGTGGATCATGCCCGATTCAGATGCCTGAACTGCTTCGTCGGTGGCTCGCGCAAGCTCTAAGTAAGCATCGACGCATCCAGGCTTCACATGGATACGGGCCAGCAGCATGAAGGGTGTCGTCTGATCAAAAACAGCCATTGAATTCGGAAGCTATGGAAGCAATCTTTCATGAATCACACCCCGAGTCTGTTCATCGGGCCCTTGGTGGGAGACCACATTTTCCAGCGGAGCCTCATCCCGGAATCGGAATGGGTGGAACTAGAACAAAACTGCAAAGTCTCTGCTTCTTTTGTCTAGTTCTTTTGCTCTACCTGGGGATGACCACTGAGTGAAAACCTAGTGGAGCCAAGCGGATTCGAACCGCTGACCCCCTGCATGCCATGCAGGTGCTCTACCAGCTGAGCTATGGCCCCAAAAACGATGGAATTGCCCTCGAGCAACCCTTCGTCGTGAGGACTTTACACCGTGAAGACCCCTAAACCTGGCGCCAGACAGCGACGAGCTTCCCTTGGACTTGCACCTGTTCCGCTGGCAACTCAATCGGGGAATAGGCCGGATTAGCTGCCTCCAGCACAACGGTGGGGCCCTGGCGATGGAAATGTTTGAGCGTGGTGCCGCTGCCAGCCACCAATGCACTCACCACCGTGCCATCCCTGAGGCGTTGCGGGTCGACCACGGGCTCCATCAACACCACATCACCATCGGCAATATGCGCGTCCACCATGGAGTCACCGTTCACGGTGAGGGCAAACAAGCCGCGTGTTTCCAAAACGGGAGCAAGGTCTAGGTGATCTTGCACATCGTCAAAGGTGTCGACCAAACCACCCGCCGCCACAGCGCCTAAAACGGGAATACCAACTGATGCCGCCACATCACCGAGCAATTGCAGCGTTCGAGCTTGCCCTTCTTGCCAAGTGATCCAACCTTTCTGCTGCAGATGACGAAGCCGGCTCTGTACTGGAGCGGGAGAACGCAAGCCCATGGCTTGCATCATCTGACGTATCGAAGGGCTATGGCGATGGGTGCCGATGTAATCGGACAGCCAGTCGTACAACTCCTGCTGTGCGGAGGTCAGAGCCTCCTGGGGGTTGGCGGCCACCAGCAATCAATCATTGAACAATACATTTGTACCCCCAACCAAGCCTGCTTGCAAGGGGAATGTGCCAGCTCAGGCCATCACAGGCCACCCATCAGTGCCGCAAGCAGTGCTTGCTGTGCATGAAGTCGGTTTTCGGCCTGATCAAAAATCCGACTGGAGGCACCCTCCATCACCTCAGCGGTGATCTCTTCACCGCGGTGAGCAGGCAAGCAATGCAGAACAATCGCATCCTTGGCGGCTTGATCCATTAAGGCCTGGTCCACGCAGAACGCTGCAAAAGCGGCTTCCCGTTCAGCTTGTTCATCTTCCTGGCCCATCGACGCCCAGACATCGGTGTACACCGCTTGGGCCCCCGCCACCGCCTTGACGGGATCGGTGCAAATCTCGATGGAAGCCCCATGTTGTGCCAGGGATCTGGCCTGGTCCAACACCCCAGACAGCGGCTCAAATCCCTCCGGACAACCAATCCGCACGTTCACCCCGAGCAAGGCCCCACAAAGCATGAGGGAGTGAGCAACATTGTTGCCATCACCGATGTAAGCCAACGTTTGTCCAGGAAGATCTCCATGCACTTCCAACATCGTGAGGAAGTCCGCCAGGGCTTGGCAGGGATGTTCAAGGTCGGTGAGGGCATTAATCACCGGAACCGACGCCCAGTGGGCGTAATCAACGAGTTCCTGTTGCGCAAAGGTACGGATCGCTAAGGAATCGCAGTAGCGACTCAACACACGCGCTGTGTCTTGCAACGGTTCGCCGCGGCCCAGCTGCGTCACGGTTGGATTCAGATCCACCGTTTGACCACCGAGTCGGGCCATCGCCACTTGGAAACTAACCCGCGTTCTGGTGGAGGCCTTGGTGAAGATCAATCCCAGAACACGGTTCCCGAGATCGATGCGTCGGTCCCCTGATTTCAGCTGTGCCGCCAGCGTGAGAAGCGCTGCCGTTTCAGCGGCGGAACCATCTGCGGAGGAGAGGTAATCACGACCATGCAGCCCCACGAGAGGGGCTGCAACCCCTTCAGCAGCGAAAGCCATTGCAACGCTCTAAAGGACAGTTATCGGGGATGGAAGGGCCACACGTCAAGCGCTAACGCCTTCCGGAAGAACACTCGCCTCCAACATCTGTTTCAGATCGTCGCCCTCAATCACTTCTTTCTCGAGAATCTTCTGAGCAATGGTTTCAAGAAGTCCCATGTTTTGACGCAGGATCGACAGGGCATCGTCGTGGGCTTTATCCACGAGACCCCGCACTTCATGGTCGATCGCTTGGGCTGTGGCATCACTCACAGATCGGCGGGGATTGTTATTGCCGCCAAGGAAACGTCCTCCCCCCTGTTTGTCGTAGGCCAACGGTCCAAGGGTGTCGCTCATCCCATAGGTCCCAACCATTTGCTCCGCGAGATCTGTGGCCCGCTGAAGATCATTCGCCGCACCAGTGGTGATTTTTCCGAAAACAATCTCCTCTGCCGAGCGGCCACCCAACAGCGTGGCGATTTGGCCCTGAAGATCTTCCTTGGAATTGAGGAACCGTTCTTCTGTGGGGAGTTGAAGGGTGTAACCCAAGGCACTCATGCCCCGAGGAACGATTGAAATCTTGGCAACCTTGCTGCCACCCGGCATCAGGTGACCAACGATGGCGTGGCCAACCTCGTGATAAGCCACGACTTTTTTCTCATCGTCCTGAAGCACACGACTCTTCTTCTCCAAGCCAGCGACAACACGCTCGATGGCTTCACCTAAATCCTGCTGCTCAACTCGAGTGCGTTTTACTCGAGCTGCTAGCAGGGCGGCCTCATTCACAAGGTTGGCTAGATCAGCACCAGCAAATCCACTGGTGGCTTGCGCCACGCTGTCGAGGTCAACACCTTCAGCCAATTTCACTTTCTTGGCGTAGATCTCCAAAATTGTTTTACGACCGGAAAGATCTGGACGGTCGACTAGGACTTGACGATCGAAGCGACCGGGACGCAACAGAGCTGCATCGAGAACCTCGGGTTGGTTGGTCGCCGCAAGAACGATGACGGGCTTGTCCTGGGCCGCGAAACCATCCATCTCCGTGAGCAATTGGTTGAGCGTTTGTTCGCGCTCGTCGTTTCCACCGACAACTCCCATCGAGCCAGAACGACTCTTACCGATGGCATCAAGTTCGTCGATAAAGATGATGCAAGGGGCTTTTTTCTTGGCCTCTTCGAACAAGTCACGGACGCGAGCGGCACCCGCACCAACGAAGAGTTCTACAAATTCTGAGCCGGAAATAATAAAGAAGGGAACTTCTGCTTCACCAGCAACAGCCTTGGAGAGCAATGTTTTGCCAGTACCAGGAGGGCCAACTAACAGAACACCCTTGGGAATACGGGCTCCAATTTCTGCATAGCGCTCAGGAGTTTTGAGGAAATCAACGATTTCAGTGAGTTCGTCTTTTGCTTCATCCACCCCAGCCACATCAGCAAAGGTGACGCGTGACTCTTCATCCGGGACGTAAACCTTTGCTTTGCTCTTGGTGAAACTGAGGGCACCCTGAGCACCCCCGCCCATCGAGCGACGCGCAAAGAATTGGAGAACCAAGATGAAAATCAGTGGGGGGACCACCCAACTCAAAATCGTGGTGAAAATATTCGGTTTTTTCGGGGGCGCTGCAGCGAACTCAACTCCCTTTGCCTCAAGGCGTTGGGGGAGATCCATATCGAAAATCGGCGTTGTGGCCAACACAGGAGGTGTTCCCTCCTCCGGGGCTGACAACTCGTAGCGAATTTGATCTTGCGTGATGAACGCCCGTTTTACGGCGCCATCATTCACTTGATCGATGAACAACGAATAAGGAACCCTCGGCACCTGCTGCATGCCGTTGCTTGGGATGAAACTGCTCACTAGCAGCAACACTCCAAAGCCGATTAACACCAGGTTGATGATTCCGAAACGACGGTTCGGTTGGTTGTCGTCCTGACGGATCGGCATAGCCCACGCCTGCACTCTCCTCACGCTACGAGGGATGGCGCGAAGCGTGACGCCAGCATGGGTGTGAGAACCGAACGGCCCCTAACGTTTTAAAGATGTGTGGTCGCTATTGCCTCGAATCAACAACCGATGAATTGGCGCGTCAGCTGAAGCCATGGCTGAAGGCAGACGATGCTGCATGGCTGAAGCATTACGCCCCACGGGCGCTGATTCGGCCCGGAGAGCCCGTACTGGCACTCCGACGTGAACATGGCCAAAGTCGAGCAGCACACATGCTGTGGGGACTGCTGCCGGGCTGGGCCAAAGATCCAGTCGCCAGTCATCGGCCGATCAATGCCAGGGCTGAAAGCATTGCGGAGAAACCATCCTTCCGCGGGCCCTGGCGCCATCACCGCTGCCTCTTACCGAGCAGCAGCTTTTTTGAAAAAGGCCATCAAATCGGTCGGAACGACCAGGCCATGTTTTGGCTGGCGGGGCTCTGGGATCGCTGGGTGGGGCCTGATGGCAGCGAAGTCGAAACCTGCTGCGTCATCACCACCCAGGCCAATGCCTTGGTGAAACCGCTGCACAACCGGATGCCCGTGATTATTCCCAACGGTCTTGAGGAGCTGTGGCTGGAACCCGGCGACCAACACCATCGCCATGCCCTTGAACCGATGCTTACTCCCATCGCTGAACAGGGTTGGAGTTGCAGACATCCATCTGCCAATGCCTCTGCAGCGGAACAGCTCAATCTGCTCTAAACACCTCTGTGCTCGGGCTATTTACGAAATAGACGGTTGACAGCCGCGACGGGGGGATGACCCTGAACCCAGTGCTGGCTAAATGCTTTGAGGTGGGCTTCGCGATTGCAACGCAAAGGAGGCTTGCAACTCAAGTTGCTGCTCCTATTCACCTTGATCGTGATGGTGGGCTTCGCCTTTCCGCGGCTGATCTGGACCACCCACGTGGGCTACACCTTGATCGCGCTCACGCTGACGCAAGTGATGGTGCGCGATGGCTTAGCCCCAATTTGGGCTGATCGGCTGTACCGCTGCCTTGGTTTGCTGGCGGTGTTGTCGATGTGGATCTGGCTGCTCACCCCCCATGAATTGATTTACAGCGGAGTTCCCCTCGCCCTGAGCTGGAGTTTGCTGGTGGGTTGGAGTGTGATCCGCCTTGTCAAACGTTTCGCCCAAGAACCCAACGTGAGCGAATCGTTATTGATGGGTGCGACAGCGGGCTACCTCCACATCGGGCTGACCGCCGGCCTCGTGATGAGCGCCCTGGAAACCATCCAGCCGGGCAGCTTCGAACCACTCGAATTTCCCGTCGGTGCAGGGACGAGTGTGTTTGCCACCTCCCATGTGTTTTCGACAATTAACTACTTCGCCTTTGTTTGCCTCACCACCGTGGGCTTTGGAGATATCAATCCGATGCTGCCGCTCTCAAGAATGGTGAGTGTGGCCACCAGCATTGCCGGACCGCTTTACCTGGCTGCCGTGATGGGTGTCCTAATCGGTCGCTTTGCCAACAACCTGGAGCGAACCATCATTGAGTCGGAGCAGGGACCTAGGAAGTGAGCTTGAACTGAAACAGCCAATCGTCTCCCAAGGGAACAGGGCTGAGAAAAGATCCGGCGACCACCTGATCCATGGCCGTGAAACCCAAATCTCCGAGGGGTGTTCGCGCCGGCACCCCGCCCATGAGCTTGGGAGCCACCACAGCGGCAACGTCTTGGATACAACCCTGACGAATAGCAGCGGCTGCCAACTCAGGACCGCACTCCCAGAGCACACGATTGCAACCACGGTTCGCCAGCTCCTGCATCAAGGGTTCTGGTTCAGAGGCTGAAAGGAGCAGGCGTTGCGGGCCGGAGGGGAACGGCCGATCCTGGGATTCAGGTCCATGGGCCACGAGCGTTGGAGCGAGCGTTGTATCCCAAAGCTGCGCTAGTTCGGGGAGCTCCATGCTTCGACTCAACACCACCCGTAGGGGCTCGGGCATCCGCCGTCCGCGGCTGGTGAGCAATGGATCATCCGTACGCACGGTGCCACCACCAACGATCACCGCGTCTGATTTGGAGCGGAGTTGATGCACCCACTGCCGTGCCATTGGTCCACTGATCCATTGACTCTCTCCATTGGTCAAGGCATTGCGCCCATCCAGACCCATCGCCCATTTGAGCGTCCCCCAGGGGCGACCAGTGCGGACCCGATGCAGGAAAGCCCGATTCTGGAACACGGCTTCCGCCTGCAAAACCCCACTCATCACCTCAAGCCCTGCAGACCGGAGTCGCGCTATTCCTCCCCCAGCGACCCTTGGATCCGGATCCTCAAGGGCAATCACCACCCGATGGATACCAGCTTTTAAAACTGCATCGGCACAGGGGGGGGTGAGGCCGTGGTGACAGCAGGGTTCGAGGGTGACAACAAGAGTTCCGCCTTTCGCCCGATCACCGGCTTGGGCCAAGGCGCCCACCTCAGCGTGGGGCTCACCAGCCCGCGCGTGAAACCCTTCCCCCACCAGACAACCATGCTGATCGAGAACAACAGCCCCGACGAGGGGATTCGGGCTGGTGTGTCCATCGGCAAGGGCAGCCAACGCCAACGCCCGCCGCATCCAGGCATCCCACATCAGCTCAAGGGCAAGTCCTGAAGCGAGCGCCACTCACCCACCACATAGGGAGGAACAGGCAACTCCGTAATCACCCCAGGCAGAACAATGCGCAAGGGTCGGTTGTTGGTGAGGTCGTTGAGCAAGGGGTCCAGCGCAAATTCCACAGCAGCGTCACGACCGTCACCTGCCAAGACCGGATTATCCAAGGTGATGTCGTCGAGCACCCATGTGCGGCGGCCAGCTAAGACCTGGAGTCCGACGGGATGGTCAATGCGCAATTTGCCGGGATAACCAACGATTCTGAGAACCACGGGTTCCCCCGGTTTGCCCTCCCGATAGGCCACCGCTTGCCAGCTGTCGTAGTCGAGATCGCGCAGGCTCTCCAGCGATCGGACCATGGCAACACCGGATTCACTTTCATGCTGATGGACCTGAGCCCAGGCGATGCCAGGCGTTAAGACCAATAACGCCAGAGCAGCCAAGAGAGAGCAAATCAAACGGCGCATCTGGACGAATTTCTGGGTGAATGGCTGGAACGTTACTCAGACCAATCATTCTGATGAATGATTTGAGAAACAAAAAGATCAGCAGATTTCATCGCACTACCCATCTCCGACGAAATCTGTGATAATGGAAAGATGCAGACGTTGCATAAACATAAATATCAGCCGACTCCAAAACAGGGTGAGCGCGCCGTCCGAAGCAGGTCGTTTCGGACGGCTTGGGAATTTGAATCCTGCTTCGCTGCTGTTGGCTACGACGTTAAAGCTGTTCAAATCACCCCAGGCGAGCTGAGGGGCAACTTTGAAGTGTATGGAAGCAGCACCCTTCCGATCCTCTCAATTCGGACCAATCAGGGATTGGTGGTGGAAGGGAGTCGCAGCCTAGAAAAAACGGTCATTGGACTTGAGCAGACCGAGAACATCAACCTTCATCGGGTTCGAGGCGAATCTCTCAACCCTTGCAGCATTCACGGATTCAGCACGCGACTCAAAGACTCTTACTTTCAAATGTCGCCGGGTGCCCACACCACCATGGCGATTTTTAAGACGCAACGTCTTCAAGACCTCGCTCAAATTCACGGCGAGCAGAAACTTGTTGATTGCCTCGATCGGCACAATTCCTTGCAACTTCAACCCGAGCATTTCAATCAGCTCAAAACACTGTTGCAACCCAACAATCACACCAATGGGGTTTCACAAGAAAGCCTCATTGAAGGAGCCCTGCTGGAATGTTTCCATCCGGAGGTCTTTCTTGGCAGCAGTAATGGTGAGCCAACCCACCAAGCGCAATTGATGCGGGAGATGCTCCTCTGGGGACTCGAGAACCCCAATAACGCGATCAAATTGGATGATCTCTCCGCCACGATTTTTGCTTCGCGTTCATCACTGGTTCAGAACTGTCGATCCACCTTCGGTCTTGGGCCGATGACCTTGATGAAAAATATTCGACTCGGACAAGTCCACCTTGCGCTGAGTCATCCCGAGATTCGACACAACATGGGGCACCACACGGTGCGGAGCATCTCCTCCCATTACGGCTTCCAAAGCCGAAACCATTTTGCGAGGGACTATCGCCTCTTTTTCGGAGAATCACCCAGTGCAACGCTTCAACGCTCAGAAGCACCTGGGATTTCAGCCCAATCGGTGTCGGTAGCCCACAAGCCCCAAATCGCCATGGCTCTGAGGTAATGACAGGCCCTGAAGGTGTTCACAGCTGTGATCGCCTCAGGCGTTCGGAACTGCAAGCCACCGGAGTACACCTGATTCACCACCGCTCCAGTAATCGCTAAAGCCGTATCGCTCTGGCCCATTAAACGGAAATAGCTGGCAATCCCGAAATTGATTCCAGTCCACACCTCAAGCGGATGCGTTCCATTTGGATCGAGTGGAGTTCCATCGCGTCGCAAGCCGTTAGCGACGCCAAGGGTGCCGCCCTCGAAACGCTCAAAGCAGGCGTCCCGCACCACATTCAAGGTGCTAAGGGCATTGGCGTCACTCACCACAGATGGCAAGCCCAACAAACGCGCATAGAAATCGCCACAGAGCTGATCCGCCATCACCACAGGCGTTCCGCTTTCAGCATCGATTTCGTAGTACTCGCCATTCCAAAGCAAACGATCAAAGTTGCTCCTCGATTGTTCAAGCCACTGCCCAAAGCGGCGCTGCTCCACGGTGGTGTCGAGGCCAAGGTCGAGCTGCAGCCGTTGCGCCATCGCCAATGCCGCTTCCAACGCTGCGATCCAAAGCGCCCCGCAATAGGCGCTAACCCCTTTCAAGGGCCAATCATCAAATGTTTGATCCGGCGCTCCGCCGTTATCCGGTAGACCGTCGTCATTGACGTCAAAACCCTTGAGGTAATCCAAGGCTCGAACCGCCGATGGCCAGCAATCCGCCAGAAAGTTCAAATCTTCACCGGTTGGCGCGAGCTGGAAGGTTCGCCACACCTGCAAAACGAAGTCACTGGCCAGATCTTTCCAGAGATTGCAATCTTGATAGGCGGTGTAGTTGGTGGCATCAAAAGGCAGCTCATTCGGAGCGCCCAGATCGTGGGGGGTCGCACCTGCGACCTTGCGATCGGCCTCAACCCTTCCCCGGCCTTGGGTGAAGTACCAACCGATGGGGCGTTGGGTTGCGTCATGGGCCGGAATCGCACGGGAAAAACTGCGCAAGACAGCCTTATCCAGCTCGGGCCAGAGCTGAAGCAACGCCAAGGAGCCGTACAAACGAACGTCCAAGCTTTCGTACCAGGCGTAGTCAAGACACTCCAGAACCCCAAATCGGCCGTAGGGATCCTGCGCCGTCGCCGCCGTCCAGAGGCTGCCACCACTGCAGAGGTCGTAGAGCTCATTGAATAAAGCCATGCGCACAGGTTCCGGCAGAGCTTTCCGCTCCAAAACGGGTTGCTGCCAAGCCTCAATTCGCCCTCGCCAATCACTCCAATCCCTCAAGGCTTCTGCTGCGATCGCAGCTGCATTTCGGCCATCGCTGCCAAAGAAGTCGGTATAGCGACGGCGGTCCGCACAGCCGGAGGCAAAGGCTGTAATCGGCAGATCCCAACTGATCACCACTGGAATCTCGCGTGATTCCCCTGGAGCCAAGATGAATTTCACCACCATGGCGGCACTGGCCTGCTCGCCAGCGCGGCTCTCACGATCGTTATCGCTTTCCGGAATTCTTCCCTCTGCAGAAAAGGGAGTCCAGATGTCTGAGCCATCTCCGCTGGGATCCCAGCGGCTGCAGCGCAACACTTCAACGCCGGCTAGATCGTCGGGAACGGCAAGACACCATTGGCCCTCTCCCTCCTGAATCGGCTCGGACGATCGCCCCTCCATCAGAACACCGGTAAGTCCTGGCTCGCTGTGGGCACGGTTGCGTTGCCCTGCGCCACGGCCAATGGCTGGGGAATAGTTGTGTTCAGGGCTTCCGTCATCACGGAAGTGAACTTCCGCTGCAGCATCGGTATTGGTGAACCAACCAACGGTGTTGCGCCAACTCACCATCAACGACAACTCCAACGGTTGATCGGTGGGGTTCGCAAGCTGCCAACAAAACACCGCCACCGGATAACTGCTGCGTTGGTAATCGCCCGGAAGAATCGGGCTGAACGCTTCACACAGCACCCCGGAACGAAACACCCCGTCGTAATGGGTCCAACTCAGCGGATATCTGGCGGCATAGGTGCCCGTA
>Ga0209251_1003352_pt1 | contig 10516 bp, 8 predicted proteins | sample SaaInlV_100m_DNA_6_FD_184665 | JGI IMG/M metagenome (GOLD analysis project Ga0209251, IMG submission 184665) | Marine microbial communities from expanding oxygen minimum zones in the Saanich Inlet - Saanich Inlet SI073_LV_10m_DNA (SPAdes) (version 2) | ecosystem: Environmental > Aquatic > Marine...
TTTTTTACAAAAAATTCACTTTTTTCTAAATTATTACTCAACATACTGTTTTATATACACTTTTTATTCCAAAACCCCACAATATACTTCCAATGGTGATGTAGCTCACTTCATTTAAACTCGATAAAACAGCTTTAGTCATAATTTAAGAGTAAAATATTAACAAATATAATCAATATTTTCTCAAATAATTAGTTACTAGCTCCGAAAGCTTATGATTCTATAAAAAAGTAAAACCATAACGAGCACCGAATAAATTATTGGTTCTATTTGCCAAGTTTTCGTTAAAAGTAAATAATGAAGAGATGCGCCTATTGCTATCACATATACTAATTTATGGAGATGCTTCCAATTTCGAAGCCCAAGTTTTCTAATAGATAAATTATTTGAGGTAATTGTTAAAAATAGCATCATAACTGCAGAAACCATACCAAATGTAATATAAGGTCTTTTCAAAATATCTTTCCACAGCTCATTTGTATTAAGTCCTAAATCTAAAACGAGATATGATAAAAAATGCAAACAAATATAAATAAAAGCTATAACACCAAACACGCGCCGAAATTTGATCAAGTTTATATTTGCTAAATCTTTTAATGGTGTGATTAACAATATAAATAATATTAACTTGAAGCCTAGCTCACCTATTGAACGCTCATAAGTTCGAATAGGATCTGGCCCCAGCTGATTATTAAAAAGTGCATAAGTCAGATAAACTGCTGGGGACACTAATATCAGACACACAACCCAAATAGGTACCTTCTGAAATAAACCGTTTAAAGCTCTTGTTGTATTCATGATATTATTTAAATTTATCTAAATGTGATGCGTTTGTATTTAAATCTAATAAAATTTACTTAAATCCATTCCAGAATATAGGCTAGCAACTTCTTCCTCGTATCCATTAAACATGGGTGTATCCCTCTTTGCCCCACTAAATAATGGAGACCCTAGTTTAAAAATACTCCCGCCAATTACCCTCTCGGTGGCTTGACTCCAGCGCGGGTGATCAACAGTAGGGTTTACGTTAGAATAGAACCCATACTCCTGAGGAGCTAATTTATTCCAAGTAGTTTCTGGCTGAGTATCTGTCAAAGTAATCCTCACAATTGATTTTATGGATTTAAATCCATATTTCCATGGTACAACTAATCTTAATGGTGCGCCATTTTGATTTGGAAGAGATTCTCCATACATTCCCGTTGCAATCATTGCCAAAGGATTTCTTGCCTCGTCTAAACGTAAACCTTCCACATATGGCCATGGAAATCTCGGATTTGCTCCAATGCCAACCATTTCCGACGGTCTATTTAAAGTTTGAAATGCAACATATTTTGCTTTTGATTGCACGCCTACTTTATCCAATATTTTGCTTAATGAGAAACCAATCCAAGGAACAACCATTGACCATGCTTCAACACATCTAAATCTATAAATACGTTCCTCTAAATCTATACCAGCCAATAGATCATCTAAATCATAATCTCCTGGATTATTCACAAGGCCATTAACTTTTACACTCCAAGGTGATGTTTGCATCATGCTTGCATTATTTTTGGGATCACCTTTACCAGTACCAAATTCATAAAAATTATTATAGCTCGTTGCATCTGATTTTGATGTAATTTCAGCATCAACAGTATAGTTTGTTTTAGTATGTTTCAGAACATCCGCATAAACACTATTTGGTAAATAGGAAGAAATCCCGACCGCTGAGGTTCCTGCAATAATCTGTCTACGATTCAAAAAAACTTTTTTGGGAGTAACATCCGAATATTTTAACTTATTTTGGAATATAGTCATTTTTTTGAGTCCTCTTTTATTAATACATGGCCTTTATTAAATTTATATCAAATTTTAATCTTTGAGAATTTGATATGATTAACCCGTTGACTTGAAGTAAAAATATAAAAGTCCAACAATTAATAAAATTCCTGGAACACCCAGAAATCTCCTAATTAATCCAAAAACTAATGTACGCAATAAAAATCCCATGTCTAATATCTATTTTTTTTATAGCTAAATTAAAAGTAGAATCTTATTTTATTGTTAATCAAATTAATGTTGAATCAATCAACTTCGATTGACAGACACAAACATATTGATCAAAGAACTTAAAATAATTTTGGAGCTTTAAAATGAATGCTGATGATCGGTTAATAGTCGCCCTAGATGTACCAAACTTACTGGATGCAGGAAAAATTGTTGATAAACTTGGTAGAAGTGTTTCATTTTATAAAATTGGCCTAGGAATGCTTACTGGTGGTGGTCTTGCATTAGCTAGCGAGCTCAAAGAGAACGGCTTTAAAATTTTTTTAGATATGAAGTTTTTTGATATTGGAGCTACGGTTGAAAAAGCAGTTTATGGTATAGCTCAATATAATTTTGACTTTTTAACAGTGCACGGTGATCCTCATGTGGTCAGAGCAGCTGTAGCTGGCAGAGGAAACAGCGCCACAAAAATTTTAGCTGTTACTATTCTTACTTCATTGGATCGTGAAGATTTAAATGAAGCTTTAATTAAAAGTGGTTCAATCACAGACCTTGTCTATGAGCGCGCAAGAAATGCATTTAAAGCAGGTGCTGATGGTATTATTGCTAGCCCTCAAGAAGCAGCATTAATTAGATCACTCCCTGAAGCCACAGGAAAATTAATCGTAACACCAGGAGTGCGCCCATCAGGTTCATCATTAGGCGACCAAAAACGAGTTACTACTCCCTCTGAAGCTATCATAAATGGTGCAGATCATATAGTTATTGGACGTCCAATTTGGGCATCTAAAAATCCATTAGATTCAGTAAAAGTAATTTTAAACGAACTCAATAAAATATAATTTCATAGATATAAAAGTAATTATTTGCTTTCACAAAAATAATGATAATCTTTCTACATGAATTCTATATGTAGAGATTGTCTAGCCCAAATAAATGAAAATACTTCAAGGTGCCCATACTGCAGTAGCCCTCGGGTTTTATCACATCCTGAATTATTTTCTTTAACAACTGCTCACATAGACTGCGATGCATTTTATGCTAGCGTCGAGAAACGAGACAATCCTAAATTCAAAGATAAACCCTTAATCATTGGAGGTGGTCAAAGAGGTGTAGTATCTACAGCTTGTTACATCGCACGAATAAAAGGTGTTAAATCTGCTATGCCCATGTTTAAAGCATTAAAGCTTTGTCCTGAAGCTATTGTCATAGCTCCAAGAATGGATGCCTATGCCAAAGCATCCAAAGAAATAAACGAAATGATGAGTGAACTCTCACCATCAATTGAACCATTATCTTTAGACGAAGCTTTTATAGATTTAAGGGGTACAGAAAAGTTACATGGTGAACCTCCAGCGCTATCGATGGCAAGGCTTGTGCAGCGCATAGAAAAACAACTAAAAATTTCAGCATCAGTGGGCCTATCATATAATAAATATTTAGCTAAGCTTGCTTCTGATCTAGATAAACCTCGCGGATTTTCAATAATTGGAAAATATAAAATTGAGGAGTTTTTAGCACCCAAAAGTATTGGCCTCATTTGGGGAGTTGGCAAAGTTGCTCAAATGAGACTTGAACAAGACGGCATTAGGATATTTGCCGATTTACAACGTCGCAGCCATCAAGAATTAATTGATAAATATCAAAATATGGGAGATCATCTTTGGCACTTATGTCGAGGGATAGACAATAGAAATGTAATAGCAAAAAATGTAATAAAAAGCATTTCTAAGGAAACCACTTTTTCATCCGATATTAATAACATAGAAAAATTAGATGGATACATTTGGCGATTATCAGAGCAAGTTTCCCAACGCGCAAAAACAAAAAATTTACTTGGTCACGTAATTACACTTAAAATTAAAACAAAAAAATTCAAAACTATTTCAAGGAGGAAAACACAACGAGAACCGACACAAATTGCCGAAAAAATTTATGCTGAAGCACGAAGAATGTTAGATGAAGTAGCAAGTGAAGGCCCATTTAGACTTATTGGTGTAGGAATAAGTAATCTTATAGATGCTGATAAAATAGACCAATTAAATGATTTTTTAAAAACAGATGAAGCAAAAAAAGCTGATGCAGAGAGAGCAACAGACTTAATAAAAAAACGTTTTGGTAAAAACGCAATTCTTAAAGGCCGTAGTTTACGATAAATTTTTAAATAAATTATTTACCAATTGAAACAATATCACGAATAACTGTTTTTAATTTATATTTTAGATCGTAATATTTATCAGATTTTTCAACTAATTTTTCATTTAAGTATAGACCACGATCTATTTCAATTTGTACAGCATGCTCATTGATTGATGGGCGACCATAATTTTTTAGAATATAGGCCCCTGAAAAAGGAATGTTTTGTGATACCCTAAAACCAGCATCTTCAAACGAGCTTTTAATTTGCTCCATTATATCTGATGAACAGGAAGAACCAAATCTATTTCCCAATACTATATTTGGTGATTTTCCATCAGAAGACCTGAGGCTGTGAGTTGACCGCATAGGCATCGAATGACAGTCAATCAAAATTACTTTACCAAACTCTAATTTTGTTTGGTCCAAGAGTTTTTTTAATTTATAATGATATGGGAAATAAGATTTATCTAAACGCAAATTAGCTTGTTCGATTGTCATTTTTCCCGATTGTATATTATTTCCTTTTGATACAATTCGCGGTATCACACCAAGTCCAGATAATACTCTAGAATTTAATATGTTTTTATTTACACCTTGTATTATTGCACTATCTAGTTCATCTGCCTGGCGATTTAAATCAACAAAAGCACGTGGTGCAACTGCGGTCAAAAGTGGTGCGCCAAATTCAGTAACACTAGAAAACAGATCATCAACATAGGCATCTTCAGAAGCACGTATTTCTGGTTTTTTTAACAAAGAATTTTTTAAAAACGATTCTGAATAACTCCGACCACTATGTGGCGAATTAAACACCATAGAAGTAGTCTGGACTTCAGGTTCTTTTAAAATATAACATTCATCAATCATTTTATCAATTTATATGTAAAAAAATAAAAAATAAAACGCTTAAACAAGGGTCTTGAATACATTTGAATTACAATCTATAGAAACCACTCGCAGGAAACATTTTATATGTATCTTGATCTTTTGGGGGCGTATAGCTCAGCGGGAGAGCACTTCGTTGACATCGAAGGGGTCACTGGTTCAATCCCAGTTACGCCCACCAATACAGCCCTTTCGGGCTAACTTAAACTGGCGCATCGCTTTTGTGATGTGCGAAAAAGGAGAAGGCCCATGAAGGTCAAAAGCTCACTTCGCTCGCTAAAAGCGCGCCACCGCGACTGTCGTGTCGTGCGCCGCAAGGGCCGAGTATATGTTATTAATAAAACTCAACCTCGCTTTAAAGCGCGTCAGGGATAACATATAACCAATACGAGATTTTAAAGCCGCTTTTAAGCGGCTTTTTTCTTTTTAACACAATAGTTTGATGAATATTCAGTATCGTATGAATTTAGCATTTCAAAAAAAGATGCAGGCAAATTAGGTTATATTCTTCACTATTTAATGCTTTAAGTTCAGCTGATCAGATACGAATAATAAATTTATATCTAAATCATATATAAAGCGAATCTAATAACACTTACTCTGCCGCCACCTGAGTCGTTTTCTCTACTTTTACAGCAGAAAATTTAAACTCTGGGATTTTACCAAATGGATCTAAAGCTGAGTTTGTCAAAATATTTGCTGCAGCTTCGACATATGCAAACGGTAGGAATACCATATCCTCAGACACTGCCCTGTCAGCTCTCGCCATCACATCAATTGTTCCTCGCTTTGTAGTTAAGGTGAGCATTTCACCCGCAACCACTCCAAGTTTTCTTAATGTTTTAGGATGTAATGAGCAGTTTGCTTCAGGTTCAACAGCATCTAAAACTGTTGCTCGTCTAGTCATAGAACCTGTATGCCAGTGCTCCAGCTGCCGCCCTGTTGTCAATATCATAGGATATTCAGCGTCAGGAACATCATCAGGAGCAATGATCGACGCTGGAGTAAATTTCCCTCTACCATCTAAACGAGGAAAACCATCACCAAAAACAATTGATTGCCCAGGGTCAGATGGAGATAAACTAGGATAAGTCACCACACTTTCTTTCTCCAAACGGTCCCAAGTAATATTATTCAATGATTCCATATTGAGCTTCATTTCATCAAAGATTTGTTTTGGGTGTGTGTAATCCCAATCTAAGCCACAACGTTTTGCAAGCTCCACTGTAATTGCCCAATCTTCACGCGCATCCCCTGGAGCAGATATAGCTGCACGGCCCATTTGAACTTGTCGATTGGTGTTTGTAACGGTACCATTTTTTTCTGCGAAAGCTGATGCTGGAAATATTACATCTGCATAATTTGCTGTTTCTGTTAAAAAGATATCTTGAACAACCAAATGGTCTAGTTTTGCTAGAGCATCACGCGCATGTTCCACATCTGGATCAGACATAGCTGGATTTTCTCCAAGTATATACATAGCTTTTATATTGTCATTATGAATTGCTTCCATAATTTCAACTACAGTCAATCCACGTTCAGAGCTAAAATCCTCTGATTGCCATACTTCAGTAAAAGCTGACCTAACACCATCATCCGAAACTGGTTGATAATCTGGCAAGAACATAGGTATCATTCCAGCATCTGATGCACCCTGAACATTATTCTGGCCCCGCAGGGGGTGTAAACCTGCACCCGGCTTACCAACATTTCCAGTCATAAAAGCAAGTGAAATTAGACAACGTGAATTATCTGTACCATGTATATGTTGAGATACACCCATACCCCAAAAAATCATACCAGCTCTTGCACCAGCAAATGTACGAGCAACATCACGAAGCATTTCAGCCTCAATTCCACAAATTGGTGCCATTTTTTCTGGACTGAAATCTTTTAAATGTTCTTTTTGCGCTTCCCAATTTTCTGTATATTTAGCAACATAATCATCATCATAAAGCCCCTCTTCAACAATAACATGCATGATGGCATTTAACATTGAAACATCAGCACCTGGTCTAAATTGTAGCATATGAGAAGAATGGCGCTTTAATGCTTGCCCCCTTGGATCCATAACTATTAATTTCCCACCACGTTTACTGAATTGTTTAAAATAAGTGGCTGCAACTGGATGATTTTCTGTAGGATTAGCACCTATTACAATTGCTACATCTGAATTTTCAATTTCGTTGAAAGTTGCTGTAACTGCAGCTGATCCAACATTTTCCATTAATGCGGCAACAGATGATGCGTGACATAACCTAGTACAGTGATCAACATTATTATGTCCAAAACCCTGGCGGATAAATTTTTGAAATAAATACGCTTCTTCATTTGTACATTTTGCAGATCCAAATCCAGCAACTTCACGACCACGACCTCGAAGTCCGTTAGCAGCAAATGTTAGAGCCTCTTCCCAAGATGCTTCGCGAAAATGGCTTGATGGGTCTTCTGGGTTAACATTCAGACCTTTTGGTGCACCATCTCGTCTAATCAAAGGCTTTGTTAAGCGATGATCATGATCAATATAATCAAACCCAAATCGACCTTTCACACACAAACGATTTTCATTTGCTGGACCATCAATTCCATCTACCCATTTTACTTTATCATCTTTTATTTTTAAACTTATTTGGCAACCTACTCCACAAAACGGGCATACTGATTTAACTTCACGATCAAAGTCCATGCTATCACCAATTTGGGATGCATCAACATTAGATGCAGGCATTAGTGCACCAGTTGGACATGCTTGAACGCATTCACCACAAGCAACGCACGAGGATTCACCCATTGGATCATCCATATCAAAAACGATTTTTGCATCATGCCCGCGCCCTGCCAACCCAATGACATCATTCACCTGGACCTCTCTACATGCACGAACACACAAGTTACACTGAATGCACGCATCAAGATTCACATTCATTGCAACATGACTATCATCCAATAAAGGAATTCTTTCTATTTCTAATTCTGGAAATCTACTTTCTGAAACATCTTCTAATTTTGCCATGTCCCATAAATGAGATGACTTATCATGCGCCTTTTCATTTGATGGTTGATCTGTAACTAATAATTCCATCACCATTTTTCGAGCTGATTTTGCACGATGGCTTTCAGTTTTAACTACCATATCTGGCGTAGGTGTTCTTATACATGATGCGGCTAATGTTCGCTCACCGTCGATTTCAACCATACATGCTCTGCAGTTACCATCTGATCGATAACCTTTTTTTCCAGAATGGCATAAATGTGGAATGGTAGTACCTTGTCTCTTAGCTACTTCCCAAATTGTTTCACCTGGTTCTGCTATTACAGAGTTACCATCTAAATTAAATATAATTTCATCAGTCATTTGAATTCCTAAAAGACAATTATCTTTGAGTTATCATAAATTTGCCTTAAATCCAAAGGAAGAACCGACATACAAGGTAAATTTTACGCCTTGAAGCATAACAGTCATTACTCTTAAATTATTTTTTTGAGAATAGCCAAAAATATAAAAAGGCTGGCAAAAAATTACTCATTCTAAAAATTAAAGAAAACATTACTGGGAAATTAGTTTGAAAGCGGTTTCTTTGCATTGCACGTATCACATGCTTGGCAGCATCTTCTGCTGTCATTATGAAAGGCATTTTGAAATTATTTTTTTCTGTAAGCCGGGTTTTTATAAATCCAGGGTTTATTAGTTGAACTTTAATATTAGCTTTATATAAATCAGCTTTAATATTCTCAGCCAAATGCATCATTCCAGCTTTTGATGCGCCATATCCAATTGCGTTTGGTAATCCTCGAAATCCTGAAAGGCTACCAATCATTACGATATGACCGTAATTTTGAGCGATAAATTTTGGAACCACTAACCCTAAGACCCTTGCTGCTCCTGTAAAATTAATTGCAATCATTTTATCAACTTCATCAATATTCCATACTGTAGAATTTAGTGGAGTATAATCTCCTGCCGCATATACGATTCCATCAATTTTCCCTACTGCTTTAAATGCTTTTCTAACTGAATTTATATCAAGAACATCAAGAGATATTACCTCTGCTTTTGTCCGCAAACTTAATTCATTTAATCTAATTTCATTACGTGCACTAACTATTAGCTCAACACCTAGATTTGAAAGCTGTATTGCAAGCTCACGCCCCAAACCTTCTGAAGCTCCAATAATCCAGTATTTTTTCCCGTTTAATTTCATTTATCAATTTTACGCATATTGGCTACCAGTTCACCAACCTTTAGGCCAAATTTTCGAAATTGAGATCTATTTATTATAGTACCATTTTCCATTAAATATAACCAATCAACCGTATTTAAAACATAACTACCTGCAGATTTTGGCAGTTTTATATTATAACATAATCGCACTCCACTACCGGATTGTTTACCTCTACCTGTTCCAATAATATCGGGCGCAGTTGCCTCGATTAATCCGTCATTACTATTTACTTTCAAGTCCCAAACACGTTCTAATGTATCACCATTATCATAAGAGAAAGACTCGGTCATATGGCCGATGTTGCCCTTCCATTTAGCATGCATGTGAGCAACAAACCTTGTATTTACTCTGCCAAAAGGACCATAAATCACTCCTTCGCAAATCATATCTCCGCAAAGCCTTTCACGTATATCAAATTCAGTACCTTGATGCGCATAATGGTCAGGATCTTGAGACAGAAATCCTAATTTTACACTACAAAACCAAATTATGAATAGCGCTAAAATTGTACCAAACAGCAAGGTTGAAAACAATAAAGACATTTAAATCTCCTTTAAATAATTTGACGAGAGCATCATCACAGCTCCTAACTTTAAAATGCAGGGAAGCCCTGCATAAAGTAGCGTTAGCGTCCAAAGTGCTTTTCCAGTATTTATCTCGATTGTAGAAAATCCAGCCCAATCTAAAATAGGTAAAACAAAAGCAGCAGCAACCGCTAATGTAAACTTAGCGCAAAAACTCCAAACTCCAAAAGCTTGCCCAGCAGTAACCCCAATATGATCTATCCTGCGAGCAAAAACTGCAGGTAATATTGTCATATCAGCACCTAATGTAAAACCAGAAAGGGCACAAACTATAGCAAATGCTAAATAGTCTCCTGCACTTAAACTTAAAACATATGCAAAAATAAAAATTGATGACAGCATTGCAAACAAAAGTATATTCTTAGCGGAAAAATACTTACCTAATTTACCCCAAACTGGAACTGATAATGCTGCAGAAATAAAAAACACCACTAGGAATAATCCAGCCGGAAATTTGGGCCCAAGACAATACTCAACGAAGAATAAAAACAAGGTTGTAGTTATTGCAAGAGGCGCAGCATTTAATAGTGCAATTATAATTAACCGACGCAATACTTGATCTTCAAAAATAATCTTTAAATTACTTTTAGGCAATATACTGATCTGCCATTCTTTTGACATTAGAATAATGGAAATTAATACAACCACAGCAAATGATATTGAAAACCAAGCCATATTTTTTTCTATCCCAAA
>Ga0209251_1003368_pt1 | contig 10500 bp, 8 predicted proteins | sample SaaInlV_100m_DNA_6_FD_184665 | JGI IMG/M metagenome (GOLD analysis project Ga0209251, IMG submission 184665) | Marine microbial communities from expanding oxygen minimum zones in the Saanich Inlet - Saanich Inlet SI073_LV_10m_DNA (SPAdes) (version 2) | ecosystem: Environmental > Aquatic > Marine...
TCTTGGTTAATATTTGTATCAGTATTAACTATTGTTGCTAGTGATTACATTATTTAGTTAGATTAATCGATATATACATATCAACGTATTATTCAACCATATGACTAAATTAAAACTGTTTCTAATTATACTAATCGCATTATTCAGTCTTTCAGCACAGGCAGAAATCATTCGAGGTAAGGTAATTAAGGTAGCTGATGGTGACACTCTCACTCTTCTCACCGATTCAAATAAAAAAATAAAGATCAGGTTAGCTGGTATAGATACACCTGAGAGAAAACAGTCATTTGGTGACACTGCTAAAAACGCATTAGCTAAATTAGTTTTTCACAAAAAAATTCTCATAGAAACACAAACCAAAGATAGGTATGGAAGAACTGTTGGTATGGTTTTTCTTGATAATCTGAATGTCAATAATGAACTAGTTAGGCAAGGTATGGCCTGGGTATACAGAAAATATACTGATAATGAGATACTTTATGAACTCGAGGCTCAAGCTAAAACTAGAAGGATTGGACTGTGGGCTGATGAGACACCTATAGCCCCTTGGGATTGGCGAAGAGGTAAACGTTAGCTAAGATTAAAGTTAAAACTGTTTGAAGATTCTTGAGAAGACTGTTTTTCCAAATTTGCAACAATCATGAATGGGAATAATCAAACCAAAATAGATTTTAAACGATTTAAGTATTAAAAATTGCAAATGTATTTATATATTTATGGATCCTATGCACTTCACAGTAATTCAATTTTTTGAAAACATTCACAACTAAGCAGTAATGAGAAAGGCCTTAAATTAATCATGCCATCGGCATTAGAAAGGTTCAGAATTCTCATTAATCGAATTTCTTCCAAACAAACCGGTTTATATAATCAGTGTAGCTAAGAATAGTACGCACAACTTTCTCGGACACATTAGGGGCCATATAATCTTTAACAATATTAATATTTCTAGCTTCCCCCCTAGACTGTCTCTCTAAAATATTTAACGCTTGAAGGACTCTATCGCCATTCATGCCAGTAAACATAACTGCACCCTCTTCCATGCCCTCTGGACGCTCATGTGCTTCTCGAATGTTGATTGCAGGGAAGTTCAAAATTGATGACTCTTCGGTGATAGTCCCGCTGTCGCTCAACACGGCTTTAGCATTGATCTGAAGATTTATATAATCACTGAAACCAAGCGGTTTTTGAAGATTTACCAGTGGGTGGAATTGCAAACCCAACTCTTCAATTTTCTTATGCGTCCTCGGATGTGTAGATACAATGATAGGGTATTTATACATATCCCCAACGCGATTTAATGTCTGGACAAAATTCTGGATATTAATTTCGGAGTCAATATTTTCTTCACGATGAACACTGATAACAAAGTATCGATATTTACTCAGATTCAACCTTTCTAAAACGTTAGATGATTCAATTTTTCTTTTATAAAAAGAAATGACCTCGTACATCGGGCTACCTGTTTTTACAATCAATTCAGGCTTAATGCCCTCCTTTAAAAGATGCTCTCTCGCAATATCACTATATGGCATATTTATATCAGAGGTATGATCAATAATCTTTCTGTTGATCTCTTCAGGAACACGGAGATCGTAACAACGATTACCTGCTTCCATGTGAAATATTGGGATCTTACGTCGTTTAGCAGGGATAACCGCCATTGCACTATTTGTATCGCCAAGAATCAATATTGCTTCAGGTGCTTTTTCCGCGAGAACTTTATCAGACTTACTGATCACTTTAGCAATTGATTCAGCAGCTGTCGCACCTGCACACTCTAAAAATACATCTGGGGTCCTCAGCCCTAAATCATCAAAAAAAATCTGATTTAGTTCGTAGTCATAATTTTGGCCCGTATGAACAAATATATGATCACAATATTCATCCAGCTTGGCAATCGTACGTGATAGACGAATGATTTCAGGACGAGTACCAACAATCGTCATTAATTTCAGCTTTGGTGTCTCAAGCAAAGTATTCAAGATATTCTTCCCTCATTTTATTAACTAGCTCGGGCTAGGCTGGCGGTTCAAAGTCAACTTTATCTTCAGAAATATCTTTAAGTTTTATACCATTATCTTCATCAGGTATAAGAATAAGTTTCTTTGGCTCTATTCTATTTATTTGGGGTTTAATCTGTTGCAGGATTTGCCGTGCATCGGTTGAGCTAGGGGTTGCCAGAGATATAATTGGTGAGAATAATATTCCTGCAATTACAGAGCGGGGTAATGATTTCATATTAAATCTCCATATTAATGCAAGAGATCTTACATCTTTTTCTCATAAGAGGGTATTTTGTCTGTTGTTTTTCTTAGATTTTCATGTGTAATGATAGCTCTAAAGCTATACACTTGAATATTTCCTAAATCTTATGATTATTTTTAGCTCAAAACGGAACAGCTAATTTAGGTTGTTAAATAATTTAAATAAAAAATTGGCATGGTAAATTAATTGAATAAATCTTCTGCTTGGAATACCTCATATCTACCAGAAATTGATGGGTTGCGAGCTTTTTCTATTATTTTTGTTATTACTTATCACGCTTTCCCAGATTTACTTAAGAGTGGCTATATTGGTGTAGATATTTTTTTTGTAATAAGCGGTTTTTTGATTACAAATTATATTATAAAAAATTTAGAAAAAGGACAGTTCAGTCCAATTGAGTTTTTTGGCCGTCGAATCAGAAGGTTATTTCCGACTCTTATCATTGTTACGGGTTGTTCTATCGTTTTTGGCTGGTTTGTTTTATTGGACGGAGAATACAAGCAACTTGGCAACCATATCGCAAGTTCTTCTGCCTTTTTTGTTAATTTTATCCTAGCTAGTGAAAGTGGCTATTTTGATAATTTAGCAGAGACGAAGCCCATGCTCCATTTATGGAGCTTAGCAGTCGAGGAGCAATTTTATATTGTATGGCCCATCATTCTCTGTATAGCGTGGAAATACCAATTCAATATACTTAGAATTTTTATTATATTTTTTATTGTTTCATTTTATTTACATATACAATTTATAGATTCATATCCCGCTGAAGTATTTTTTTGGCCCCTCACACGTTTCTGGGAGCTTGCAAGTGGTGGTATTTTGGCCTGGGTAATGGCTAAAAGAAATCAGACGCCGACTGGGCGCATAAAGCTAATTGGTAATTATTTTAATGAGTGCTGTATTGCTAATATTATGTCGCTCTTAGGCTTTTCATTAATAATTTATGGTGCGACAAGTTCAAACCCTAAACTGCTATCACCATTACCATTCACAATATTTGCAATTGTAGGGGCTTCACTTATCCTCGCCTCTGGGTCAAAGGCTTGGCTTAATCGAATTTTTTTAATGAATCCGGTGATGATTTGGGTTGGTTTGATCAGCTATCCTCTGTATTTATGGCATTGGCCGATTCTCTCTTTTTTGCAAATCATTGAAAGCGGGAATCCTCCTATACAGACTCGAATTTTGGCATTAATCGCATCATTTCTTTTGGCTTGGTCAACATATAGATTTATTGAGCTACCTGTTCGATTTAGCCATAAAAAGAACCTAGTTAGCATCATATTAATAATAGGACTCATTCTTGTTGGGTCTATGGGGTGGGTAATTAAAGGTAATGGTGGAACACCCTATAATGTGGAATTAAAGAAAATTAGTGACGCGAGAGAGGATTGGCTGCATCCGGGTGATTTATTAGAAAGAAATGGTGCATTTTACACTAGTGAGTCTGCTGCTTCGATCCTATTCATGGGGGACTCTCATATGTCACAATATAGTCAACGTGTGCTTGATCTTTATCAGCAAGGCGATAGCAAAGAAAGTGTTTTTTTAACTGGGGGTGGTTGTACATTTATACCAAACTTAGTTGAAAAAAATGACAAGAAATGTTCTAAAAAGTCAAAGTTACTCGAAGAAATTTTGTTAATAAACCCTATAGAGACTATAGTTATTGGGCTTTGTTTCAATTGCTATTTTACCAAAAATGATAACCCCCTTACATATTATGCAGACGATCAAAAACGTCTACTTTTATCGAACAATGTTGGACTGAATGCAGCAAAAATCTCATTTTATAATCTTGTTAAAAAACTGAGTCTCAGGTATAAAATTATTATTCTACATGATAATCCAGTCGATGATAGATTCGATCCTACTTACATTGTAGGCTCGTTATCCAAGGGTAAGCGCTCGGTTCCCATAACTTCAAATGTTGTTGCAGAGTCATTCCCACAAAATCTAGAACAAATAGAATTAGAGAAAGACTTAATTCTCAACCTTGGCAATTATGCTAAGCATATCAATCAGTCCGAGAAAATCTGCCCTAATGCTGTGTGCATGCCGTTGGACGATAATTTAATACCAATCTATAAAGATAGTGATCATATGACAGCCTCTTTTGTAAAAAACAAAATGGATGTCCTTGACAAATTTTTTAAAGTTACTGAAAGGATCATTAGGTAATGCTGAATGTTGATAATAATTTAGAACGTTATAATTTGACACAGATACGTGTTTTTACTGCTATTGCCAGCTTAATATTTTCGATGTACGCAGTTTATTTTGATGACATCATTAACAAAGATGGAGTTATGTACTTAAAAACTGCTGAATTATTTCTGAGCGGCAATATGGATGCAGCCCTTGTGTCCTATAATTGGCCATTTTATTCAATAATAACCGCCTTTTTTCATAAAATAACATCCATTCCTCTAGAATTAAGCGCATTAATTTTAAATAGTGTTTTTTTTGTAATATTAACTGATGCGCTCATTTTGATATCTAGTTTAATTTTTTTCGTGCCAAGACAGTTAAAGATCTCAGCTTTACTAATTCTTTGCTTCATGCCTATATTGGATTACCGTGACTACATAATTCGTGATCCTGGTTACTGGGCATTCGCATGTTTAGCGCTATACCATTTCATGGTTTTCATAAATTCATCACGTACAATCCATGCGATGTTGTGGCAAATTTTCATGATATTCGCCATTCTTTTTCGCGTAGAAGGGATTTTTTTATTAATCACTGTTCCTTTATTTTTGTTGTTATCAAAAAATTTACGAGGAAAAATGGTAATCAGAAAGCTTATTTCATGCTTTTTTATACCAATAATTTTACTAGCTACGATCCCTTTCTTCGAAAATTTAAGTATGGAAAAACTTTCAAAAATTGATTCTGTTTTTAATTATACAAACCTAAATTTAATTTTTGAAAAACTCATCTTTTCTGCTGATATTTTAGAGCATCAGATTTTAAATAAATATTCAGGAAAATACGCTATATTTATTCTATTTTTTGGTTTTTTATCGTTGTTAATTTATAAAATTTTTGAAGGATTTTCGATTTCTTATATCGTCATTTTTCTAGCATCATTCAAAAATTCCTCTCAATTATCACACAATCTATACCGTGACCTTCTTGCATATTTTTTGATTCTCAACTCATTGATAATGTTTGTATTTATACTTAAAGAGCATTTTATTTCCAGTAGATATATTGTGCTGACATCAATCAGCATATTTTTACTATTATCATTTTATATGGTGACTGGTATTGAACGGCTATACCTCAATAAAAATAAGTTATTACTAGCGATTATTGCTTTATGTTTGTCATACAATTTATTAGATGCGGCAACGATGTCTCGCAATAAATCATATATTAAAGACATTTCAATTTTGTCTGCACAGAAAGTTCCAGAAAAAAGTATAGTGATGGTGAATGATAGAGCAGCTTTTTATTATTTAACAAATGAAGCAGCTCATTTAACTGTTTGCTTTATAAATATAAGAAAAATTGATAAGAAGGAATTGAGGCTAAAAAAAGATAGCTGCAATATATGGAAACAGTCTCAAAAGTATATTAAAAACTACCTTTATTTTGATTATATTCTACTTGTTCAAAAAAATAACAACTACGAAGATCTTAGAAATTTAAGTGGTGTTAATCTTGAGAAAATAATTCAAACCAAAAGCCTAAAAGAAGATAAAGCTATTTTGTACAAAGTGGTAAAATAATTCACTTAAGTCTAGCTAGAATACAAAATAATAGAAAAAGATTATATTAGTGTTAAGAAAAAGATAGTATTCTGGTTATTCATTTTTATGGTATCAGCTCCGCTGTGGTGGTCTATGGACTGGTCGTATAATCCTTTTTAATTATTAATTTACCAATTAAACCTGGCTCTTTTTTTATTTCCCAATTCATTCTTTTTTGTGCATAACTTTATATATTATCAGTTATCATATGCATACTTATATTTATCGCTAGTCTCTCCTATTCGCAGACCAAACAATAAAAATACCAATTAGAATAAGAGTCCTAAAACTTCTAAAACATAACGACCTATACCAACAAGGTAGGCTGGAGTAGCTGCTATAAGACCTAATAGTATGCGTATTAACGTTACAAATTACTTCTTCAGGTTTGCTATAATCATAAAGGGAAACAGCGAGACTAGAATTGACTGTAAGAAATCTGGGAATTTGAATCTAAAAAATCTAAAAGGAAAAAAGAAAAACTTAAATTTAATAGAACTAAATCCAGCTTGTCTTAGCATCTGCTCAAACTCTTTTTTGCTGTAGGCTTTACCTATAGGGTTCTCATTACCGTCATAATACCGTACCAAGTCATCTATAGTGTTTACTGTGGAAAAATCTCTTCCTCTTCCTGTATTTTTTAAAAATAATTTTGCCAAAATTTTAACCAGGGGCATCGAAAACCTGGCAATGTTTAGAATACTATTTTTATAGTAAACACTAATTGACGCTGTACCGCCAATGTCCAAAACTCTATATATTTCATTCAAACAACTCTGAGTATCAGGTGTATGGTGTATTACACCTTGGCAATTTATATGCGAGAACTTTTTTTCAATAAACGATAGTTTTTCAGCGTTTTCTTTTTTAACAACAGTTAAGGGAACTCTTAGTTTACATAACCTTAATGCCTCTGATGTCAGGTCCGCAGAAGTCAAATTAGTCACAGCAAAACGTGACACAAAGAGACTACTCCAAAATCCAATACCGCAGCCTAAATCTAATACCTTATCGTCACTAACAGGAAAATAAAAAATATCTTGTAAGTTAATTCCTGCAAGTACGTCATTGAAATATGTATCATCGTGAGAGTCAAAAAATGCGCCAATATTAGACTCATCAAATGTTACCTCTCCAGTGAAAAGTGGATTATCATTCCAAAATTTCTCAACATCAGAAAGTGTAGGCTTACCCATTTTTTTGCACCTTTTTGTCAAAATAACAGTAATTTGATCACCAGAGATATTTAAATACTTTACAAAGCCACTGGGCCTTATTGCTCCTGGAGAGCTTAACGGTGGAAAATAATATGCAATAAATACAATTTTTAAAACATTTTCTTTTTCGTGTCAAATGACCTTGTGTTTTTACTCAACATGCTAACGCTATAAGCTATTAATTAATAGTAACAATCTATTACTAAACAACATATTAAATATACGCTCTACTATCAGCTGCAGTGAAAAGTGTCTATTTTTCTAATATAGATTTATCCAAACAACACATAGGGTTAATGTCCGTTATTTGCGCACTTAAATTTATACTGAAAGCATGGAGATAATTTTAACGAACTCTGGCGTATCTAATTTTTTTAGCCAAATTATCAATTCTTTTTCGGCCAGATATATAAATAAAACAATAGCCTAGAAATAAAACTATGAACTTACTCATTGGTTCTGCATTTATTTTAATTACCTTGACGTTTTATTCTCTATTTTTTGAGGTACATGTTGTTGACCAATACAGGCCAACTTGGTGGCTCAAAATCTGTAGCCTTTCTGAATTTATCAGAGTTCAAGGAGCGATCAATTTCTAACTTATCATCTCTAATAATCTTTATATCTTTATGGTACCTATTCGCTATTAAACTTAATAACGAATATTTATCTATAGGGTCTGACGATACATGAAATAAACCCTGTAAATCTGGTCGTGGAATGACATAATCCCTGATAATATTTGCCAGCTCAACTGCTGGAAAGCCAGAAAAAACTGCTTTTTCATAGCCCTTCACTGTGCCGTGCTGTGATAAAAACCAATTCACTAAGGAGTTATTACTATTTAGCTCGTGACCAATAATGGACGTGCGTAGTGTTATAGCGTGAGCTTTATCCTGCAATTCACCTATATGCTTAGACTTACCGTATAAGTCTTCAGCATCTGAAGGGTCCTCCTCTTTGTACATTCCCTTACGGCCACTAAACACGCAATCTGTGCTGATATGTATCAATCTGCTACCAGTTTTTGAACAAAGGTTCGCTAATTGGTGGGGAAACAATCCATTGATAGGCAAAACTGTTAAAGGGTCATTAATCTTATCCAGTTGTTTAATAACACCAACGCAGTTTATTAAAACATCAGCTTTAACTTCAGTTACAATCTCTTCTAATTTCCTAATATCTGAAACATCAATATTACTGATTAGCTTGCTTTGTTCTAGCTCATTAAAATAAACGAGCCATTCTGGATCACGTAGCGTTGCCCAGGCCTGATAACTGGATTCCCTCGATAGCACTTTAAATACCGCGTTACCTAGCATACCTGTCGCGCCCAAAATTAGTACTTTCATTTTAATGTCTGTCCTTTAATTTCAATTTTTTTTGTAAAATTTTAATTAATTTTTCACACTGTTTCTCCATCTCATAATTTTCAAGAAAGTATCTTTTGCTGTTACTAGCAATAATGTCCTGCTCACATTTCGACATATTAAAAAACTGAATTATCTTTGCCGCTAAAGCTTGATGGTCCTCTGCTGGACATATTAGGCCGGCTTGAGCTTCCTCTATTACTCTCGCTGCTTCGCCATTAATACTTGCAATAATAGGCCGTCCTGCATTCATATATGCTTGTACCTTGCTCGGGATTGTATAAGTAAATATTTCGGAACTATTGAGTGTCACTAATAGTGCTTTTGCTTTAGCAAAAAGAGGTGGCATCACTTCTATTGGAAAACTGCCTGTAAAAACTATATTTTTTAAAGCACGATTCTGAACTTCACTCTTTGCCCATTCCAGCATACTCCCTGATCCCACGACTATTATTCGAATCTTAGGAAAGTCAATCAATTGTTGGGCCGCACCGATTAAAGTTTCTATTGATTGGGCTTTTCCTACATTGCCAGCAAATACTAAGGAAAAATAGTTATCCAAATACTCTTGTAGATGTGGTGGCAATAAATTGCTTGATTCATACTCAATTTCCTCAATATTATTCATAGTGTTTGGGAAATAAACTATTTTATCTTTGCTGGATAAAGTGCTCACTGGTTTAATAAATGCTTTCGATTGAACTAATAAGGTGTCAGCAGCTGCATAAATAAATTTAACTAAAAAACCAACTGATTTTAATACAAACTTATTTTTAATAAGCCCCGTTGCAGAGAGACTTTCTGGCCATAAATCCTGCACCCATATTGTTAAGTGAGCTCCCTTTAGATACTTGAGTAGAATAGCTGGAATAGCAGATGTAATTGGTGAGGGTGCAAAAACTAAAATCTCGTCAAATTGTTGATTCTTAACTAAGAATGGAAAACGTATTAAACCTGACCAAATAAAAGAGAAATAATTCAATATGAGTGCTACGGCGTTAGCAGATTTTCTCGGCCTTAAGGGCACCCGTATTATTTGTATATCGGCCATCATCTCATGCTGTACTCCATTTTTTTTGTAACCTGGATAGACCTCACCTTCAGGATAATTTGGTTTTCCAGTTAAAACGACAAGATGGTGTCCTTTTTTAGACAATGCTGTCACTAATTGATTGATAATAAAAGATTCGGGCCAAAAGTATTGTGTCACCAAGAGAATACGCATTAATTTTCAAGTCCTATAAATTAACCTGCACATTAAGCTTTACTTTATTACTACCAATATATTTGAACTATTTGCATGGCTTACAGCGGATATTTAGTATTTTTTCTATTATATAGATGATCGCAATATTTAAAAAAATAGTTCCAAATAATAAATAACTCTGCGCAGGAACATATCCAAAGCTTGCAAATCGAAATGCAATAACTTGCGCTAGTAGAGAACAGAGAATTATATTTTTTCCGCCAAATTTATATATAAATATCTCAAAACAAGATGCACTCAAGCTGATCAGTATCATGCAGACAAACAGAAAAAGATAAGAACCAGGATAAAATAAAAATCCAACTATACCAGGTAGCGAAACATAATGATGATTTTTTATGTACTGATACTTTGAATTAATCAGATTGATATCGTAAAAACTAGTTGTGTTTTCTGAGTATTTTTCTTGCCAAGCTTGTCGCCATAGGTCCCATCCTTTATTAGGGTAGCTAGACACCGACATAACACCCTCAAGACCAACCCAGCGATCAATGAATAAAATTCTAGAGTCTTTCTGGGTGCTATAAATTAAATCATTCTTTTGTTTGATTAGCTTTTCTCCTGATAATTCCGATGTATAAGATAGCACTCTAATATAATTTACAACTAAAACTGAACTA
>Ga0209251_1003370_pt1 | contig 10495 bp, 11 predicted proteins | sample SaaInlV_100m_DNA_6_FD_184665 | JGI IMG/M metagenome (GOLD analysis project Ga0209251, IMG submission 184665) | Marine microbial communities from expanding oxygen minimum zones in the Saanich Inlet - Saanich Inlet SI073_LV_10m_DNA (SPAdes) (version 2) | ecosystem: Environmental > Aquatic > Marine...
CTGGAACAGCAAAAACGATTCAGATCAACTGAATCGCAAAGCCCCCGCCTCACCGCGGGGGCTTTTTGTTAATGCCTCTACAGCAACATTGATCTGAGTTTTCGCGAGACACTTCTGAACGAACGCTCAAACCAAAGCCGTCCACCCCATGGATCACGCTCTCAAATGCGCCATGCAGGAACAAGCCAAGGCGGCGGTTCTTGATGGCAAATGGGAGCAACTGCGCTTTCTTGGCAACCGGTTTGAACGCGCCGGTTGTTACGCCGAGGCATGGAATGCTCTCGCTGAAAAAGTTGAAAAAACATCCACTCAGACCCTGCCGATCTGGCCAGGGCCTAAAGCAATCAGTAACGGAGTGCTCGTGCTGCCAAGGTCTCGTGACTTGGGAGATGAACTACGCATTCTTCGCTATCTGGGCAACCTCCAGGCCCACACCCAACGGGTGACGGCCCTCGTCGATCCACGTTTAGCGCCACTCCTCGAGCGAAGTTTTCCTGGTTTGGTGTGCACGGACCCAGCTCAACCTCCACCACTTCATGGAATCACGCACATGGCGGCACAGGAACGCCTAGCCCTGTGGTTTGGTGCCAACGCAGAGCAAATCAAAGCTGATTTTCGTCCCTTGATTTCGAAGAAAGAACCACAGCAAAAGTGTCGTGGCATTGGCATTAGCTGGTTCTCTCGGTCAAAAAACAAAAGCTTCCCAAGCATCGAAGACTGGTCAGTCCTGCTCAAAAACGTTCGTCAACCCATCCGTTCCCTCCAATACCTGGAGAAGCCTGCTCGGATTCGCCAACTCCAAGAACTCAGCGGACAACGAATTCAGAGCTCGCGACCCATCGATCAGCTCAACGATCTCGATGGTTTTGCTGAGCAAGTCAGTGAGGTTCGTGGGGTGCTGACGATTAGCAACACGACCGCTCATATGGCTGGGGTCTTGGGTGTGCCATGCGTGGTGATCCTCGACAACGGCTCGATTACGAACTGGCCAGACATTGGCGACCAATCACCGCTTTATCCACACACCCGTCTCGTACGGCGGGGGAACGACCCATGGGTGACAACCCTGCAACGGGGATGGGCCGCCCTGAAACCCATGCTGCAGAAACGCTGAGGTGAATCCGATCTGCAAAGCTCCAGGGATCACAGAGGCTCGGTCGATGCTCACCTCGCCAGATGACGCGACAACCCCAAAGCAGCGCCGAAAGCGAAAGCGGTCGACGATCGAACGTGTTATCCGCTGGGGGCCTTGGCACTATCGCTTTTGGCGAGAAATCGCCCGTTGGTGTTACGAACAATCCCTCCACAATCCTGCTGTGGTGGACGAGGCTCTTGGGTTTCCTAACCATGTGGAACTCCTACAGAGCTACGACGCCATTCGTCGAGAAACCTTGGAGATCGCGCTTTCAGGTCGGCTACCGGCCAACCACGAAATCATGGAGCAGCAACGCACCCTGTACGAATTTGATCGCAAAGCTTGGGGAATGCTGCCACTACGGGGCTACGGCTACAACTACCCGGCCAATCAAGACCTCATCCCGACGCTCAAATCTTTTTTAAAACGGCACCCCGATGTGGTGTCTGCTGCAGTAAGCCTGTTCCCACCTGGAAAAATATTGCGGCCACACAAAGGACCGTTCAAAGGGGTGTGGCGTTTTCACCTTCCCCTGTATGTGGAAACGCTTGAGAACAAAACAACATCCTGTGAACTGATGATCGATGGAGTGACGTATTACCTCCAGGAAGGCGAGGGATTCCTCTGGGACGACACGTTTCTCCACTCCGCAGTCAATCGTTCTGAACAACCTCGGGTGGTTCTGTTATTTGATGTCTTCCGGCATGACCAGCCGTTTTGGTTGGTCGGCATGAGTTGGGTCTTCCTCTGGGTCGCCCAAATTTGGCAACACCTTCAAAACATGCGCGAGCGTGCCCTATTGCGATGAACAACCTTGAGGGACTCATCCAACAACACCAGCTCCAACGCCATCCAGAGGGAGGTTGGTATCGAGAACTGCATCGCAGCACAGCGCTCGTCCAACGGCCTGATGCGGCGAAACGCCCTGGTTTAACCGCCATTTTGTTCCTACTACCAAAAGACGAAATCAGTTGCTGGCATCGGGTAGGCGGCGCTGATGAAGCATGGATCCATATCGATGGCGCTGATCTCAACCTGTTCCAATGCAAGCCAGATGGTTCAGGACTGCAGGAGACCAGGCTGAACAGGAACAATCCACTCCATGTAGTGCCTGGTGGATGCTGGCAGGCAGCTCGATGCGACGGCTCCTACGCCTTGGTGAGCTGCTGCGTCGGTCCAGGTTTCGACTTCGCCGACTTTGAAATGTTGCGGCAACAGTTGGAATCGAAACGTCCGGTGTTGCCCCATCCAGAACTGATCTGAGGCCGTCACAAGGTGAGCGGAGCAGTCGACGGCTTCGTAGCCTCTATTTGACCGACTATCAGCCATGGGCAGCAGCTTCGGCGATCTCTTCCGCATCAGCACCTTCGGTGAATCCCACGGCGGAGGCGTTGGTGTGATTGTGGAGGGCTGCCCGCCAAGGCTGGAACTGGATTTAGACGAAATCCAAGCAGAACTCAACCGTCGCAAACCAGGACAAAGTCACATCACCACACCCCGAAAAGAAGCCGATCAGGTGGAGATTCTGAGTGGCTTGCTGGACGGAAAAACCACCCTGGGCACCCCCATTGCCATGTTGGTGCGTAATAAAGATCAGCGACCCGGGGATTACTCGGACATGGCCGTGGCCTTTCGACCCTCCCATGCAGATGCCACCTATCAATCCAAATACGGCATCCAAGCCCGTAGCGGTGGCGGACGAGCATCAGCCCGAGAAACCATTGGCAGAGTGGCGGCTGGCGCCATTGCCAAACAACTTTTGCGTAAAGCAGCTGGAACTGAAATCCTGGCGTGGGTGAAGCGGATTCACACAATCGAAGCCCATGGCATCGACCCATCCACGGTTTCCATGAATGACATTGAAGCCAACATTGTGCGCTGTCCAGAAGCCTCCGTGGCCAACCAGATGATCGAGCGCATTGAGGCGATTGGCCGAGAAGGCGATTCCTGCGGTGGGGTGATCGAGTGCGTTGTCAGGCAGCCTGCCGTGGGACTAGGGATGCCGGTCTTCGACAAATTGGAAGCCGATCTCGCCAAGGCGGTGATGTCGCTACCAGCCACGAAGGGATTTGAGATCGGCTCAGGGTTTAGTGGAACCCTCTTAAAAGGCAGCGAACACAATGACGCCTTCATCCCAGGAGACGATGGCCGCCTCCATACCGCCACGAACAACTCCGGGGGCATCCAAGGCGGGATCAGCAACGGAGAACCGATCGTGATCAGAGTGGGATTCAAACCAACGGCCACCATTCGCAAAGAACAGCAGACCATCGACTCTGATGGCAATGCGACAACCCTGGCCGCAAAAGGGCGTCACGACCCCTGCGTACTGCCTCGGGCCGTACCCATGGTGGAAGCGATGGTGGCCCTGACGCTGGCAGATCATCTGCTCAGACAACAGGGCCAATGCAGCCTGTGGTGAACGTCAGCCAGCCTTCGATGCAACAGCTTTATCGCGCGTTGCAGACGGCGAATCAGCCATTTTTTTCACGGATTTAGACGAGCTACGCGTCCGCGTACGACGTGCTGGTTTCTTAGTAGCAAGCTTCTTGTTCACCGTCTTCCGCGAACGAGAGGCAGTTGACCGGCTGCGATGACTCAGCACTAACGCCCACTCTTCATCGGTGAGGGTAGAAGGCTTGCTGCCATGGGCATACGCCAACTTGGCGGCCTTCTCGATGTCTTTAATCAAGTTGGTCCAGGACGTGGCAAACCTCTTGTCGGATTGCGACTTAGCTCCACTCTCCACAAGCGTTTCAACGACCCCTGCAGCAGTGACCTTTTTGCGGCGTCGGTTGAAGATTTCCTTCTGAAGCTGAGCAATCAGAGCATCAGCCTTATCGCTGAGCTTGATCGTGATCTGAGACATCACACCATGAATCGACTATCTCATCTGTAGCATTCCGGACTCACTGCGACCACCAGGCGCCTTCAGGCTGAAGACGGCGACCGGGTCAGCCAGGCGAGCAGCGCGGGATCGACGCACTGATCGCCGAAACCGTGATCGCCGATGGCTCGACGCCCAAGAGCAACAGCGTCGTGGCCCGCACCGAGCCAATCGGAAAGATCATTGGTCGTCAGGCCACCTGCTGCAACCACAAAGGGCAACGGCCCCAGCGGGGCCTCAAGCCTTTTCCAGTAGGCAACACCAACCGTGACCGCTGGGAATAACTTCACGAGACGACAACCAAATGCTGCGGTCTGATGAACCTCAGTGGGACTCAAGACGCCTGGAATAATCAACTGGCCTAAATCCCGAGCTTCACTTACCAACGAAGGGTCCCAACAGGGGGCCATCGCATAGGAAAGATCAAGCAACTGCAGGTCTTGAAGAGCCTCCCTCCCCACAACCGAAGCAACTCCCAGATGAAAGCGGGGACAACACCCTTGGATTTCCCGCACAAAAGATTTCCAACCCGCATGGGAGCTCCAAGCCACCTCGACATGACGCAGGCCTGCATCATGAAGAACTTTCAGCTGATCAAGAAGCCTTTGGGAGCTCAAGGCATCGTCCAACAAAGGACGCACTACCAATAAAAAAGGCTGACACCGCAAGGAGGCAATGATTGCCTCTTGCCGTGTCAGCCACTTGGAATGATTGGAATCAGACGTATTCAGCAACTCGAACGTCACGCTTGATCAAGAGCTCCTGAAGCTCCTCCGCATCAACAGTTTCCTGCTCGATCAACATTCCCGCAAGCTCATCGAGAACAGAGCGGTTATCCACCAAAACCTTGGTGGCACGCTTGTAGGCGACGTCAACAAGTTCGGAGACTTCCTGGTCGATCGTGGCGGCAGTTTCCTCAGAGAAATCTCGTTCAGCAGCGATATCTCGGCCTAGGAACATCCCTCCTTGGGCACGGCCGAGGGCCACTGGTCCGAGAACATCACTCATGCCAAAACGCGTGATCATCTGACGGGCTGTGGAAGCCACCTGTTGAAGGTCGTTCGAAGCACCTGTGGTGACTTCGTCTTCGCCGTAGACAATCTCTTCAGCAACGCGACCACCCAGGGCAACCGCCATTTGATTTTGGAGATAAGCGCGGGAGTACAAACCTGATTCCATCCGTTCTTCACTTGGCGTGAAGAAGGTGAGACCGCCGGCATTGCCGCGAGGAATGATCGAAATCTTTTGAACGGGGTCGTAATCAGGCATCAGAGCACCGACGAGGGCATGACCCGCCTCGTGATAAGCCACCAAGCGTGCACGGCGTTCACTCATGACCCGATCCTTTTTCTCAGGACCGGCCATAACGCGCTCAATTGCATCACTGATCTCGTCGTTGCTGACTTCCGTCAACTCACGGCGAGCCGCCAAAATTGCGGCTTCATTTAAGAGGTTCGCAAGATCAGCACCGGTGTACCCGGGTGTACGACGCGCAACTTTGTCGAGGTCAACGTCCTTCGCCAAGGTTTTTCCACGGGCATGGACCCCCAAGATCTGGAGACGCCCGGAATAGTCAGGGCGATCGACGGTCACCTGACGGTCGAAGCGACCTGGGCGCATGAGTGCTGCGTCGAGTACGTCAGGTCGGTTGGTGGCAGCAACGATGATGATGCCGGTGTTCCCCTCAAAACCATCCATCTCAGTCAGGAGCTGGTTGAGGGTTTGTTCGCGTTCGTCATTACCACCGCCAAGGCCGGCACCACGCTGGCGTCCAACCGCATCGATCTCGTCGATAAAGACGATGCAAGGAGCATTCTTTTTCGCCTGTTCGAACAAGTCGCGCACGCGGCTTGCACCAACGCCAACGAACATTTCGACAAATTCTGAACCGGAAATCGAGAAGAAGGGAACCCCAGCTTCACCCGCGACGGCTTTGGCGAGCAACGTTTTACCAGTACCTGGAGGGCCGACTAACAAAACGCCTTTGGGGATTTTGGCTCCAACGGCGGTAAAGCGATCGGGATTTTTAAGGAAGTCGACGACCTCTGTGAGCTCGAGCTTGGCGCCCTCGATCCCGGCAACATCGCTGAATGTGATTTGCGTTGACGGCTCCATTTGGACCCGTGCCTTGCTTTTCCCAAACTGCATGGCGGGATTGCCACCACCGCCACCCTGGGCACGGCGGAACAAGAAAAACAAGCCACCAAGTAGGAGAAGCGGGAAAACCAGACTTCCCGCCGCCTGCTGCCAACCCGGTGTTTGACGGGAGGGCTGGACAGCAATGTCGACGTTGTGCTGAGTCAGCAGACCAAGCAACTCACGATCGGGGGCAAGGTTGACTTGAGCCCGGCGACCGTCGTTCTCAACCACTTGGGCTGTGCCTTGATCGGGTGCGATCAGCACACGGCTGATCTGGTCATCCTTAACGGCCTCAACAAATTCGCTGTAGCGAATGGTGTTGACCTGGGGCTGATTTCCACCGCCGCCACCGCCAAAGAAGGCTGGTGCAATCACGACAATGGCCAAGACCAATAGGGCACCAAGCCCGATGTTTCGCCAACGCTTGTTCACAGGTTGCCTCTACAAGATGAAGGAATGTTAAACGGGGTTAGCGAATCATGAGGAACGGAGCACCTCAACGACGCTCTTGAAGGCAAACCACTCAGGAATCTCCTCACCACCACGCAGCATCTTGCGGAACTGGGTGCCGCTGAGCTTTTTCACATGGAGTCCACGCGCTTCCGCATGTTCAGCGGTGACGTAGCCCTCCTCCTGCGTGTAAACAAGATTCAGAGAAGGCACCGTCTCCATGGTGAGCTCTGGTGCACACTCCTTCGCAAAGTTCTGAGCGTCATAGGGGCCGTAAAAATCGTCGCCAGTCAGAGAGGACTTACAACCCGCCATATCGCGGCCAATGATGAAATGGGTGCACCCATAATTCCTGCGAATAATCATGTGCTGAAGGGCTTCCCGTGGCCCTGCCATGTGCATGGCATAGGGGAGATAAGCCCACCGAATTCGATCATTGTTCACCTCGGCCGCCAAGCGCTCGTAGGTCTCAAAACGAACCGACCCTGGGATGTCGTCCTGCTGGGTTGGTCCACAGGTGGGGTGCACTAACACCACGGCGTTCTCGCTCACATTTTGGGCATGTAGAGCCCGGGTAAACAGTTCGTAGTGGGCGCGGTGAATGGGGTTACGGCATTGGAAGGCCACCACGTCTTCGCCATGGGGCAAATCAGAACGAACTTCAGCCGGGGTTTTGCAGGGGAAAACGCGGCTTGGCAGCTCCAAACCCTTCAGCGTGCCGCCTAGATAGAAGCATTTGCGTTCCATCGCGATCATGCGCACAGCGGGGTGTTCAAGCGATGTCGTGCCGTAACACCCCTGGGCCTCAACCACCTTGTTGGGTTCCCACTTGTCCTCAACCTCGAGAAGAGCAAGCTCTTGCCCCTTGTAAGTCAGCAAGAGTTTGTCTCCCACCACCACGTCGTCGCGATCGGTGTCCATCACGATTGGCAAACCGAATAAATGGCCTGCTGACGTGCGATGACCGGACACAACAGCGTCGTAGTCCTCCTGGTGCATAAAGCCGCGTAAAGGGGAAAACCCTCCGACCACCAGCAATTCCACGTCACAGGCGTTGCGGTCTGAGCATTCCAACGTTTTGGTAGCTGATGCCTTCAGCGCAGGTTGATCCGCGCTCGGCACCATGAGATCCACCAGCGTGCCGCCATAGGGAGCGATCACTCCGGATCTCTTGGCTGAGGCAGAAGCACTGGCGGTCATGGAAACTCACTAAGACCGCGCGATTCTCACAGATGATCGCTGAAACGCACAGCCCCAAAAAAAAAGGGGGCTTTCGCCCCCCAAGATTGCTTGATCAAACCCAGCGATCAAGCCTCTTCTAAACGGCCATAAAGTTCGCCAACCACTTTGATATCAACCACTTCACGACCACCCATGTCGGAGTCGGAGGGCTGGATCGCAGTGAAGACACCTGCAAACTCACCGGTTTCGGGATCCACCTTGGTGATCGACATGCTCATCGTGCCGATCCCATCGATGTAACGCTTGTTGTTGTCTTTCTCGAGATCTTTCTCATCTCCGCCAAGAGCAATCAGTCCTTGGGCGTACTGAACACCAGTGGTGAGAGCACGTCCCTTGGGATCGATGAAGTTGCTCGTGCGATAGCTCGGGGTGCGATAAGTGCCTTCGAAATCGGTGCTGGTGGTGATTGCGGCACCATCAGCCAGGGCTTTCAAAGACTTGCTAGAGAACGAGAACGGGAATTCTTCACCGCCGGGAACAAGAACCGTGATGGGCTGAAAGTCGATCCCACCTTTTTCCTGAAACTGAAGGCCAGATTCAGTCACCGTCAGATCGCCATACACCTCATCAAGGCTGGAGGTGTAACGGGTGAGAATTTTGCCCTCAACGAATTCAGCCTGCTGGCGAGCATTTTTAGGCTCTTCCTTGGCATAAACCTGAACGGGATGCATGCAGATCCCGCGAAGTTCGTATTTCTGACCAGCGGTTAGAGGGATGGAGCCACGGGCAGCGTCGCCGATCGTGGGGCAATCATTGGCTTTACCAGTGTTGCGAATGTCGTCATAGGTGACGTTGGACTCACCACGGTTTGCATCAGTGCCACCGCTGCAAGCCGTAGTGAAGAAAGTGAGGCATAACGCCAGCACAACGGCCAGCAGGGAACGAATGCGCATGGGAGGAGCCTGACGACTTAACGCTATGAGGAACGGCACTGCCGTCGATTCTTGATCTTACAGGGCTTGAAACTCGAGCCAGAGCCAGCTTTTGCAGGTCTCAACAACTCGTTTGATTACTACCGTCCACCGGGGCTATCGCAGCGATGTGGGACTGATGCATCGCATCGAGAAGCTGGTGAGCCATCGACAATTTGGACATCAATGGCATCTCACGAATCGTGTCACGGTCCAATAGCCACCCACCATTGGCCTGGTCACCAAAGCCTTGGCCAAGGCGATCGATGGGATTCACCATCAATAAGTCGCACCCCTTCGCACTGAGCTTGGCCTTGCCTTGAGCAATCAAGGCTGCGTCCTCGCCTGCCAACGCGGCAAAACCAAGCAGGACCTGTCCTTGGGGTCGACGCTTCGAAAGCGACGCCAACAAGTCTGGGACCTGACTCCAGCCCGAGGCCAGCAATTCGGGCAACCGCTGTTTTGACACCTTGGTTTCTGAGCTCTCCACACGTCGCAGATCAGCCACAGCAGCCACCATCGCAATCGCATCCATGGACGGCTGTCGATCAACAAGCACCCGCGCCATGTCATCAGCTGTGGTGACAGGAATGCACTCAATCCCTTCGCACCATGGCTCAGGCACAGAGAGCGGCCCATGAACCAGGTGAACGATGGCTCCCCGCAAACGCGCAACCTGGGCCAGTAAGACCCCCATATGCCCGGTACTTCGATTGGTGAGAACCCTGGCTTGATCAATGGGCTCATGGGTGGCCCCAGCGGTGACCAACAGATGCTTTCCTTCCCAATCACGTTCAGGAACGACACACTCTTGACCCCGGCTGAACAAGGCTGCCGCCGCCAATTCGATCAAGATTGGATCTGCCATCCGGCCATCCCCTCGGCGATCACAAGCCAACAATCCAGACGATGGAAGAAGCGGAACAACCCCCGGGAAAGCCTGAACCACTTGCCAATTCTGCTGAACAGCGGGGTGACTCCACATCGCCGTATTCATCGCTGCGGCGACCAAAACCGGCACCTCAGTTGCCAAAAGCACGCTGGCCAGTAGCCCGTCACCCGATCCCTGTGACCAACGGCTCAGCGTGCTGGCACTCATCGGAGCGACAACGACTAGTTCCGCCCATTCAGCCAGTTCAATGTGCAGTGGTCGGCTTCTGGAGGGATCCCATTGATCCCCATCGCAATAGCAGGGATGGCGACTCAAGCTTGCGAGAGCGACTGCACTCACTAAGCGTTCAGCACTTGGGGTGACCAAACAGCGCACAACAGCCCCAGCCTTAACCAGAGCACTCACTAATAACGGTGTTTTCACCGCAGCGATACTTCCGCTGGCCGCCACGAGCACATGCCGCCCAGCCAACGGACCAGGCATTGAGTCAGTCCTCATCGAACGGTTCCTGATCAACAAGATGGTGATACGGAAGGGTCAACTCAGGCCGATGAATGGCCAAGGCTCGCAACAGATGCCAATCCTTGAGGCTGTCGAAGGGGGTGGGGTAATCGTCGTCTTCAAGACGCCGTGCCAGCTCCGCCGTCGTGGCGTCATCAAATGCTTCGAGCTGTTCCGGCGTAACCATCAGCTTTCGCAAAGCGCCATGCTCCAGTTTGACGCAATCCCTGACAGCTAGCGTTTGCTGGCGGGGAATTAGCTCAGCTGGTAGAGCGCTGCGATCGCACCGCAGAGGTCAGGGGTTCGAGTCCCCTATTCTCCACTCAAATGAGACGCCA
>Ga0209251_1003375_pt1 | contig 10489 bp, 10 predicted proteins | sample SaaInlV_100m_DNA_6_FD_184665 | JGI IMG/M metagenome (GOLD analysis project Ga0209251, IMG submission 184665) | Marine microbial communities from expanding oxygen minimum zones in the Saanich Inlet - Saanich Inlet SI073_LV_10m_DNA (SPAdes) (version 2) | ecosystem: Environmental > Aquatic > Marine...
CCCTGTCGACAGCTTTGCCAAAGGCAGCGCACGCGGCAGTGTTGATGGCATGGAAATTGGTCTTCCACTTGCCGATATTCTGGATTTGACCGCCGAGGCCGCGCGCCTCAATAAAGAAATCGGTGGTGTCACCGCCGAAATTGAAAAAATTTCAAGAAAGCTCGATAATCCGGGTTTTATTGCCAAAGCCCCCGAAGATGTTGTGGCTGAAAACCGCCGCCGTCTTGACGAGGAAAATACACGCCTAAATGGCCTAACCGCTGCCTTGAAACGGCTTGGTTAAGCCAAAGACAGCCATTTGATCGGGTCGTCTGCGATCCGTGACGTTAAAGGAGAGTTTAAAATGCCTGATAGCATCAAGCCAATTGATAAAAGCAATTTGCCAAGCCGCCATGTTTCGGTCGGTCCTGAAAAGGCACCACATCGGTCATATTACTATGCGATGGGCATGACCGAAGAAGAAATCAACCAGCCGCTCGTTGGCGTTGTTTCCACTTGGAATGAGGCCGCACCTTGCAACATTGCGCTTGCGCGTCAGGCACAGGCTGCCAAACGCGGTGTTCGCGAACATGCTGGCACCCCGCGCGAATTTACCACCATTACCGTTACCGATGGAATCGCCATGGGTCATGCAGGGATGAAATCATCGCTTGTCAGCCGTGAAGTGATCGCCGATTCGATTGAATTGACCGTTCGCGGCCATTGCTATGATGCTGTTGTTGGCCTTGCTGGCTGTGACAAATCACTTCCCGGTGTGATGATGGCGATGGCGCGGTTGAATGTACCGTCAGTCTTTATGTATGGCGGTTCAATCCTGCCAGGCCGGTTCAAAGATAAAGACGTCACTGTTCAGGATGTTTTTGAAGCTGTTGGCGCGCATGCTGCCGGCAATATGTCTGATGAAGATTTGCACGAGCTGGAATGCGTTGCCTGCCCAAGCGCAGGGTCATGTGGCGGCCAGTTTACCGCCAACACAATGGCGTGTGTTTCCGAGGCGATTGGCCTTGCCATTCCAGGTTCAGCAGGCGCACCAGCACCATACGAGTCGCGTGACGAATATGCCTATCATTCAGGCCGCATCGTGATGGATCTTGTGCGTGCCAATCTTCGGCCGCGTGATATTCTGACCCGCAAAGCCTTTGAAAATGCGGCAACCGTTGTTGCAGCCTCAGGGGGATCAACCAATGCCGGATTGCATTTGCCTGCACTGGCATCGGAATGCGGTATTGATTTTGACCTTCATGATGTTGCCGAAATTTTCAAGAAAACCCCCTATATTGCCGATCTAAAACCGGGTGGACGTTATGTGGCGCGTGACATGTTTGAAATTGGCGGCGTTCCAGTTTTGATGAAAACCCTTCTTGATGGTGGGTTCCTGCATGGTGATTGCATCACTGTTACCGGCAAAACGATTGCCGAAAATCTGGCCGATGTGACATTCCCGACCAATCAGGATGTTGTTCGTACAACCGATGCGCCATTATCACCGACCGGCGGCGTTGTTGGTCTTCGCGGCAATCTTGCCCCTGAAGGTGCGATCGTTAAGGTTGCTGGCATGAAAAACCTGAAATTCACCGGCAAAGCCCGCTGTTTTGATTGTGAAGAAGACGCTTTTGCTGCGGTTGAACGCCGTGACTATCAAGAAGGTGATGTTCTGGTGATCCGTTATGAAGGGCCAAAAGGCGGTCCGGGCATGCGCGAAATGCTGGCTACCACAGCGGCGCTTTACGGTCAGGGCGCTGGTGATACGGTTGCTTTGATCACTGATGGTCGTTTTTCTGGCGCAACGCGCGGTTTTTGTGTTGGCCATGTTGGACCTGAAGCGGCTGTTGGCGGACCGATCGGCCTGTTGCAAGATGGCGACACCATCACCATCGACGCTGAAACAGGAACGATTGACGTTGATCTTGATGAGGCCGAATTGGCAAAAAGACGTGAAGCGTGGAAACCGCGTGGTACCGATTACAATGCTGGTGCCATCTGGAAATATGCGCAAACCGTCGGTTCAGCCGAGAAGGGCGCTTTAACCCATCCGGGCGGCAAGGCCGAAACACATATGTATGCTGATATCTAAAGCCAAACCAGAAATGCAAAAAGCCGGGTCAGTTCGATCCGGCTTTTTTGTTTGGGACTATTGAAAACTTCGTGGCTAGGCACGAAGCTGGCACCAAATCGGGGTATGATCAGATGGTTTTTCCAACCCGCGTGGTGCCCGATCAATGCCTACATCTTCGAGCCGGTCAAGCGCTTCGGGCGACAGCAATAAATGATCAATCCGCACGCCATGATCGCGCTGCCACGCACCAGCTTGATAATCCCAATAGCTATAGAAAACACCCGTTGGATTCAGGCTGCGAAGCGCATCGGCATAGCCTTTGTGAAGAAGGCTGCGAAACGCGCTTCGGCTTTCCGGCCTTGTCAGGGCATCACCGGCCCAGCCAGCGGGATCATAGCAATCGATATCATCGGGAATGACGTTAAAATCACCACCAAGAATCACCGGCTTTTCATCATTTAGCAAAGCAAGAGCGCGCGCCTCAAGACGCGCCATCCAGCCAAGTTTATAGTCAAATTTAGGGCCGGGTGCCGGATTGCCATTCGGCAGATAAATTGTTGCCACCCGAAAGCCATTAATGGTGGCTTCCATATAGCGTGCCTGTTCATCTTCGGCATCGCCTTCCAGCCCCATAACAATATCTTCCATCGGAAACCGGCTTGCAATCGCCACCCCATTGTAACTTTTCTGGCCATGAAAGGCGACATGCCATCCCATCGCCTGAAACGCATCAATTGGGAAATTCACATCTTGCGATTTTGTTTCTTGAATCAGCAAGACATCGCACGGATCAGTGGCAAGCCAACCGGTTACAATATCCAGCCGTGCCTTGATTGAATTCACATTCCAGCTGGCAATTCGCATGATGGTTAAACAGAAAAAGACGTGCCGCAGCCGCAAGATGCGGTTGCGTTCGGATTGGTCACGGCAAAATATGACCCCATCAAATCCTGCACGTAATCCAGTTCGGCATGATCAATCAACTCGATCGACATATCATCAACGACCACATCCACCCCATGCGCGGTGAATACGATGTCATCATCATTACGCGTTTGATCGATGCTGAAATCATATTGAAAGCCCGAACAGCCGCCGCCAAGCACCGCAACGCGGAAAAAGCTGCCCTCAGGTTCGTCGCTTAGCATTTGCGTAATGCGTTCAGCAGCTGACAAGCTTAGGCCGAATACGCCAGCACTTGGCTGTATCGCGGCGGTTGCGCTGGTTTCCAGATTGCTTTGATCGCTCATTGGGCTGCCTGTTGCTGATTGCTTTTCACTTGCATGAATATGGCCCTAGATTAACCGCAAATCAAGGTTAACAGACAAGCCAATACATTAAACACGCGTGATTGCCCTGCGCAACGATTGCGGTTTTTTGCGGCAACGCCTACATTGATCTGGAAATCTAGGCAGGGATACCCGCCAATGGCATTGCCAGCCATCGGTTTTGGTGACCATGCCAAGGCACATTAATGAGCAGGTGCAATGTGACTGCAAATATCGAACATCGTACCCTAGCGGTCTATGCCTGTCATGGGCCGGCAAGCCGTGGCCGTTTTCTGGATGAGCAGGAACATCAATCCCCAACCAGCCGTACACCATTTCAGCGTGACCGTGACCGCATCATCCATTCAGGCGCATTTCGGCGGCTAAAACATAAAACACAGGTCTTTGTCTATCATGAGGGCGATTATTTTCGGACGCGTCTGACCCATTCACTCGAGGTGGCGCAGATCGCACGATCGATGGCACGATCGCTTGGGCTGAATGATGATCTGGCCGAAGCCGTGGCGCTTGCGCATGATTTGGGTCATACGCCTTTTGGCCATGCTGGTGAAGACGCGCTTGACCGGCTCATGGCCGATCATGGCGGTTTTGACCATAATGAACAAACGGTTCGGGTATTAACCCAGCTTGAACAGCGCTATGCCGGTTTCGACGGTTTGAACCTTTCATGGGAAACGCTTGAAGGTGTTGTAAAACATCACGGCGCCATCAAAGATCGCACCACGCTTCGCCCAGCCATTATCGCCATTGATAAAAATATGGATTTGCAGCTTGAGCGCCATTCATCAGCCGAGGCGCAATTGGCAAATCTGGCCGATGATATTGCCTATCTTTCACATGATTTTGACGATGCGCTTCGTGCCGGCCTGTTTAACATTGACGATATACGGCCATTGCCACAGGTGGGAAAGGCGTTGCTAGATATCGAAAAAAATTATGGCGATTTAGAATTAGGCCGGATCACCCATGAATTGGTGCGCCGGTTAATTTCGGTGTTTGTCGAGGATATGCTTGGCGTATCGGCTGGCAATCTGGCGGCATTGCAGGCCAAACATGCAGATGATATCCGCAATCACAAAACGCCAGTGATCGGCTTTTCATCGGGCATGGCGGCTGATCTGGAAACCTTGCGCGGGTTTCTATTCAAAAACATGTGGCGGCATTATAAAGTGAACCGGATGACAAGTAAGGCAAAACGGGTGGTGACAGATCTGTTTGATTTGTTTATGTCCGAACCCAACACATTGCCAAGCGACTGGCAATTTAGTGGTGGAAAAGCCCTGAGCGACATGACAAATAACGATCGGGCGCGTATTATCGCCGACTATATTGCCTCGATGACCGACCGCTATGCCATTATCGAACATGAACGGCTTTTCGATCTTGGCCCCATTTTACGATAGATCCTGTTTGCGGATAGAGAAAAGACCCGATTTCATGAATATTTTTTCCTTCTTTGAAGTTGAATTTCAAACCATCATCAACCAGCTTGTTTCCGCCGATTTACTATCTGGCGATATGGATACAAGCCGTGTTGTTTTTGAGTTGCCGCGCGATGAAAGTCATGGCGATCTTGCCACAAATGCGGCGATGGTTTTGGCCAAACAGGCGAGTAAATCGCCGCGTGATCTTGCTACCTTATTTGCTGGTGAACTCGCAAAAATTGACGGGGTGATCAGCGTTGATATTGCCGGTCCGGGCTTTTTGAACCTCAGCATTGAATCACGTCTATGGACGCGCGAAATCGCCGATATCCTTGCTGCTGATTTGACTTATGGCAAAAGTAACATTGGGGCAGGCGAGCCGGTGAATGTCGAATTTGTGTCGGCGAATCCAACCGGCCCATTACATGCCGCCCATGCCCGCGGTGCGGTGATTGGTGATGCGCTTGCCGGATTGATGGAATTTTGCGGCTGGAACGTCACGCGCGAATATTACATTAATGACGCTGGTGGGCAGGTCGATGTTTTGGCGCGGTCAACCTATCTTCGCTATTGCGAAGCGCTTGGCCGTGATATTGGTGCTATTCCGGCTGGTCTATATCCCGGGCTTTATCTTAAAGATGTCGGGCAAGCATTAGCCGCCCGCGATGGCGAACTCTATCTTGATAAGCCTGAAGCCGAATGGCTTGAGACCGTCCGCAGCTTTGCCATTGACGCCATCATGCAGGGGATCAAAACCGATCTTTTGGCACTTGGCATCAAAATGGATCAGTTTTCATCAGAACGCGCCCTTGTGAATTCGGGGGCGGTTGGGCGCGCAATTGATAAATTGCAGCAAGACGGCCATCTCTACCAAGGTGTTTTGCAGCCCCCAAAAGGCAAAGAGCCGGAAGATTGGGAACCGCGCGAACAATTGCTGTTCAAAGCCAGCGAATTTGGCGATGACACGGATCGGCCTTTGCAAAAATCCGATGGAACATGGACCTATTTTGCTGCCGATGTTGCCTATCATCTCGACAAGCTTGAACGAACCGGCGGTGCCTTAATCAATATTTTTGGTGCTGATCACGGCGGCTATGTCAAGCGCATGACCGCGGCGGTTGCCGCTTTATCGGGCATGCAGAACATGCTTGATATCAAACTATGCCAGCTGGTGAATTTGCTGGATAATGGGCAGCCGGTCAAAATGTCAAAACGCGCTGGCACATTTGTTACCGTTGAAGATGTGATCGAGGCGGTTGGTGCTGATGTGATCCGGTTTATCATGCTCACAAGGCGCAATGATCAAACCTTAGATTTTGATTTTGCAAAAGTAACCGAGCAATCACGCGATAATCCGGTTTTTTATGTTCAATATGCACATGCCCGCGCCTGTTCGGTTATTCGGCAATTTGAAAAAGACCGGACAATCCCCGAAACGGCAAATCTGAACCTGATTACCGACCCTGCCGAACTGGCTGTCGTTAAAATGCTGGTTGGCTGGCCAAAGCTGGTTGAATCAGCCGCCAGCGCGCATGAACCGCATCGGATCGCCTTTTATCTTGTCGATCTTGCAAGCCGGTTCCATTCATTATGGAATGCGGGTCGGGAAAACCCATCATTGCGCTTTATCCTTGATGATGATGCGGCAACGACAACCGCCCGAATGCAACTTGTCCAAGCAACAAGTTTCGTTATTCGAACCGGCTTAAATGTGTTATCAATTAAAGCCTTAGAAGAAATGTAGAGTGCAAAATGAGCGATGAAGACCAACAGGTTAGCGGCGTCAATTGGGGGTGGTTTGCCATCCTTGCCAGCATCATCACCATTGTTGGTGGCACCACCTATTTTCTGCTGCCAAGCCTGATTTCAAAAACCGTTACCGATATTACGGTGGTCAAAGCGATTGACGCGCCGATCAAGGTTAAGCCTTTGGATCCGGGCGGTGAGGCGGTCGATCATCAAGATTTGCTTGTTGTTGATATCCTGAAAGGCGGCAACAAAGCCGATGATCAAACCGAAACGCTGCGGCCTACTTCGCCAAGCCCCGAACCACCGCCGGTTGCCGAAGCTGAAACCGCAGCAAAAACAATTTTGGAACCACCCATAGCAACCAGCGAAGACGCGGCCAAAGAGCTTCTGCCAAAAGCAAAGCCTGCACCAAAACCTGTAGCAGAAAATGCAACGGTCAATGGCGCAACAGTTAAAGATTCAGCTGGGTCAGACACCAAAATAGCGGCCAATGCCAAGACCAGTAACAAGCCAAGTAAGCCGGCTGCGGCAAAGCCTGCATCGGCCAAGCCCGATCAAGACACCACTTCAAAGATCAAGAAGCGGGTGATCGTAATTGAAGGTGATGAGCCGCTTTATATGATCCAGCTTGCCGCGTTTCGTAATGCAGAAAAAGCCACTGAAATGGCCAAAATTTTGTCACAAAAACATAAAACGCGCCTGCAAGATGCCGATCTTGAAACGATGTCGGTTGATACCGGCAGTAACGGTATTTTCTATCGCATTGTCAGCGCCCCTTTGCCGCGCCCTGATGCCGATAAGATTTGCGGCGTTTTGCGGCGGTCGGGTCAGGATTGTTTCTTGCGGAAATATACCGCACCAAGCCCGTAATTCAGGGGCGAGCCCCAAAATCTCAAACCAAATTAGAACTGGCGTTATTACAGCGATTATGACCGACCTCCAAGACACATTCACCGCCGATGAAAGCCCCATAGACCGGCCAAAACAGCTGGCGCTTTTCGTTAATCTTGACGGTTTTGAGGGGCCGATTGATCTATTGCTGAAACTGGCACGTGATCAAAAGGTCGATTTGACCAAAATCGCTATTTTGCCATTGGCCGAACAATATCTCAGCTTTGTGAATAATGTTCGTGAACTCGATCTGGAAATTGCTGCCGATTATCTGGTAATGGCGGCATGGCTTGCCTATCTGAAATCGCGGCTTTTATTGCCCGACCCTGAGCCCGAGCAAGCCGAAGAAATGGTCGATATGGCGGATGCGCTGCGCTATCAGCTTTTGCGGCTCGAAGCCATGCAGCAAGCTGCTAAACGCCTGTCATCAATGCCTAAACTGGGGCAACAACGATTTGCCCGTGGCGCACCCGAACAATTTGCAAATACTAGCCAAGCGATCTGGACAGCATCACTTTATGAATTGTTATCATGCTATGGCGATATTCGTTCAACCGAAGATGCCGAAACACTGACCATTGCCTCGACCCGGCTTTATTCGGTTGAAGAGGCAGCAAAGCGGTTGCGCAACCTTATTGGATCAAGCCCGAATTGGACGGTTTTGCAGCATTTCCTGCCAACCGGCCTGCAATCACCAATGGATTTGCGATCGGCAACGGCGTCGCATTTTGTCGCATCACTGGAATTGGCACGCGAAGGCGTGCTAAGACTGCGCCAAGACAATCATTTTGCGCCGTTATATATGAAGGTTAGAGACTAAGATGACGATGTTGTCACCGCTGCAAGATTGCGCCGCCACAATTGAAGCCCTGATTTTTGCCTCAGATCGGCCAATTCGCGAGCGCGAGCTGATTGTGCATGTGCCTGACAATATGGATCTTGCCGAAGTGATTGCCGCCATTGCTTTGCGTTATGATGCAACAAGCGGCATTGAGCTATGTCAGGTTGGTGATGGCTGGGCGTTTCGCACCAAAGCCGAAATTGCCGAAAGATTAAGCCAACATAAACAGGTTGAACGGCCACTTTCCCGCGCTGCGCTGGAAGTTTTGGCGATCATTGCCTATCACCAGCCCATCACGCGCGCCGAAATTGAAGAAATTCGTGGGATCAGCTTGTCAAAAGGCACTATGGATATTTTGCTTGAACTTGGCTGGATTAAACCACGCGGCCGCCGCCGGACACCAGGTCGCCCGTTAACATGGGGAACAAGCCCAGCATTTCTTGACCATTTCGGGCTTGCCGATATTGGTGATTTACCGGGAATGGATGATTTGAAAGCAGCCGGCCTACTTCGCAAAGGCCAAATTCTTGGCGCTTTGATGGATCACACATCGCAAAATGATGATCTTGATGATGAAGATGACAGTGACGCCGATTTTCTGGAAGATGGATTGCTAGAAGCCGGTTATGACGGAGATGGACATGCTTGAATTTGAACATATCAGGCATGCCTATAACGGCAGCCTGTCGGTTCGTGATGTCAGTTTCAAGGTTCAGCCAGGCGAGGTTGTGTCACTGCTTGGACCATCTGGGTGCGGTAAAACGACCTTGCTGCGGCTGGCAGCAGGGCTAGAACAACCCCAACATGGCAGCATTAGTCTTCATGGCGATGTTATTTCGTCGTCTGATTACATCCAGCCGCCTGAACAGCGCGGCATTGGCTATATGTTTCAGGATTACGCGCTATTTCCGCATATGACAGTATTGCAAAATGTGGTCTTCGGCCTTGTCGAAAAAGGCAGTGCGGCGACCCGGCGCGGGCTTGATGTGCTTGGCGAGGTTGGCATTGACGATCTTAGCGATATGTATCCGCATGAATTATCGGGTGGCCAGCAACAACGTGTTGCGCTGGCGCGGGCGCTTGCCCCAAAACCTGCGGTTATCCTACTTGATGAGCCCTATGCCGGTCTGGATAGCCGCCTTCGCGAGCGTATCCGTGACCAGATGCTGCATGTTCTAAAAGCTTCGAATGCCGCAGCGTTGATGGTGACACATGATGCCGAAGAGGCAATGTTCATGTCGGACCGGATTGTTGTTCTGCGTGATGGCCATGTCGTTCAAACCGGCCGCCCAGTTAATCTATATTGCCAACCAAGCAGTGCCTTTGTTGCTGAATTTTTTGGCGAAGTGAACCGTATTGAAGGCATTGTTGCCAAGGATAAGGTGGTTACCGCGCTTGGCGAGTTTAGCGCGCCAAAAACCCTAAGCGATGGCAGCGCAGCGAGTGTTGTGATCCGGCATGAAGCGCTTTTGATCGATGCTGGCAATGATGGCGTCGTTGGCGAGGTGATGGAGTCACGCTTGCTAGGCCGTGCGTCACTAATCCATTTATCGGTGCCAACGGGGCGGGATGTTCTTCATCTTCACGCGCGCATACCCGGTTTGAACTCGATTGAAGTTGGAAGTCAGGTTCGGGTTCGCGTTGATCCGGCACAGGCATTTGTTTTTGCTGCCGGAAATGGGGCTGAATAAGCCAAGAGTAAAACCACAATCGCCAAAACATTTGGTTTTTTCACAGATTTGTCACTTTTCTGTACCGGTTTTGCCAAGGACTTCTTGTAGACAGCCAAAGCCCTGTCTATAGTGCGGGGGCAACAAGGCCATTGGTTTTTCCGGTGGCCGAAACGAATTGGAAATGAGGACCTAAACTATGTTTGGTGGTACATTCAGTATTTTACATTGGATCGTTGTTTTGGCAGTTGTTCTGCTGCTTTTTGGCGGCAGAGGCAAAGTGTCGGCGATCATGGGTGATTTCGGTAAAGGCTTGCGTAACTTTAAAACAGGTCTGAAGGGGCCTGAAGAAGACGCTGGCGAAGAGGCCGAGGCCATCGAAGAGGCGCCAAAGGCAGCGAAAAAGCCAGCGGCAAAAAAAGCGGCTCCAAAGAAAGCGGCAGCCAAAAAAGCCACAGCCAAAAAAGCATCTGCTAAAAAAGCCGCCAAGAAATAGGCGCTAGGAGCAGATAATGCTTGATATTGGCGGCTGGGAATTCTTGGTTGTTGCCTTTGTGCTGATCATGGTG
>Ga0209251_1003378_pt1 | contig 10483 bp, 4 predicted proteins | sample SaaInlV_100m_DNA_6_FD_184665 | JGI IMG/M metagenome (GOLD analysis project Ga0209251, IMG submission 184665) | Marine microbial communities from expanding oxygen minimum zones in the Saanich Inlet - Saanich Inlet SI073_LV_10m_DNA (SPAdes) (version 2) | ecosystem: Environmental > Aquatic > Marine...
GTCTCCCGGGGACGAGCCGCGGGACGCGCTGGGCGGGCAGGACTTCATATACTCTCAGCGCAGCGGCGTGTCGGAGTCGCTGTTCAAGGGCGACCTTCTGGGCGTGGACGCGGACGTAGCGAGCGGCGACTTGCGCGCGCGGGGCGAGTCTTCCCGGGACCTGAGCTTCATCCGAGGCGAGTATTACGTCCCCGAGCGGTTCCGTGAGCGGTTCGCCGCGCACGTCGCGAAGAACTACCTCGTGGTGGATGAGGATGACGACGGCGATGAATCATCATCGTCGTCTCGCTCGGGTTTGCGCGCCGCGGGCGTACCTTTGATCCTCGGCATCTGGGGCGGCAAAGGGTGCGGCAAGTCGTTCAACGTCGAGCTGTGTTGCCGCGACATGGGCATAACACCGTTCGTCGTTTCCGCGGGCGAGCTGGAGGACCCGGTGGCGGGCGAACCCGGCGCGTTGCTTCGTCGGCGCTACGTCGCCGCCGCGAACGAAGCGGCGCGCCGGGGGAAACCGACGGTGCTGGTGATCAACGACCTCGACGCTGGCGTGGCACGGTTCAAGGATGACAAAATAACGGTGAACAACCAGATCGTGCAGGCGAGCCTGATGAACCTGTGCGATAACCCCACGCGCGTCAGTTTAGGGGCCAGGCGCGCCGACAGCCGAGCTTGGGACTCGCGCGACGAGCGCGACCCGAGCGAGGCGGACCCGGCTTTTCAAACGCGCGACGCGCTCGTCGGGTCGGTGCGGTGTTTAAGAGTGCCCATCGTGGTGACCGGGAACGACTTCTCGCGGCTCTACGCGCCGCTGACGCGCGCGGGCAGGATGGACTTGTGGCACTGGGAACCCTCGCGCGAGGAGATCGCGAGCATGCTTCACCAGACTCTTAAAGACGCCGAAGAAACCGGCGCGGTGGGATACGGCGGCGTAGAAGACGCGCGCGCGCTCGTGGCGCGTTTCCCGGACCAGCCCCTTGATTTTTTCGCCGCCGCGCGCGCGATGTGCGCGGACGACGCCGTGCGCGACTGGCTTATGTCGGTCGGGAGCGACCCCGAACGCGTGCGCGCCGCGCTCGTCGGGCGGCGCGGCGCCGCGGAGGCTTGCGAAGAAAGAAGTACGAAACCGTTCGTCCTTAAACCGAGGCAAGACGTCTCGTTGCCGGCGCTGCTCCGCGCGGCGGCGCGCGTCGCGGCGGAGCAGCAGCACGTGCTGGACGTGAACCTCGCGCGCGAGTACGTCAACGCGTGGACCGAAGATCTGACAACGGCCGAGATCCGCCAGCGCAGGCGCGCCGACGCCGCGCGCGCGCGCGCGCCGGAGGCGAGAAACGTCCTCGACGCGTTTGAAAACGAACGAGCCGAAAAACGCAAAACGCTTCGCGCCGACGCCGAGGCGCGCGCGTTGGCGGAGACGAACGCCTTGGCTAAATCGAACGCCGATTATTTAATGGAGGTTTCCGCCGAAGCCGCGCGGCTCGGTTTGACAACCGCGATCGAGATCGGCGTGTCGACGCGATCGGACGCCGACGAGGCGGCCGTTCTCGAGGCGGAGGCGGAGAGAGTTTCAGAGTCGGAACGCGCGTGGGATGTGTGGGACTGCGTCGAGTGTTACCGTTTTCGAAAGGAGAACCCGAGTTTGACGCTCTTCGTGGACGTCCGTCCGAAGAAGGCGTTCGACCGCGAGACGGTGAAAGGCGCGATCAACTGTCCCGCCGCGGTGACGCGCGGGACCGTCGCCGAGCCGGTCACGGAAAAAGACGTCGACGGCGCGGTTGCCGCGTTGCGAAGTTCGGCGGCGTTTTCGGGAAAAAGAGCTTTTGAAATTCTCGTCGTCGTCGGCGACGGCGGCGGCGACGGCGGGTACGCCAGGGACGCTCTTCGCGCGTTTCACGACGTAATCTCGTCGTCCGACCACCTTAGCAATTCTCTTAAACTGGTCGAGATGCGCGACGGGATCGACGGGTGGCTGAAGCGGTACACCCCGGGAGGCGCGCCGCGCCCGCGCTACGTCGGCTACGGCAAGGACAACGAGGAGACGATGTTCACCGCGTCGAATTAATCGGAGCGCTAATTTAGTGTCGCGCCGCAACGATGCGCGGCGGGGTATAGTCTAGCTAGTCAGAGATACACGCAGTGTCACGCCGTTCGTCTCACGCGTGAGGACACGCGACGCGCGACGCGCGCATCGTCACGCACGTCGTCTCGCCGTATTATCATCTGCTTTTGTTTTTTTTCTTCCGTGTGGGCACAACCTCCGGCCCTCGCGCGCCCCACAGCAGCGCGTGCCTTCCCCAGTCGATGCGCGGCTTCCGTTCGTCGCGCCTAACGCCCTCGAAGGACGCGAAGGTGAGCCACGAGAGCGGCCCGATGGATGACGTGACGTGGAAGAAGGCGTGCAGCGGTAAAGGCAGGTCCTGCAACGGCGAGTGGTGGTGCGCGTGCAGCCTGTTCCCGCAAAAAACCTGCTCGGGGACCCAGAGCGCTAAAAATCCGCCGACGTAAATCCCAAACGCCCAGAGCACGTACGGCTTTGTGATTTTTTTCGACGGAGACGACGCCACCGCGTCGAGACTAGTGACCGCGACCGCGAGCACCGTCAGGGCGTACGCGACGAAGAACACCTCGAACCCGCCGTTTACGTACGCGTAAGTCACTAAAACGCAGTACACTAATAAGCCGTACCCCAGTTTTGTACTGCGCTCGTCGCCGTGTTTGTCGGCGTTGAAACGCAGCGACGATGAGATCCACAGGAAGATGCTTGACGAGTACAGCATGGGGAGCTCATCCAGGACCTGCCCTAAACGGGTGAGCGTGCCGTGGAACGCCACGGACCCTAAACCCACGACGGCGAGCATCCAGCCCGCGAGCGCGAAGCGGAACCCGTAGCCGTGCTTGAAAGACTTGAGCGCGAAGTACAAACCCACGGTGAGCGTGGGGACGCTCGAGAGCGTGTTGAAAAACTCCGCGACGTACTCGGTCACCACGTAGTTGCCCTCGCACCAGTCGTAGTTCGCCGTGATCGGGCCCCAGAAGGGAGACACAGGGGGGGTCGAGGCGGGCATCGGCGCGGCCTTTGGAACCGAGCGCGCGCGCTTAAGAGCGCGGGGACGTACTGGGGCGGATGGGGCAGAACGAGAGGGTTTGACGGATTCCCGCATCGAAAAGCTTTTCGCGTTGTTAGTCGCGGCGGGAACTTGAAAACGCGTGAGCGTTTTTCTCGGGCGACGCGACGGCGCCCCCACACCTCGACGCGCGCGGCGCGCCATGGCCACCCTGAGCGCGTTCTCGCGCGTGCGGGTCACTCCACGCGCGCGCCGAGCGGGATCCGTCGCGCTCCGTCCCCGCCTCGCGTCGCGGTGCGTGCCGCGCGCGTCCGCGGGGGATGACGAGGACGCGAGCCCCCCGGCGGCGGCGGCGGCGCCCGTGCGCACGACGCACAGCGCGTTCGCGTGTCCCGTGTGCGGCGGCGCGACCAGGCGCGCGGTGTACGCGTCTGGATCCGCGTCGCTTCGGTGCGACGCGGGCCACGCCTCGGACGTCGCGAAGGAGGGCCACGTGAACCTGCTCGCCGCGAAGGGCGGCGGGCGGAAGCGAGCCACCGGGGACACGAACGAGATGGTCCAGGCGCGCCGCCGGTTCCTAGACGCGGGGCACTACGCGGACGCCGCCGAGATCATCGCCGAGGGCGTGGCGCGGTACCTGGCCAGCCGCGCGCGCGGCGGCGCGGTCGACGGCGCGGTCGACGACCCGACGGGCGACGAACACGCGAGCGAAGACGACGACGTTCCGAACGCGCGCCGCGGCGAGCGAAGTTTGACGCCGGGAACGACGGATACGAAAACAAAAAAAAAGTCTGCTCGCGCCGAGCGGCTCGCCGCTAACAAGCGCCGCGACGCGCGAGTGAAAGCCGACCGCCGTTTGGCTTCGGCCAAACGAGAGGCTCTCGATCGGCAAGATGCGCTGAACGCCACGCTTCCCCTGGTGGTGGATTTCGGGTGCGGCGAAGGGTACTGGCTCGGCGTCGTCGCCGAGCGCGTTTCGGCGATTGACGAAAACGAAAAGAAAGTAACGGCGCGGTTTGCGGGGATCGACGCGTCGCCCGCCGCCGCCAAGGCGGCGGCGCGGCGCCTTTCTTCTCGCTACGGCGCCGAGATCGCCGTGGGGGACGCGCAGCGTGAGTTGGATTTCGCGGACGGCGTCGTGGATGTCGCGCTGAGCGTGTTCGCGCCCCGGAACGTGAAAGAGCTGGCGCGGGTGGTCAAAAAGAACGGAACGGTCATCGTGGCGTCCCCGGGGGACACTCATTTAAACGAGCTCAGAGCGCTCTCCGGCTCTCCGGCGCTTCGCGGGATGCGCGTCATCGACGCCGCTATGGGCAAACGCGCGAAAGTTTTGGAAACGTTTCTTCGCGATGGCGCGTTTGAGCTCGTGGCGGATGTCGAGAGCGTGGGCGTCATGCGGCTCGGCTTGGACGACGTAGCGTCGCTCGTCAACATGGGTCCGTCGGCGTTTCACCAGGGGAATGAAACGGACGACGACGACTCGAGCGACGCCGTCTCGGCGTTCGGGGCGCACGACGGCGACGTCATCGACGTGACAAGAGCGTTCGTCATACAGACGTTTCGAAGAAAGTAGGGAGTTCGTCGTTAGAAAGGTCGCGTGTCGTGTGATTTTTTCACAAAAAAAAACATCACTCCGCGTGTTTAGAATGTTCTTCGCGCGACGCGAAAAGGATCCATCCGTCCGTCGTGTCTGGCGTTTTAAACGCGCCGTAACACGCCAAGCCCCCCCCGCGTTCCAGCGCTTCCCACTCGACGCGCGCGAAGAACTCGGCGGCGCGCACGTCCGCGTCGCCCAGCCGAGCGGCGGGGTCGCCCTCCAGGAGCGCGCGCGCGAAACGAAGAAACGAAACCGACGCTGAGCTTTTGCAAAAGCTCGTCCCTGGTTTTTTTTTCGCGTCGTCTCCGCCGTCGGCGTCCTCCGCCGACGCGAGCGCCGCGTCGAATAACGTCAGGTCGTTCGCCTCGATCAAACGCAGGGTCATGCTTACCACTCCGAACGGCGACGCGAACGGTGTTTTCCCGAAAACTAAATCGAACGCCAACACGCCGAGCTGGTACCAGTCCGTCTGGCTCGTGGCGCCGTCGACGGCGCCGAGCTTTAAAAGCTCGGGCGCGACGTACTCGAGGGTGCCGAGAACGCCGACGGCATCAGAACCCGAACGACGCTTTTCCTCCTTTTTTTTCTCGACGCCAAAAGCCTCGAGAGCGTCGTCTTCATCCGTCAAGGCTCGCGCGAGGTCGAAGTCGCACAGCGCGACGGCGCCGGTTTCTCGAGAAACCAGCACGTTTTCGGGTTTCACGTCGCCGTGCGCGAGTTTCGCTTTTAAATGCGCGTACCTCAACGCGATGACGATCTGCGCGGCGTAGAAACACGCTTCGGATTCCGGGAACGTAACGTTCGTTTCGCCGTTTTTGCGCCTCGAACGTGCCTCGACGCGAAGCCGCGCGAGGTCGCACGCGTTTTCGGCCGCGCCGAAGGGATTGGTCGTCACGACGCGCGCGGCGCGATATCCCGCGTCAAAATCCACCGGGTGCTTTTCTTCGAAAAAAAAAGCAGCCACGAGCGAGGGGAACATCGCGGAAGCCGCGTCGGAGTCGCGCTCGGCGCACGCGTCGAGGCGGCGGAGCGCGCGGATCTCCGCGTCGACGCGGTTGATTGCGCGAACGTTCGCGCGAACGCACCCTCCGACGTCCGACTCCACGCGCACGGTCTTGACGACGAGAGGCGCAACTCGCGGTCTCTTCGCGTCATTCTTCCCGCGTGCGCGACACGCGTGGACGGTCCCGAGCCCGCCCGCGCCGATGCGTTCGCCCACCTCGAACGCATCGTCGAAACACACCTTCGAGTCGCGGTCCATCGCGGCTCGCGCCGGCGAGACGCCCGCGCCGGGGTCCCCCGGGACCGCTCGCCGCGATGTGCGAGAGACGACGAGATCGATGTCACCGAAAAAACAATACGATAAATAACCATCTCTACTCCAGCCCTTCGTCCTTCTTCTCCCGCCGACGGCGCTCCTTCTTCTCCTTCTTCTCCTTCTTCCGCCGGCGGCGCTCCGCCTTCTCCTCCGCGGTCTCGCCAACGTCGCCGGCAGCTTCCTCCTCGTCGTCGTTCCCCTCCCCCTCGTCCCCCCAGGCGAGCGGCGCGACCGAGTCTTTGCGGTTGTACTGCGGCTTGTCGTCGAAAAACGCAGACTCCTCATCCTCCGGCGCGATTTTCCCTTTGGCGCGCTTCTTCTTCTGCTTCTTGCTGAGCAGGTTCCGCATGTCCTCGGAGTACTCCCCCGCCGCCTCCTCCGTGAACGTCGCAGTCATTTTCTTCATCTCCTGCCGCATGCGCTCCTCCTCCTCCTCGCTTATGCCGCGAAGCACCTCCTCCCACTCCGGCGGGCGCGGCTGGTTGGCGCCGCCGGCGCCGAGCGTCGCCGACGCGGGCACGATTTCGTTGTACTCCGGGTTGGCGCCGATCATGTAGCTCGGGAGCCCCTTGAGTATGCCGTCCGAGAGCGCGATGGAGATGTCCGGCACCGCGCTCACCTCCTCTTCGTCCGCGAACACGCGCACGGGCGCGAAGCGGTTTAGCAGAGAAACGAGCGCCACGCGGTTCTGGTTGAGCGCCGTCCCGACGACGAGCGCGAGGAAGGTGAAAAACGCGACGGCGCCGTTTCCGTTCTCGAACCGGCTCGAGAAATCAAACTGGTCGCCCTCGTCGCCCTCGCTGATGGTTTCGAGCACCTCGGGCACCGGGTCTATGTTCACGCCCAGGTTCGGAACCGTGGCGTAGCTCACCATCCACAGCGTGAAGAAGAGCTTGAAAAACGCCGCGCTCGGCGCGTAGGCCCAGAAAAAACGAGCCATCGTCTCGTCGTACGCCGGCGGTTTCTTCGAGTGCCGTAACAGAGTGTACTTCGCCTCGTGGTACACGGCGTAGCAGAACAGCGCCGTGACCGGCACGAGCGCGGGCATCGCGGCTTGGAAACACAGCGACACGAACACCATCGAGAGCATCTGCGCGTACCTCTCGCTTAAATCGAAACTGTCCCCTTCGTACATCTTGTTGAGCTGCCGCTGCGTGAGCGCGCCGCCGCCGAAGGCGAATCGCGAAAACGACTTAAACCCAGCTTTCCCGAGCGCGGTGAGGGGGAACACCGCCGCGTTCACCACCAGCGTGAAGCTTAGGGTGGCGGAGACGGTCTGGTACCAGTCCACCTCGAAGTCTGTATAGGGGCCCTGGAACAGGTACGGCAGGAAGTCGAACTTGGAGATGTTGGCGAACACGAGAACCGGGATGAGCGCGGAGTTCACGACGAGCGCGAGGAAGAGCTTGATGCTCACCGAGCTCTCCAGGCCGCTCTTGGTGTGGTGGCGCTCAAACTCGGAAAACGCGCGCGTGAACACACCGAGCAGGACGTTCAGCACGGCGGTGAACGCGCTCGTCGCCAGGCCGTAGCTCTGACCGAGGAAGTACGTCTCGCACAGCTCGTACCAGCCGTCGTCGTCCGAGGCGAGCCCGATCCCGATCTGCGCCACGGACGAAACGCGCGTCTTGCAGAAGCAGTCGAAGCACGCCATCGCCGAGCACTCGTCCTTTTTCGTCGACGCGTCGAATCCGCCCGCCCACGCGCCGTCGGCGTCGTAGTACGCGGAGGCGTCTAAACGGGCGACGCCGTCGTACTCGCCCACCGTCGTGTCTCTCCACTGCCCGCCCGAGACGTATTCCGAGCAGTCCAAGGCGTTCACCTGGGACATCATCGCCTTCACCTCCGAAAGAATCGCGAGGCTCTCGCTCCCGTTGTACGACGCCGCCGGCCAGATGGCGTCGCAGACCAGCGTGCCCGCCTCTTTCGGCGGGTCGCAGGCGATCGCGGGGGGTACGGTCGATTGCGCGCTCTCCGCTAAAACCACCATCGCGCACGTGCACACCATCAGCAAGGTCATGAACACCGACGACAGGAAACGCCGCGCGCGCGCCGAGTTTCCTGTAACGCCGAGGTTCTCCCATAGAACGTCAGACGCCTCCGGCGCGCGATGGATCCACAGCCTGTGTGTGCCTCTGAATTTGTACTTCCGTCTGCGGAACAGCCACGCCAGGACGTTATTCGGCTTCATCTTGCGCTCGCACGAAAGCCGGCTGTCCTCGGTCTCGAACACCACGAACGCCGAGGTGACCGATCCGGTACCGCTCGATTTCTGCGCCTCTAACAGAGACGCCTCGAGCTTCTCCATGCTCTCTTCGTGTAAACGCAGCTGCTCCTTCGCCACCATACTCTTGCCCCTCGACTTGTGCACCGCCGCGTTCAGCTCCTCACGCTGAAACACCATCTCGCTGCGCTTGCGGTGCTTGCCGATGAGCTTGCCCACGTCCGTCCCGAGCGTCACCTGGTGCACCTTGCCGAACTTGGAGAAGAACGCGCCAATCTCCGCCGGCGTCGCCGTCCGCGGGACGTCGTCAACCTTCACCGCGTAATCCTGCAGCGAGATGTTGCTCACGTCCATGTCTTCGATGGCCTTGCTCTGGTCGCGCTTCATGCGCTTCACGAGCCACACGAACAAAAGCGCCATGAAACACTCCACGCTCGTGATGATCAGCATCGTCGTGCCGTTCGCGGAGGCGCCGAGAAGTAACCCGCCGCCGTTCTCGTTGGTCCAAATCGCCGCGCCCAGCGTGGGAATCGCGAAGCCGGTGAGCGCCTCGCTCTCGAGTTGCGCCGCGCTCGTTCCGGCGAGCGCGTACGTCACGGTCGTGAACGCGCCGAGCACGGTTAGGAAACCCAGCACCCTGCCCCCCCACAGCAACGAGTGGAAGTACAGACCGATGCCGACGCCCAACTCGCCGAGCTCGTTCGGACCGGTGGTTCGCAGACTGTACGGCCGAATCAGAGCCGGATGCGCGCCGCCGGCTTCGGCGTCGCGTTCGAGGTCCGGTCCCCCGGGCTCGTCCCCGTCGCCGTCCAGCGGGGGGAGCTCTTCCTTGACGCACTGCACGTGTCGTCCCGCGATCTTCACGCCGAAGTGCGCCAGGTCCTCCGCCTGCGACATGGGTATGTCCTCGACGGTGGCGGCGCACGTCCCAGTCTTGGTCACCTTCGTGACGGAGATGCCCTTGCGCTCGCACTGCTGGTAAATCTCGGCGAAGATCTCGTCGCCGTCCAGGTGCTCGAGGGCGTCGTCCTCCATGTACACCTTGATCCCGGCGCGCGTCTGCATCACGTTCGCGTCGCGCGCGTACGCGCGAGCCTTCGCGCGCGAGGGCTTGACGAACAGAGGACCGTCGTATCCGTCGTTCAAGTCCACCGGTTTCGACGCGAGCCCGACGGCGCGAAGCGCGCCCACGACGGCGCCCACGACGGCGCCCGACGCCGCGCCGACGACTCTGCCGATGAGGCCCGGCTTCTTGGACTTCACGGGCGCATCGTCGGAGGTCTCGCCTGCGCGCGAGCGCATGGAGGCGCCCCCAGGCGACTCGGGGTCGTCGCTGCGCGCGCTGGGCGAACGCATCTCGTGTAACGACTGAGGAGAGAAGGATGGCCCACCTTCCCCGTCGTCTCCGTCACCTCCGAGAGAGGCGTTCGCCTCGGCATTTCGTTCCGCCTCCTTACGTCGCCGCCGCTCCTCGCGTTCTTCCGGCGTGCGTTCCTTCTTCTTCTTCTTCTTCTTCTTCTTCTCCTCGCGCCGCTCCTCCCCGCCGAAGTCACCGCCGTCGCCGTCGGAGCCGGACATGGTTGGATTGTTGACCCGCTTCGCTTCGTCAGCAGGCGTTCAACGCAGCCGGACGCGGGATGGCACGCGTCCCTCGGAGCTCGAGCGGCAGATTTGCCGGCCACGAGCTCGCGCGCTGCGTTCGAGGGCGCGTCCGGGCGCCGACGCGGGACGGACGCGTGCCTCGCCGCGCGATAACTCTGCCGCGGAGGGGACGGCCGCGCATTCGTCGTCTTCGTGTAAATCGGAGGGGTGTCGAACAGCAAACGTAGAAACGTTGGTTGCCAAACGGCCGCGACAGTTTTAGCGCTAACTCCGAAACCATCCCGTGTCGTCAAACGTATGGAGACTTAGTCATCGAATTCATCCATAGTCAAAACTAAGTTACACTGCCGTCCATACGAATATTTTGTAAAAAGAACGCATCGTACGCCTGGCGCCTTTTTTCCGTGGCGGTCGTGGCGGCGGTCCCCAGACTGCCGCGCACCCCGGCCAGCGCAGCCACGATGTTCGGGGTTCAGCAGCAACACGCCCCCGGGCACGTCCTATGCTGCATGTGCGGCATGGGCATCCCGCCAAACCCGGCGGGCATGTGCGTGGACTGCATTCGCTCGCAGGTGCGTCCACCCGCCGCCGAAATCTCGAAACGCGCCTCGCCGCCGAAAACACACGGCGGAGCGACGCACCCGACGCGCGAGACTGGAGATGAGCATCGACTCTCTTTTCTC
>Ga0209251_1003379_pt1 | contig 10482 bp, 13 predicted proteins | sample SaaInlV_100m_DNA_6_FD_184665 | JGI IMG/M metagenome (GOLD analysis project Ga0209251, IMG submission 184665) | Marine microbial communities from expanding oxygen minimum zones in the Saanich Inlet - Saanich Inlet SI073_LV_10m_DNA (SPAdes) (version 2) | ecosystem: Environmental > Aquatic > Marine...
AAAAATCCTGATTCTTGAGCGTATCGAGGCTTACGCACGCAAGCTTGACTCGAGGGTGACTCAAGTAGTAGCGAATTTAGCAGCGGTTCACGACACTATCCTCATAACCCGCTTAGATGGTTGTGTTGTCAGTGATGTGAGGCCGTTGATTCGTCTGTCAATACAGGTCATCGTTGAAAGTAACGGGCGAAAAGAGCAGGGTTCCGCAGGCGGTGGAGGAAGATTTTCATATAACTACTTTACAGATGATGTCTTGAAAGATTACGCTCAAAAAGCGGTTGATCAAGCTGTAGTGAATATTGACGCAGGCGCTGCTCCAGCGGGTGAGATGACGGTTGTTTTAGGTTCCGGGTGGCCCGGGATTTTGTTGCATGAAGCTATCGGCCATGGCTTAGAGGGCGACTTTAATCGCAAAGGTAGCTCAGCTTTTTCGGGACGTATTGGAGAACGAGTGGCTGCGAAAGGAGTAACTGTCGTTGATGACGGAACCATTCCAGATCGCCGTGGCTCATTATCTGTAGATGATGAAGGAACGCCAACAGCCGAGACGGTCTTGATTGATGATGGCGTTTTGTGTGGATATATGCAGGACACATTAAATGCGCGTTTGATGGGTGTGTCCCCGACTGGAAATGGCCGACGCGAGTCGTATGCTCACGTGCCAATGCCTAGAATGACTAATACATATATGCTAAACGGCACTTGCGATCGCGAGGAGATTATTGCTTCTGTTTCAAACGGGATTTACGCAGCGAACTTCGGCGGCGGCCAAGTTGATATTGTCAGCGGCAAATTTGTGTTTTCTGCATCAGAGGCTTATCTCATTGAAAATGGGAAAATTACCAAGCCTGTAAAAGGAGCAACGTTAATTGGTAATGGACCTGATGTTTTGAAGAGGGTGTCGATGATAGGTAATGACATGTCCCTTGATTCAGGGGTAGGAACCTGTGGTAAGGATGGTCAAAGTGTACCTGTGGGCGTTGGTCAACCTACGTTGCGCATCGATGGACTGACTGTTGGGGGAACGGATCTCTCTTGATGTGCAATGGTTTATTTGACCCTTATAAATTAACTGTCTTGTCATAAATGAAAGGTTCATTGTCTAGATTTTGTCCTCTGGTTTTTTGGATCTCATTTTTGTTGTGGAGTAATAACCTCATTGCGCAGGGCCAGGAGTACTCAGATCTACGAATCGTAACTCTAGCTCCACATCTAACAGAGATTGTGTATGCGCTCGGCGGCGACGAGCATGTGGTTGGCGTAATATCAGGATCCGATTATCCGGAAAATATGCCAAAGAAGGCGATTGTTGGTTCGGCTAGTGGAGTAGATTTTGAGAGGCTCATCAATTTGCAGCCTACAATCGTTTTGGCTTGGAAGAACGGTAATAAGCAAGCCGACCTTCTGAAACTTAAAAGACTTGGCGTGAAGGTCCTCACTCTACCCTCCGAAAGTATCGCTGATTTATACCGCCAAATTAATATCATTGGAGATATATTACAAGAGGATATAGCCGCTGATCGTCTTGTCAGGTCCCTCAAGAATCGAGTCGCGAATTTATCCCACTTTTCACGAATAGAAACTAGAAAAAATGTCTTTATTCAAATTTGGAGCAATCCTATATTTACCATTGGTAAAGATCATTTTATCAACGAAGCATTGTATATTTGCGGGGCTGCTAATGTGGCGGAGAGCTATCCATTTATTTCAAGTTCCGTCTCAACGGAGTTCTTAGTCTTTTCGAGGGCCGATGTAATTTTGAATTTAACGGGTACCTCGGCAATGCCTAACGGTTACCATAAGATGATGGGAAGTTTTCAAAGTCAGGTAACACCGCATATTATTGATTTTGATCCCGCGTATTTAATGCGCCTCGGGCCGCGATTTGTAGATGGAGTTGAAGGGTTGTGCTCAGCGATTAATGAGATGTAGTTTGCCCCGCTTGTGCAGTTAGCTCCCACTCATTCTTTTACTCGACCAATATACGTCCTCCACGCTTAATGACTTATTGATTGTGCGACACGCAACAAACAAATAGTCAGAGAGCCGGTTAAGGTATTTCTTCGAGAGCTCAGAGATCTTTTCGTTCTGCTCAAGGCGAATGATACATCGCTCCGCTCGGCGGCAAACGGCCCTAGCTTGATGACATAAGGCGGATGAGCGCGAGCCACCTGGGAGGATAAACTCTTTCAAAGGCTCAAGGGTTAGGTTCATGGCATCAAGCTTATTCTCTATATTCTCAATATTTTCATCGGTCATCGCGATGTAGCCTGGCACACTGAGTTCGCTGCCAAGATCGAATAATTGATGTTGGACTTTTGTCAGGAAATCTGAAACTTGATCAGGTAGCGACTCACACAATAGAAGCCCGATCACGCAATTCAGTTCATCTACCGTTCCGATGGCCTCAATACGGTCGCTGCATTTTAGGGTGCGCGTGCCATCTCCAAGTCCCGTTGAGCCCGTATCACCAGTTTTTGTATATATTTTTGTAAGTCGGTTACTCATAATTATTGTTTAACGGTATAAGTATTTGGTTTACTCTAATTTCTAACATTGCATCATAAATGCAATTTTTTTTATAAACTTTTGAGACTTTGAACTCACTTCTCAAGCCCAAGCTCTTTCTCTTCAATTTTAAGATACCGATACATTACATTATTTATGTGATGTTTATTGTATAAAGCCCAATTTGAAAACTCGGTTAATTCACCCTTCTGAGTCGCGCTTAATAAGTCTAAATTTTTATCATAGAGGCTGCCGGTAAGTTTTTCTAAGGCATTAAGATATGCAAGAGAGTCGTCAATGGAGGACTTGGTGAGTAATGGCCCAGTCGCCGGAACGATAACGGAAATAGGCATCTTACGAATTAACTCAAGGGATTTTTTCCATTTTTTGAGATTAGCCTCTTTGACATTCGGAATGACATTACTAAAGACGACATCACCGGAGAAGAGCGTTTCCGTGAGGCTGTGATAAATCATGATCACCCCCTCAGAAATAGTGTCTTCGTGGTATATCACGACGATGTCGCGTAACGGACGGTGGGATAACTCGCCCATTTCATAAATATCTTGCGGATTGTCAACTTGGGTGCCTTTCATTTCGTGACGCCCTAAAACCTCTTCTAAATACTCGATACAGTGGATGCACCGGTCTTGCATTTGAGAGGCCGCTCTTGGGTGAGCATAGGTTTGGATTCCCAACTCGGTAAGACTAAAGGCTCCTAATGCAAACTTCTGTGCGCCCTGCGTAACAACCGCATCTATTTTTTCTTTAGATGAAATTTCAACAATTTTTTCTATGACCTGTGATGCGTGATTATGGGATATCCCTGTGTTTATAATTATTCCACTCTCTGGAGTCTCGATAAAACCTATGTTGGTTACTCGTCCTTTATTTTGCGCGTTGATACTGTAGCCTTCTCCTTGGAATACCCAGACCCCATCAGCAATTTCTAAGGTTTGTCCGAAAGTCATGGCTATTTGAGTGACAAATAACAGATAAACTACCGTGAGGATCGAAAACTTATTTCTTTGCGTGTTTTGCATCGGGTTTAGACTTTTCGTTTAACATTGGGGCGGATCTGTTTTTTATCAGGATAAATTTAGTATGTCGAAAAAAACGAATGCAATTTGGTCAGGTGCAATTCTACTCACATATTTACTTTGTAGCCGAGCGTTGTATGCTCATGATGCGGGGGAGTTACGAGGTTATCAAGTTCGCGAGATTGCGCAGGGAAACTTTGTACATGTAGGGAGTTTCCCGCCCCAGAGCGTCGATAACCATGGTGATATTGCAAATATTGGCTTCATTGTTGGCGATAAATGCGTCGCAGTGATTGACACGGGAAGTACTCTACGCGTTGGTGCGTCATTAAAGAATGCTGTGCATAGCGTTACATCTTTACCGATATGTGCGGTTGTTATTACCCACGTTCACCCAGACCACCTGCTTGGTTTAAACGCCTTTACCCAAGATCCTGATATCGTGATTTATGGTCACCATAGATTACCTAAGCAGATACGCAGTCGCTCTAGGTTTTATCTAGACACGTTGGAGCGTGATATGAACGTAGATGATGTTGATGATCATGTTATCGATCCGTCTGGTATTACGACTGTTCGTGATGTGACATCTATTGATTTAGGTAATCGAGTGATCAATATTAGGGCCTGGGACTACGCGCATACCGATCACGATTTGAGTATCACGGACACGAACACTGGTACGTTTTGGGCTGGTGACTTAGTTTTCTCAGATCATATACCAATTCTTGACTCCAACGTTCGTCAATACGATGAGGTATTAAAGGAGCTTAAAACCCTCGACGTGGAGCGCTATGTTGTCGGTCACGGACCTCTAAACCGACCATGGAAAACGCTGATAGAGGAGCAGCGTGGATACCTTGAGCTGCTGATGAGGGAGGTGCGAGCTGCGATCGCTGATGGTGTATCGTTAATGGATGCTGTAAATACTGTAGGATGGAGTGCCGAAGATGATTGGCATAATTTTGAACTCTACCACCGACGAAATGTGACCACGACTTACACTGATTTAGAATGGGAAGAGTAGCAATGAGCAAAAGAAATTTGGACTGGAGAATTGCAGGTTTAATTTGTTATTTGGCGTTAACCGTCAGCGTGATAAGTAGTGCTAACGCGAACACAATTGAGCCTGACCATTCATCCATACCTGAGTGGCTCGTCATCAAAGATTTAATGTTTGGTGACCGTGAAATAAAGGATGGCAGTAAAGACGTGTTAGCTCTTTACTTGAATACTAAGCTAGACGATTCTTCAACAGTCCCCATTATGGTTAATGCCTTAATGGATCAAACTGACGAGATGTTTATCAAAACTTTATATTTGGTGATCGACAGAAATCCGATTCCGACTGCGGGAGTTTTTCAGTTCAATCCACAAGCGGGTAAAGTCAAATTAGAAACGCGATTAAGATTTGAAAAGTTTAGCTTTATCAGAGCTATTGCGGAGACCAATTCTGGGGAACTATACATGGATCAGCGCTGGGTTCAGGTGGCTGGAGGCTGCTCGGCTCCATCGGGTAAGAACGCCAATGATCCGCAGATCGGAAAGATGCGCTTTCGCATGGATGATCATATCCGCCTCAAAGAGCCTAATTTGGTTCAGTTTCAGATCAAACACCCTAACGAATCCACCTTGGCGGCGGACTTAGAGCCAGGATACGACGCCAGATTTATAAACAAGGTGTCTGTTCAGTACAACGGTAAGTCGATTATGAGTGGAGATATTAATTTTTCACTCTCTGACAACCCCATATTTAAGTTTTACTTTGCCCCACAGGGGGGTGGTGTGCTTTCGGTTCGGGCGGAAGACACGCATGATTCTGTGTTCACGCATTCAGTGGATATTGAAGGAGGCGAGTGAAATTTACGGAACACCGCGAGGGCCATTGACTCTAGCAAAGGGATCCGATAAAGTTTTGCTGCGAAATTCAGGGGAGAAAGAAACGTGAAATATATTAACAAAATGATGATGTCGTCGATTGTATTGGCGCTCTCATTAGCACTACCTGCATATGGAGCTGGGGATCCAGCGGCTGGGGCGCAGTTAAACGCTCAATGCCAGGGTTGCCACGGGATTGTTGGTTTTAAGTCAGCTTACCCAAAGGTATATTCCGTTCCCAAAATTGGCGGGCAAAACTATGATTACCTTGTCATTGCTCTGAAAGCATATCGAGACGGTGAGCGCGCAAATGAAACAATGCATGCCATAGCCTCTAATTTGAGCGATCAAGACATTAACGATTTAGCTGCTTACTACGCGAAAACGGAGTAATCAGTGGTTAACGTTATTAACAGAGCGGTCAAAGCGGTTAGGTTAGAGAAGGAGTTGAAAAGAATGTTCAGTAAATTAGGTGTGGTTTGGTTAAGCGTATTTATGTCGTTAACTTTTACAGCTCAAGCAGAGGACTCGATCCCTCGAGATGCCTCAAAAATAGTTGGTGAGGTGTGTGTGAGTTGCCATGGGCAAGATGGGAATGCAATGGTAATGGGTGCTCCTAAGTTGGGTGGACAAAAGGCTGACTACCTGACCAAGGCGCTAATGGACTATAAGACTGGTATTCGAAATAATGCAGTGATGTCTGCTTTTTCAAGTACGCTATCTTCTGCTGAGATGATAGCTATAGGTAAGTATTTCGAATCTCAGACTAGCACTTTGACAGTGCCCAAGTAAAGCAGCCTACCTCAATAAAAAAGCCCCGAATTCGAGGCTTTTTTTATTAAACGGATTTTGATTTAAACTCGCATAGATCAGCGATAACGCAAGATGGACAGTTAGGCGTTCGTGCCTTGCAAACATATCGTCCGTGTAGAAGTATCCAGTGATGTGCGTTTTTCAAAAATGCTTTAGGTGTATGTTTCAATAAACTAGCTTCCACTTCATTAACACTTTTACCTAGAGCGATTCTTGTTCTGTTCGAAACCCTAAAAATATGTGTGTCGACGGCTATTGTAGGTTCTCCAAAAGCGGTATTGAGGACTACGTTGGCAGTTTTTCGTCCAACGCCTGGAAGGGATTCAAGAGCAATACGATTTTTCGGAATAATACTTTGGTGATCAGTGATGAGCATTTGGCAAGTCGCAAGAACATTTTTTGCTTTAGTTCGGTAAAGCCCAATACTTTTTATCTCATTTGTAATTCTTGTTATACCCAGGGCAGCTACGGTCTCCGGGGTGTTTGCTAACTTGAATAGGCGTGTAGTGACTTTATTTACGCTTATATCAGTTGCTTGAGCCGATAATATCACCGCAATTAATAATTCAAAATTTGATTTATAGATTAATTCGGTTGTCGGGTTTGGGTTTTGCTTGGCGAGCCTACTAAAAATGATTTGTCTTTTATTTTTATTCATTAGCTCTGCACGGGGTATTGAATTATTAAATTACAGATGTGCCGGCTTTTTTAAGCCTCCTGCGGGCTATTTCTAACGCTTCGATAATTCGTTTCTCTTTAATTTTTAGTTTCACTTCCGTATTTAGTTGTGCACTTATTTCTTTGGTGCGCTCGCTATTTTTATTTTCCCCTCGAAGCATTTTTTCTTGATACTTATTTCGCCAAAGTTCAGATCGATCGCTTTGACTGAGTTTGATGAGTTTTTGGCTAGATGGTTTCTGATTTTTAATTTTCGCATTAAGCGGTACGATCGTGATGCAATTTGTTGGGCATGGAGGTAGGCAAAGTCCGCAGCCGGAACATATCGAATTTAGAATCGTATGGGTTCGCTTGGCAGCCCCAATAATAGAGTCGATCGGACATGCATCGATACATAACGTACACCCAATGCAGTACTCTTCATCGATCATTGCTGTTGACTCTAAGTGGGTCGCCTGAATGGTCTTATCCAGTTCCAATGGCGGTCGTTTAGTGAGTTCACTGAGGCTATCAATGACCTCGTTGCCACCTGGAGCACATCGATTAATATTCTCGCCTGTTTCTGCGATAGCCTTAGCATATGCCCGACAGTCTTTATAACCACATTTTTGACATTGGGTCTGGGGTAATAGTTGGTCAATCTCGTTAATCACCGAATTCGACGTCATGATTTTGATATGGATAATTAAATATTAAAAATTGTCAGGTTTCTACGAAGAAATTGCCTTTGCGCAATCCATGACAAGCTGTGGCCCTTTATAAATAAGGCCAGAGTATATTTGCACTAGTGAGGCTCCAGCGTTTACTTTATCAATCGCATCTTGCGCAGTGCTTATGCCACCTACGCCAATGATGGGAATCGAGCCGTCTGCTAACTTCGCTAATTTCTCCACTATTTTCGTTGAAATGTTCGTTAGCGGTCCACCGCTCAGTCCGCCAGTCTCGGATAAGTTTCTAATTTTTTCTGCTGGTCTCTGGATGGTGGTGTTGGTTGCAATGATTGCATCTAGACCAAAATCCTGAACGTATTCCACGATTTTTGCTAACTGATAGTTATCAAGATCTGGTGCTACCTTTACAGCAATAGGCTTGTATTTGCCGTGCGTACTTTTTAGCTCATCGCGTGTGACGCAAATATGGTTAAGTAAGGCATGTAAATTTGTACTGTCTTGGAGGGATCTCAGGTTTTCTGTGTTTGGAGAAGATATGTTTATTGTGATGTAGTCCGCGAAAGGATATGACTTTCTTAAGCAGTACTCGTAATCTAATTGTGCCTTTTTTATTGGTGTATCTTTATTTTTCCCAATGTTGACGCCTAAAATCTGGTCAATTTGTGTTTTTTTTATTCTGCTTACAAGGTAGTCAACACCTTTATTGTTAAATCCTAATCGATTTATTATGCCATCAGTCTCGGGAATTCTGAACATTCGAGGTTTGGGGTTCCCATATTGAGGTTTTGGTGTGACGGTACCAATTTCAAGGAATCCGAATCCTAGATTCCGAAGGCAATGGATGTAATCACCGTTCTTATCCATACCGGCAGAAAGGCCGACTTTATTATCAAAGGTTAATCCCATTACCTGAGTTGGGTCAGTGATGGATTTCGTCTTATTTATTAAAAGACCCAGAGTATCTAAAGTTTTTAAACCCACAAGCGTTAAATCATGTGCTCGCTCGGCGTCTAGTTTGAAGAGTATGTTTTTTGCGACGTTATAGGTAGATGGGGACATATAGTTTCTTATTGATAATTTACAGGATTGTCCATCGATCTTTAATAAAGCCCTCGAGGGGAGTAAACCGAGTTTTATATGACATTTTCTCGCTCTCTTTGATCCAGTAGCCGAGGTATAGGTATCGCAACCCAAGGGATCTGCATAAATCTATTTGCCAGCAAATACTATAGCTCCCGTAACTCTTCGATTTATCTTCAGTCTCAAAAAAGGTGTAAACCGAGGATATGCCGTCATCTAGTTCGTCCACGATACTGATCGCTACGCATTTATGCGCTTCTTTAAATTCAATGATTCTTGTAGTCACGTTACTCTCAAGAAGAAAGTGTTTGTATTGATCTTTGCTATCTTGATCCATTCCGCCTCCACTGTGTCTCTCACTTTGATACTTTTGGTAGAGCTCATAGTGTTCCGTAGAGTCTTTTAAATTTGAAATGCTTACAGAAAGATGGGTATGTTTTTTAATAACTCTCTTTAGAGACTTCGATGGGATGAATTTAGTTGTATCGATCCGTACGGGGACACAAGCTGAACATGCGTCACAAATAGGGCGATAAGTAAATGCACCGCTTCGCCTGAAGCCAATTCGAACAAGTTCTGAATATGTCGATGCGTTAACCTCGTGGTTCGGTGACGCAACTTGAGATCGTGCCACACGATCTGGTATGTAACTGCATGGATACGAGGCAGTTGCGTAAAATCTAAGCTTATCATTAGGTAAATCATCTAAATTACTCATGACAAATTGCTCGATGGCTGATGGGTATCTTCGTTTTTTGGATATTTTATAAGGTCATGCAGCATTGCTTCAAATGTTTTTCGACTGATCATTTCCGCACCTAAAGAAACCAGATGACTCGAATAAACTTGGCAGTCAATTAGTTCAATGCTTTTAAGGTGCGATGTTTGAAGTAAGTGGGTTAAAGCGACCTTCGATGCATCTGATGCTGAGGAGAACATAGACTCACCGAAGAATACACGACCCATAGAGACACCATATAGTCCGCCCACTAGCCTTCCATTTAGCCATGTTTCAACCGAGGTGGCTAACCCAAGGTGAAATAATTCGGTGTACGCTTTTAGCATTTCTTCCGTTATCCAACTTCCGGAGTCTCCCTTTCGGTCCCGAGCACATTTCTCGATCACATCGATAAAGGCCGTATTAACAGTTACTTCGAAATTTTTTTTTCGCAGCGTTTTACTTAGCGAGCGGGAGATTTTTAAATTTTCTGGAAGGAGAATTAATCGAGGATTGGGTGACCACCAAAGTATCGGTTGTTCTACACTAAACCAAGGAAAAATGCCCTCACTGTAGGCGCGTATTAATGTTTCACTTGTTAAATCCCCTCCCATGGCGAGTAAGCCGTCCGGATCCTTTAGCGCTGTTTCAGTTGGTGGGAACGGATCTCCAGGAGATAAAACAGGAACCATCATTACTGAAATTAAAGCGTCGGATTTTTACTGATCAGACCACATGCAATAGCCTCAGCAGGTGTGTTGTTTTCAGCTTTAATTGTCAGTATTAAAGATCTACCTAAGATGCTACCTCGACTGGAGCCGGATAATTTTGCACCCATGATAGTGAAGTAGGATTCTATAACGCCATCTTCATCTGCCATTATGTCTCCAAGGTCGCCATATTGCTCGGGGTTGACGTTGACTCTTTGAAGGTTGTGGGTTGTATGGTCGAATGGTTTTCCAATACTTCCCCCAAGAGGGTCTCGGCAGTCTCCAACATCAAAAATTCTAAGATTATGTTTAGTGAGTGGCTCTAAGTTTGCTATATAAACTTGCACCTTAATACGTTTTCCACTCTCATAAAACCGCACAATACC
>Ga0209251_1003380_pt1 | contig 10477 bp, 10 predicted proteins | sample SaaInlV_100m_DNA_6_FD_184665 | JGI IMG/M metagenome (GOLD analysis project Ga0209251, IMG submission 184665) | Marine microbial communities from expanding oxygen minimum zones in the Saanich Inlet - Saanich Inlet SI073_LV_10m_DNA (SPAdes) (version 2) | ecosystem: Environmental > Aquatic > Marine...
CAAATCAGCTTGTTACAAGTAATGTCTTACCTGATGCATTGAGATTCAAGATTTTAGCCAAGCTTACAAATAGAACAGAAAGTATAAAAAGTGGCCATTATTTTTTAGAAAATAATATTAGCCCCAACGAATTGTTAACACTATTAGTTAAAGGTGAAGGGATTCTTTATCCAATTACATTTATTGAGGGGACAACATTTGAAGATAATTTTAAAAAAATAAAAAATAATAATTTATTAAAGCAAGAAGTTTCTTATTCTTCAGATGATGATTTAAGAAAAATATTAGGTATTCACTATAAAGATCTTGAGGGACTATTTTTTCCAGATACTTATTATTTTTACAAAGGTACACCTGATATTGAAATTCTGAAGCAATCTTATAATTTAATGATGCAAAAATTAAATAAAGCATGGAAAGATAAAACACCTGGTTTACCATATAAGAATAAATATGAGGCTTTAATCGTGGCATCAATTATTGAAAAAGAGCTAGGTAATAGAGATGAAGCAAGCTTGATAGCAGGAGTATTTGTAAATCGATTAAGAATAGGAATGCCACTTCAAAGTGATCCTACTGTGATATATGGGATGAAGGATAATTTTAAAGGCAATCTTTCCAGAAAAGACCTCATGATAGATACCATTTATAATACATATACAAGGAATGGTCTTCCCCCATCTCCCATTTGTTTACCAGGTTTTGATACAATTGAAGCAGCATTAAACCCTGCAGAAACTAATGCTTTTTATTTTGTCGCAAAAGGTGATAATAAAACTCATCATTTCTCAAAAACTTTAAAAGAACATAATGAAGCTGTAAGAAAATATCAAAAATGAATCACTTAGGAAAATTTATTACGCTTGAAGGTGTCGATGGGGCAGGTAAAACTTCACATATTGAGTTTATTAAAGAATATCTTACAAATTTAAAGTTAAACTTCATTATGACGAGGGAACCAGGGGGCACTGAACTTGGAGAAAAATTAAGGGAAATATTGCTTCACGATGAAATGACACCTAAAACTGAAACAATTCTAATGTTTGCTGCGAGAAACGAGCATATCGAAAAAGTTATTCGTCCAGGATTAACGAGCGGTGCAATTGTGATAAGTGATAGATTTACAGATGCGTCTTACGCTTATCAATCAGGAGGCAAGGGTGTTGAGGATGAGGAAATTGATGTACTTAAAGACTTAGTTCAAAAAAACCTACAACCTGATTTAACTTTTTTATTTGATTTACCAGTTGAAGTAAGTATAAAAAGATTAAAAAAAACAAGAAAGCTGGATAAGTTTGAGAAGGAAGAAAAAGATTTCCACGAAAATGTAAGAAAAAAATATTTAATGATTGCAAAAAATAATCCAAAAAGGTTTTCTGTTTTGAACAGTGAAAAGTCAATTGACGAAATCCAGAGTCAAATTAAAATAAAACTAGATGAGCTTTTGAAATGAGCCTGTTCTCCTGGCAAGAAGGGGCTTGGTCTCAGTTAACTAAAAATAATAAAATGCATCATGCATATTTATTTGTCGGCGCCTCAGGTGCAGGGCTAGAAAAATTTGCTAGCACATTTGCTCAGTCGTTAATTTGTAGTAAATTGAAAGATACCAATGAACCTTGTGGAATATGCCAAGATTGCCAATGGCTTTTAACCGAGCACCCTAATCTTCAAGTAATAGATAACTCTGCTGAAGATAGTTCTTCAAATAACATCTCAATTGAGTCAATAAGAAATTTGAAGCGTTTTTTTGAGTTAAGCTCGCATCAAATTGGGGGTAATAAAGTTATTCTCATTCATAATGCTGAGAGTCTTACGCTTAATGCTGCCAATGCATTGTTAAAAATTCTGGAGGAACCGCCAGAGAATTCTTATCTTATTTTAACAACGAATAGCATTTCGGCTTTACTCCCAACAATTATCAGTAGATGTTTAATAGTTTCCTGTCCAAAACCAACAAATGAAGAGGCAAGGCAATTCCTAAAGTTAGAGGGCCATGAGAATTTATCATCACAGCTGCCTTTGTTTAATAATTTACCCCTCGATTTGATTGCTAATCAAAGTGATAATGAATTATTTGAAACAATAATCGAAGAATTTAAAAAAGGTAAAGATTTTGAATTAATGACGATAGAATCAAAATGGTTATCTGGAGATTTTTCTGCACTTATCAGTCTTTTTCAAAAGTGGATTTATGATATTTTTTTATTTAAATTAACTACCAAATCTCATTTTTTTGAACACAAAAAAGAAAATATAAAGAAACTTTCTAATAACACTGATATCTCAAAGTTGATTAGACTAGTTAAAAGTGTAAATAATATTAAATCAATCTCGAATAAACCAATCAATAAAGAATTAGCATTTGATAATCTTATGATTGAATATAAAAATATTTTTAAATAAACTTAAATTATGTATATAGACTCGCATTGCCATATTAATTTTCCCGAATTGAATAACAATATAGACAACGTGTTATCCAATATGAAGGACAATTCAATTTCTCACGCGCTTTGTGTGAGCGTTACGCTGGATAATTATCAAAGTGTTTTAAAACTTGCAGAAGCGCATAATCACATCTTTGCATCTGTTGGTGTGCACCCTGACTATGAGGATATTGATGAGCCAGATGTTGAAATACTCACCAGGCATGCTAAAAATGCTAATGTAGTTGCCATTGGTGAAACAGGTTTGGACTACTTTCGCCTCAAAGGAGAGCTTTTATGGCAGAAGGACAGATTCAGAACTCATATAAGAGCTGCAATTGAGTCAAACTTACCACTTATCATCCATACAAGAAACGCACGAGAAGATACGATCAAAATCATGAAAGAGGAAAAAGCGATCAACGCAAGAGGGGTGATGCATTGCTTTACCGAAACTTATGAGATGGCCAAACAGGCAATTGATCAAGACTTCTATATTTCTTTTTCTGGAATCATCACTTTTAAGAATGCAGAGGAACTCAGAGAAACCGTAAGAAAAATTCCCTTGGATAGGATTTTGATTGAAACAGATTCCCCATATCTAGCTCCCGTCCCAAATAGAGGTAAGCTTAATGAACCGGCAAATGTTGTTTATGTCGCTAAAAAAATTGCAGAGATTAAGAAGATTACTGTGGAAGAGGTTGCTGAAACTACCACTAAAAATTTCTTTAATCTGTTTTCAAAATGTCAGACCAGTTAACATTATTAGGTGTAGGTTCTAGTGCTGGAACTCCAGTGGTCGGTTGTGAATGTAGTACATGTAAATCAAATAATAAAAAAAATCATAGAACGCGTTGTTCAAGTTTAATCACCCTAGAGAATGGAAAAAATATTTTAATTGATACCAGCCCAGACCTTCGTGAGCAATCATTGAGAGAAGAGCTTGTTTCTATTGATGCAGTTTTATTTACCCATCATCATGCAGATCATTGTCATGGTATTGACGATTTAAGAGCATTTTGTCAGATTAATAGAAAACAAATTCCACTCTATGGAAATAGTTTTTCTATCGATGAGTTAAACAAAAAATTTCAATATGCAATGAGGGAACCCAATGGATTTTGGGATATTCCAATACTTAAACCGAGTGTCATAGATGAACCATTTAATCTTTTTGATAGACTGATTAGTCCTATACCGGTATACCATGGTAAATCTTTAATAAACGGCTATCGTATTGGCAATATGGCTTACCTCACAGATGTATCTGAAATACCTGATTCATCAATGGAACAACTTCAGGATTTAGATGTCCTATTACTCGACTGTTTAAGAAATGAACCGCACCCGACGCACTTTTCTTTTGATGAGAGTATGGATGTGGCAAAAAAGTTAAAAGCAAATAAAACATTTCTAATTCACATGACTCATGAACTCGAGTATGATGCGTTAACTAAAGCGTTACCAGAGTCTGTTTTTGTTGGCTATGATGGTTTAAAAATTAATATTAACTAGACCTAAAGGATTTTTTATGTATAACAATTTAAAGCGATTAACAGTATTCATTGCTCTGTTTGCTTTTACTATTAATATTCAGGCTGCAGATAAACGTGTTTACTCTGAAAATGATTTTATTAACATTTTTAGTGGTAAGCCAAAAACACGATTTTTAAAGTACTTAGGTGAACCTGAGAGTAAAGAAATTGCCATAAAACCAAAAGATGCCAGTAAAGTTATTGCTAGACCCACTGACAACAAAAATAAAAGTAAAGATAAAATGGAGATGTGGTATTACACCGATGTTGTCGAATATTCACCTGGTAAGACATACAAAAAAACAGAAATTACATTTATTAATGATCGCTGCAGAAGTATCAGTTTTTTTAATTAATAAATTTAAAGCATAAAAAAACCACCTTTCGGTGGTTTTTTTATATCTTAAAAATAATTAACCTAATTTACTTGCCAACATTTCAGATAGCTTGGCCATTATTGCACCACCAACAAATGAAATTGACATCAGTACAAATGGATGTCCCATACCAAGTTGAATAACAGTTCCACCATCTGATGCTAATGCAGCTTCAAGCGCAATGAGTTCAGTTAGTAACCAGCCAAATGTAGCAGCGTAACCAAAAACGTTTGCTGGAATGTTATTAAGTTTTGGAACAGCTGTTAAGATATAAACTGTTATACCTACAGCGACTGGTGCAGCAAATTGTCCAAGATAGTCATCGGTTAAAGCTAAAATATAGACTGCGACGATGGCCATCAATGATCCAAAGATGGTCGCAGCAATAGTTTTGCCTAACGCTTGTTTGCCTACAGTAAAATAAGCACCCCAAGCAATGAATCCAGCCCAAACTAATGCAATTCCGTTTAACGGACCAGCTAGAACTAGCCAAGTCCATAGGACAGCTACTAAAGCAATACTAACTCCTAGTGCATTTTTCATATTAAATTCCTCCTGTTGAATTTAAAAGTAAAATTTACTTACTCATAAATTTATTAAAAAAGCTACTTAAGATTAATTATTAAAATCTAGATTAAATTTTAAATAACTTAACTAGATATTACACAACGATTTCAGGTTGTCAAACAGGATATATGAATCTTACTTTCCAAGTAAAGAGTAATTTAATTTGATATTAAGCTATTAATTTTGTATTGTTAGTAATAGGAATAAAAAACAAAATTTATTGTTGGAGGTTTTCTGATGGATGATACAACGAACAAAGGAATTCAGACATTTCATGGTGGCTGTCCTCATGATTGTCCAGATACATGCTCAATGGTTTATGAGGTTGAAGATGGAAAATTAAAAGGAGTGAGTGGCAATAAAGATCACCCAATGACCCGAGGTGGTTTATGCGTCAAATTAAAAGATTATGAGAAGCGTCACTATCATCCAGATAGATTGTTATATCCAATGAAAAGAGTAGGGCCCAAAGGCGAGAAAAAATTTGAGAGAATTTCATGGGATGAAGCGCTAACGACAATTGTAGATAAATGGCAAAAGATTATTGAGGAAGATGGCCCGCAAGCCATCATGCCATATAGTTATCTTGGAAATCAGGGCCTTGTTCATGGCTTAAATGGAGGAGATGCTTTTTTTGCAAGGTTAGGGGCAACCGTCACTGAGAGAACGTTTTGTGGCGAGGGTTCATGTACCGCATGGCTTTTGACTATTGGACCAACTGCTGGCGTTGATCCGGAAAGCTTTATTCATTCTAAATTCATTATTGTTTGGGCATGTAATTCTGTTAGTACAAATTTACATCATTGGCACATTATTAAAGAAGCACAAAAAAGTGGAGCGAAAGTAGTTGTCATTGATTCTTATGCCTCAAGGACTGCTAAAGAAGCAGACTGGCATATTTGTCCAAAACCAGGCACTGACGGTGCATTAGCAATGGCAATGATGAATGTGATTATAGAAGAGGGGCTTGTTGATCAAGATTACGTTGATAACTATACGGTAGGGTTTGACGAATTAGCAGAAAAAGCAAAGGAAAGATCACCTGAATGGGCTGAAGAGATAACAGGCATAAAAGCTGACGATATAAGAAAATTAGCTCGGGAATATGCTTCAACTCAACCTTCAGCAATTAGAATAGGTGTCGCATTAGAAAAAAGCTTTGGTGGCAGTCAAGCAATTAGAGCGGTAACCTCTCTGCCTGCACTAACTGGTGCATGGAGGCATGTGGGTGGAGGTATCTTACAATTTCCTGTGTGGGAACATCCTTATAAATTTGATGTAATTTGCCGACCTGATCTAATTCCAAAAGGTACACAAGTAGTAAATAACTTACAACTTGGGCGTGTACTTACGGGAGAGCAAAAACTAAACGTACCAATTAAATCCATGATGTGTTGGAATACGAATCCGGTCACCCAAGCCACAGAGTCTGAAAAAATTCTTGAGGGATTAAAGCGTGAGGATTTATTCCTAGTTTCAGCTGAGCACTTTATTTCTGATACGGCTGCATTTGCAGATATCCTTCTGCCTGCTTCTATGGGTGCGGAGCAAGAAGATATGATTCTTTCATGGGGTCACTTGTATCTAACTTATAACGCGAAATGTGTTGACTCTCCTGGTGAATGCTTACCGAATAATGAGATATTCAGACAACTTGCCAAACGTTTAGGTTTTGAGGAAGAAAACTTTAAATGGAGTGATTCGGAATGTCTTGAGAACTATGTTGATTGGAATGCACCGGCCTGTGAGGGATTTGATTTTGAATATGTTAAAAAGCATGGTTACGCTAGATTAAATGTTGGCACAAAAGACAATCGTGCACCTCACAAAGAAGGTAACTTTCCAACTCCTTCTGGAAAATGTGAGTTCAGATTAGTGGGAGCTAAAAACTTTGTCGCTGGACCATTTAGACAAATGTATGAGGACTTTCAGCCTGGGGAGGATATTCCTGAACTTCCAGACTATTTAGCTTCAAGAGAAACACACGAGGCTAATCCTGAGTTGGCAAAAAAATACCCCCTCAATATTTTAGCGCCTAAGAGTCATGGATTTATTAATTCGAGTTACGCGAATATAGAAAATAAATTAAAAGCCCAAGGAGAACAGTTTGTTTTAATTAGCCAAGCTGATGCAATGGATAGGGGAGTTAATGAAGGTGAAAAAGTCACCGTATTTAACGATAGAGGTTCATTTGATGCGGTAGCTAAAATTACTACGGATGTTAATAAAGGAATTGTGGTGGCTACATTGGGTTATTGGAGGCAAATGAATAATGGTGTTGTGAACTCAGTTAGCTCCAATGCATTCGGTGATATGGGAAATTCGCCAACATCTCATGATTGTTTAGTTGAGGTGAGGGTAGCTTAATAGAAGAATTTGAAAAAACAAATAATTTTTTAGAGTTTGCTCAAAAATCTTTTAAGAAGTATACAAATAAATTACTTCCTTTAGGTGATAATAAAGGCTTGGTTGAAAGTTTTGATGAATGCCCACTGCCTATTGCAAGTCATGATATCAATGGTATTTTTAATTATCTGAATAAAGCTGCGCTTTCTCTTTTTAATGTTTCTCTAGAAGAAGTTATAGGTAAGCCGACAACTATGACAGCGCCAGATTCAGAACAAAAAGAAAGAAATAGGCTATTAAAACAAGTAAACTCTGAAGGCTTTATAAATAACTACAAAGGTATACGTGTAACTTCCGATGGAAAGTTATTTCAAATTGAAGATGCAACAATTTGGAATGTAATTGATGAGAAATCTCATAAAATTGGACAAGCCGTTATTATTTATAAATCAAATAAGTTATGAAAAAAAATTCTCCTTCCAAGGTTCTGTTTGCAAGTTTGGCAGGAACGACTATCGAGTTTTTTGATTTTTATATTTATGCAAACGCAGCTGTCTTAGTATTCCCTTCACTTTTTTTTGCTGCATCAACCCAGTCAACTGAAATGCTTCAATCCCTTGCCACCTTTGCTGTTGCCTTTTTTGCGAGGCCATTAGGGTCAGCGTTCTTTGGTCACTTTGGTGATCGTATTGGTAGGAAAACAACCTTAGTAGCTGCATTACTCACCATGGGTGTTTCAACCGTTGCGATTGGTTTACTCCCAACATATCAATCCATAGGTATTTTTGCTCCTATCCTTCTAGTTATATGCCGTTTTGGTCAAGGCTTCGGTCTTGGTGGAGAGTGGGGCGGTGCCGTTTTACTCGCTGTTGAGAACGCACCTCCTGAGAAAAAAGCTTGGTATGGCATGTTTCCCCAGCTAGGGGCACCAATTGGTCTGATTCTCTCAGGCGGTATTTTTTTATACTTATCGAGCACAATGTCGGAAGCTGAATTCTTTGATTATGGCTGGAGAATCCCTTTTCTTTTGAGCTCTGTTCTTATTTTAATTGGCCTATATGTGAGACTCACAATCCTTGAAACACCAGAATTTTTAAAGAATCAAAAGAATAAAAAAACCTTAGCTGTTCCATTTTTTGAGGTGTTTAAGAATTACAGAACCCCCATGATCCTAGGCACATTTATTGCCTTGGCAACATTTGTTCTGTTCTACTTAATGACTGTTTATATCGCGAGTTGGGCGATTACAGATTTAAATATTAACCGTGAAGATTTTTTAGCTAATCAAATTGAATCTGTTCTACTATTTACTATATTTATTCCTATTTCAGCAGTGCTTGCCGACCGCTATGGAAGAAAGTTAATTTTAATTTTGGCATCACTGGGGATTATTTTATTTGGATTGGTGCTTGGCCCATTACTGAATACTAGTCTTCTTTTGACTCTCTCTATTGGGATGGCGCTAATGGGATTTACCTATGGCCCATTAGGCACCATCTTGTCAGAACTTTATCCGACGAATGTAAGGTATACAGGCTCTTCTTTATCATTTAATTTTGCTGGTATTGTGGGAGCTTCTTTTGCACCATTTATCGCACTCTGGCTCTCGAGTAATTTTGGTGTGCATTACGTAGGTTATTACCTTGCACTTGCCGCTATAATATCTCTAATAGCTACATATTTATCTTCAAAAGCGAAATAAATTATATGCATAAATTTCTTGAGTTATATGAGTATGTTTTAAAACTAGCAGGCCATGCAAAGGCTAAATATTATTTATTTATTTTAAGTGTTTCAGAGTCATCTTTTTTTCCTATTCCACCTGATGTGATGTTACTGCCGATGTGCCTATCGGAGCCAACAAAAGCTTGGAGGTTTGCGCTAATTACTACGATTGGTTCAGTGCTAGGAGGCATCATAGGTTACCTCATAGGTATTTATGCATTTGGATTTATTGAGCCCTATTTATATGATTGGGGTTATATGCCAGCCTACGAAAGGGCAGTCATATGGTTTAAGGAATGGGGTTTCTGGGCTGTGTTTATTGCTGGATTTTCACCTATCCCATATAAGATTTTTACGATAGCCGGAGGTGTACTCGTTATGCCATTATTACCTTTTATTCTCGCCTCGATTATAGGAAGAGGTGCGAGGTTTTACTTAGTTGCATTGTTTGTGATTATGTTTGGAAAGAAGGCAGATGAATTGATCAGAAAGCATATGATTAAGCTGGTATGGGGATTGACTATTTTAATTTGTATGAGCTTAATTCTTTACAAATATTATTAACGTTACACAAAAAAACATTTATTTAAATTAATGATAAACTAGTTAAAAATATAAAAATTACGTTCAATAAAATTAGGAACTTTCTTGAAATTTATATCTTTTAAAACAATTTTAATTAGCCTGCTTTTTGTTTTTCTAACAAGCTGTTCTGCGATGAATCCCCCCACTTTTGAAGAGCAAAGTGCAACTTATACCAGAACGATGGAGCAGTATATAATTGATCAAATATTTACGAATGTTATGAGATCAGCAGGAGATAGGCCACTCGCATTCGTTGATATCTCTTCAGTCATAGGATCTGGAAAATCTTCGACAGGAATTGGTGGAGCACTTGGCTTTGAAACAGCAGGAGATTTATGGAGTGGCCTTGGACTTACTGACCTAGATTCTGTCGACATAACCCCATCTCAACTATATTCAGAGGGATTTTCATTTACACAATCCTCTATGGATAATGCAGTATTTTGGAATCAAATGTTGATTAGAATTCCAATACAGAAGTTAGTTTATTTTCAAGGAGACAACTTTCCAGAAGAAATGCTTTTTAATCTTTTGATAGATGAATTTTTTATTTTGAAAGAAAATGGAGATTCTGAGCGGTTGCTTAATGACCTCACAAAACCAAGCCATGATAAATTTAAGAGATTATTCAAATTCTTAATAGAAAGAATTGAAATTACTACGGGTACAAAAGAAGAAGCTGAAAAATCAAATTTTGGACACACGTCTAGTAAAGTTATAGGTAAGGGGGATGATGGAGAAGAGCTTGTTGCAAGACTATGTATCTCGGAAAATCCTTTGCCTGACACTGAATTTATATTTCATGCTGAGGCCTATTGCGACAGCGATGGAGTTATAGATTATGGAGAAGATAAACTTGTTATTGTGTTGAGGTCTGTTAAGGGTATTTTTGAATACTTAGGACAAGTTGTTATAG
>Ga0209251_1003381_pt1 | contig 10473 bp, 7 predicted proteins | sample SaaInlV_100m_DNA_6_FD_184665 | JGI IMG/M metagenome (GOLD analysis project Ga0209251, IMG submission 184665) | Marine microbial communities from expanding oxygen minimum zones in the Saanich Inlet - Saanich Inlet SI073_LV_10m_DNA (SPAdes) (version 2) | ecosystem: Environmental > Aquatic > Marine...
TGTTGGTGCGTCGGATGATCTGGCCAAAGGACGTTCAACCTTTATGGTTGAAATGGTCGAAACGGCGGCGATTTTGAATCGTGCTACGCCGCGGTCATTTGTTATTCTGGATGAAATTGGCCGCGGAACAGCCACATATGACGGGCTTGCCATTGCCTGGGCAACATTGGAGCATCTGCATGATGTTAATCAATGTCGCACCTTGTTCGCGACGCATTATCATGAATTGACGCATTTGCAAGACGTCAAGCCACGCTTGTTATGCCATTCGATGCAGGTGCGTGAATGGCAAGGCGATATTGTGTTTCTGCATCGCGTCATAGCGGGTGCCGCCGACCGATCATACGGCGTGCATGTGGCACGACTGGCTGGATTGCCGAACAAGGTGCTGGGGCGCGCCGAACAGATACTTGCCGAACTGGAAGCAGGCAAGCATGGCGCGGTTGATGTGGGGTTGGTTGCCGATAATCTGCCATTATTTGATTATACATCTGATGATAGCGACCATGGTAAAAAGGATAAAAGGGCTGGCGGTGCCATACCGTCGGCGGTCGTGGATGCGATTGATGCGATGTTGCCCGATACGCTGACACCGCGTGAGGCGATGGATCTGCTATATGAGCTGAAGTCATTACGCGCTTCGGATAAGGGTGATAATAAGTGAGTGGTGTGACCGATATAAGCGAAACACAAGCCCATTCCAAAGATAGGGGCAACAAAGGCACGGCGGTTACGCCGGATAAGCCCGCCGCCTTGCGCGCGTTTTGGCATCGCTGGGTGCAACCGCTATCATCGGTCATGAATTCGCATGCCGCGCCGCTGGATAGTGCCGAGATTGACGCGGCTGTTACGGCTGTGACGGAAACTGTGCCAGCAAAACGTCGGGCGGCGTTATTGGCATTGTTGCGTGATCGTCTGGCCGATGCGCGGGTGCGGCTTGAGGCGGAGCTGACCGAAACCAAGGATGGCGTGATCTATGTTGGCCTGAACGCATGGATGATTGACCAACTTTTGGAGATTGTGCGCCGTGAAGCGGTGCGAGACGCCGGCGGCAAAGCCCAGGCTGGCATGGCGATTGTCGCTGTAGGTGGCTATGGACGCGGCGAGTTAGCCCCGCATTCGGATATTGATATTCTGTTTCTGGTCAAGAACAAGGTTACGAATGGTCTGAAATTACAGATTGAATATATTCTTTATATGCTATGGGATTTGGGGCTGAAGGTTGGCCATGCAACGCGCAATGCGGCAGATTGCATAGTTGCAGCCAAGGAAGACCAGACGATTCTGACAGGCCTGCTGGAAATGCGGCATGTCGCGGGTGACACGGCATTATCAGATCAACTGAGTGCTATGTTCGATGCCCATGTGGATAAAACAAAGCCGTTGAATTTTGTCGAGGAAAAGCTGGCCGAACGTGATCTGCGGCATCAGCGGCTTGGTGATACGCGCTATGTGGTCGAACCTAATATCAAGGATGGCAAAGGTGGGTTGCGTGATCTGCATACTTTGCTATGGACGGTGAAATATGCCTATCGCGCCACATCTTTGGTCGATATTGTCGATCAGAGCATTCTGCGTGATAGTGAGGCGCGCCGCTTTGCCGCCGCCCAGCGGTTTTTATGGACAGTGCGCTGTCATCTGCATCTATATGCAGGACGCCCCGAAGAACGGCTCGATTTCGAAGCGCAGATGGTGATTGCGCCGCTTATGGGATTTGCCGATCGTGGCGGTTTGCGCGGGGTTGAGCGTTTCATGAAACGCTATTATCTGGCCGCACGCGATGTTGGCAATCTGACGCGTATTTTTTGTGCGGCGATGGAAACTGACTTTCGTAAGCGGCGTAAATTTTTTGAAAAAAGCTTTAAGCTGTCGCGTAATATTGGCGAGTTCCAAATTCAGGCCGGACGTATCAGCCTGGCAGACGATATTCTGTTTCGTGATGCGCCGTTACGGATTTTAAAGCTGTTTCAACTGGCGCAAGAGCATGAAGCCGATATTCATCCGCAGACATTGCATCGTATCACCCGCGCGATGCCGTCGATTGATGCCGAAACGCGCGCTGATCCGGCGGCAAATGCCCTGTTTCTGGATATTCTGACATCCGCGACGAATCCTGAGCGTATTTTGCGGCTGATGAATGAAAGCGGCGTTATCGGGCGGTTCCTGCCCGACTTTGGCCGGATCGTCGCGATGATGCAATTCGATATGTATCACAGCTATACGGTCGATGAACATACGATCAAGGCGTTGGGGATTTTGCACCGGATTGAAACTGGTGGGCTGACAGGCGATGCGCCAGTTGCCAGTGAAGCGATGCCGGAAATCGGATCGCGGCGGGCGTTATTTGTCGCCGTTCTGTTGCATGATATTGCCAAGGGGCGCGGCGGCGATCATTCGATTCTGGGGGCTGAGGTGGCGCATAAGGTCTGTCCACGGCTTGGGCTGACGCCTGCCGAAACCGAAACGGTTTCATGGCTGGTGCGTCATCATCTGCTGATGAGCAAGATTGCGTTCCGTTATGATCTGAATGATCCAAAAACCATTGAAGATTTTGCCGCGATTGTACAATCGCCTGAGCAATTACGTCTGTTACTGATTCTGACTGTTGCCGATATACGCGCGGTTGGCCCGACGATCTGGAATGGCTGGAAAGCAGCGCTGATGCGTGATCTATTCAGCCGTACCGATGCCGTGCTCAAAGGCGGTGATCCGACGGTGATTGCCCAAGGCAATGCCGAAATGGCCCGCGCACTGGCTTTTGAAAAATTGGTTGGTGATAAAGATTCGAGCACGCCAAGCAGACAGAAGGCGAAAAAAGAAAAAAGCGGTACTGTATGGACGGCGGCGGCGTTTGACGCACATGCCGATAATTTTCCACAAGCCTATTGGACCGGATTTGACGCGAAAAGCCATTGCAAACATGCCGTGCTATGCCAGCAATTCCGCAATCTGGAAACGCCTTTGCTGATTGATCTGAGTTCTGATAAAGCACGGCGCGCGACAGAAATGACCGTTATCACTGTCGATGATCCAGGTTTGTTTTCGCGCATTGCCGGCGCGGTGGCCGCGGTCGGTGTCAATATTGCGGGCGCACGAATTACGACCTGTAGCGATGGTACCGTGCTGGATGTTTTTTATCTGCAAACGATCGATAATCAGGTTGTCGATGATGCCGCACTTTTGACCCGAATCCGTGATTTCGTAACCAAGGCGGCGGTTGGCAAGATGCGGATTGCCGATGCGTTGATGGCGCGCTGGCAACAAATGCCAAAGCGTATCCGTCGCTTTCCGGTGCCGCCACGCGTGCTGTTATCAAATAATATCAGCAAAACGCATAGCGTGATCGAAGTGAATGGCCGCGATTTTCCGGGCTTTCTGTACAAGATTACCCGTTGCATGGTTGATCTTGGCCTGCAGATACAATCATCAAGCATTTCGACGTATGGCGAACGGGTTGTTGACGTATTCTATGTGAAAGATATTTTCGGTTTGCAAATTTCCAACGAGGTGCGCCAGCAACATATCCGCAATGCGCTATTGGCGGTTCTGCAAACAAGCGATGCGCATGATGCAGACACTAATGACGGGGATGCCGCATGAGCCAGCGTTCACTATTGGGAGCGTTCCGGCAGATTGGACTGCTGACAGGTGCTAGCCGGATACTGGGCTTTGGCCGTGATGTGGCCTTTGCCACTTTTCTGGGGGCGGGGCCTTTGGCTGATGCGTTTCTGGTGGCGTTGAAATTGCCAAATATGTTCCGCAGGCTGAGCGCCGAAGGGGCATTGACGAATGCCTTTGTGCCCAGCTTTTCACATATACGGGCGGCAGATGGCAATGATGCCGCGATGAAGCTGGCGGCAGAGGTGCAAATATTGCTGACGCTTATTTTGCTGGTGATTGTCGTGCTGGCCGAGTTTTTCATGGTCGATCTGGTACGCTTGCTGGCGCCCGGATTTGTGGCAACACAAGACCGTTTTGACGCTGCGGTTGCGCTGGGGCGGATCACCATGCCGTATCTGCCGCTGATTTCGCTGGTGGCTTTATGGTCGGCGATTGCCAATGCGCATGACCATTTTGCTGCGGGTGCGATCATGCCGATATTTTTTAATCTATGTCTGATCGTAGGGGCGATGGCGTTACCTGTCATGGCGACAGGTGATGTGGTGACTTCGGCAATGCCGCTGGCGGTGGCGCTATTGGTGGCAGGGGTTGTCCAGCTTGCTGTCATGTTTGTCATTTTGCGTCGTTTTGGCGGCACACCAGCCTGGATTTTTCCACGGCTGACAGCGGCAGGACGCGCCATGTGGCGCAAATTTACCCCGGCGGCATTGGCAGCAACTGCGATGCAGGTGAATATGCTGGTTGATCTGATTCTGGCGTCATTGTTACCTGTGGGCGCGATCTCATGGCTTTATTATGCTGATCGGATCGTACAATTGCCGTTAGGGATTATCGGGATCGCGCTGGGCACCGCGCTGCTACCAAAATTATCAAAAGCCGAAGCCGAACAGGATCAGACATCGGTGGGCGCGATCTTGAATGATGGTATCGGGCTGGCCGGATTTTTTGTGATCCCTGCGGTAACGGCGCTGATCTGTATTGCCGAGCCAATCATAAGCGGGCTGTTTGCCTATGGTGCTTTTAGCGCCGCCGATGCCGTGGTTACGGCATTGGCATTACAGGCCTATGCGCTTGGTTTGCTTGGGTTTGTTGCGACAAAATTATTCCAGCCAGCCTTTTATGCGGCAGGCCAACCAGCAACAGTTCTGAAAATATCGTTACTTGCGGTGCTGGTGAATGTGGCTGGATCATTGATATTGATGCGGATATACGGGCATGTTGGGCTGGCGATTGCAACATCATTTTCGGGTGTCATGGCGGCATTGATGCTAGGCATTCTGCTGGTTCGTAAAGGGAAATTGGCGCAGATACCGTTTGGTCTGATTGGCCGGTTATGTGTGGCGTCAGCCTTTATGGCAGCTGGGTTGTTGGGAACAAGACAGGCGATGCCTGATCTGCCACATGCGCTGGCGCTGGTTTTGCTGGTGGTTGTGGGTGTGGTGCTTTATCTGGCCGCCTCGGTGGTTTTAAAAACAATTCCCAAAGGCATTTTGCGATCAAGGTCATAGTGTGATGCCACTGTGCAGGGCTTGACCATCTGGCGTACAGCATGGATAACCAGACATTCGTTTTTAAGGGTGTCTATAAAGGAACCAGAAATGACAAAGTCAGCGTCAAACGCGAACCGCATTTTTTCGGGTATTCAGCCGACTGGCAATCTGCATCTTGGTAACTATCTTGGTGCGATCCGAAACTGGGTGACATTGCAGGACGATTTTGAATCGATCTATTGTGTTGTCGATTTGCATGCGGTTACGGTACCGCAGGATCCAATCCAGCTTCGAAACAGCACGCGTGAAGTGACAGCCAGCCTGATTGCGTCGGGCATTTCGCCAGAACGGTCAATTCTGTTTAATCAGTCACGGGTGCCGCAACATGCCCAGCTGGCGTGGATTTTTAATTGCGTGGCACGGCTTGGCTGGTTGAACCGGATGACGCAGTTCAAGGAAAAAGCAGGCAAAAACCGTGAACAGGCGTCAGTTGGTCTATATTCATACCCGATTTTGATGGCGGCGGATATTTTGACATATAGAGCAACGCATGTGCCGGTGGGAGAAGACCAGAAACAGCATCTTGAGCTGACCCGCGATATTGCCCAGGCGTTTAACAGCCATTACGAGACTGACTGTTTTCCGCTTCCCGAGCCGCAGATTTTTGGCAGTGCAACACGGGTGATGAGCTTGCGAGATGGCACCAGCAAAATGAGCAAATCCGACATGTCCGAATTATCCCGCATTAATTTGACCGATGATAATGACACGATTGCAGCCAAGATACGCAAAGCCAAAACCGACCCCGATGCGCTGCCATCCGAGGCGGCAGGTTTGGCCGGACGCGCGGAAGCCGAAAATCTGGTTGGTATCTATGCGGCGATGGCCAATATGACAGTCGATGATGTTCTGCGTGAATTTGGGGGCCGTGGTTTTGGTGATTTCAAACCTGCATTAGCGGCTTTGGCAGTTGATCAGCTGGCGCCAATAGGGGCGCGGATGCGTGAATTGCTGGAAAATCCGGATGAGCTGGATGCGATTCTGGATGATGGCGCGGTGCGTGCCGAGGCCATTGCGCGGCCAATTCTGGCTGAAGTTCATGACATTGTAGGTTTTCTGGGTGCGCCCGTGCGATAGGCAGATAGATGCGCGCCCAGAATGCGGCTTTAAAATAACCCCGGAATGCGGCTTTAAAATAACAATGTCTAACTCTTGCCATAAAACTGACAGATTACCATCTATATGCTAAGATAAGCTCAGGTTTGATATGCGTTGTTTTGGCTGGGTTGTGATAATGCGTGTGGATGTTGGGTGTGAATATAGCGTATCAAGCGTTAAGGTCTTCAATCAGGTAGCCGTAAATTAGGGAATAAATGGATGTTCATACAAACACAAGATACGCCAAATCCGGCGACGTTGAAATTCATCCCCGGGGTGCCTGTGCTGGCACAAGGTACGGCAGATTTTCCAACGGCTGATAGCTCCGGATCATCGCCAATGGCGCGCCGCCTATTTCAGGTTGATGGCGTCGCAGGTGTGTTTCTGGGTGGTGATTTTATCGCTGTGACCAAAGTTGACGAGATGGATTGGTTTGCGCTTAAGCCGTCAATTCTGGCGGGTATTATGGAGCATTTCGCATCAGGTCTGCCAGTGATTGAAGATCATGCTGGCGATGACAGTGCGGCACGTGACGATGAAGAAGATGATGATACTGTGAAGCAGATCAAGCATCTGCTTGATACACGCGTGCGGCCTGCGGTGGCGATGGATGGCGGCGATATTGTCTTTCAGGATTTTGACGATGGCGTGGTGACATTGCAGATGCGCGGGGCATGTCAGGGATGTCCAAGCTCTACAGCCACGTTGAAAATGGGCATTGAGAATATGCTCAAGCACTATATTCCCCAAGTTCGGGAAGTTCGTGCTGCCGACTTTTAGATCCTTGTATTTTAGTTTCAGGTAGTATCGTGACAGACCGACGGAATTTGCTTTTGCAGGACAAAAACATTGTCAGACTTACAATGGCGCTGGTCGCGGTCAGCATTCTGGTGCCTGGGGTTCTTAAGGTTGGGCCGCCACAATGGTTGCATACGCCATCCCCGATTGCAGAAGATGTGTCCGCACCCGAAATCCAAACACCAGAAATAGCTAGCGTAGCCAAGCCGGTCGGTGAAAATGAGGTTCCTGCCCTTGCCGATGTTAAAAGTATTAAGAATAATACTTATCAAGAAAAGACCAGCGGCGACCAGAGTGGCGCGATTGAAGCTGTAAGCGAAGATAAAGCTACGGAAACAGCCGTGACAGCCCCTTTAGCAACGGCATCAGCACCAGCAATGTCTTCATCAGTGACAACCGCACAAGACCAGTCTGGAACGCCAAAAAACGACAGCAAAATGGTGGCGAATGTGCAAACGCCGCGTGAAGCAGTCGTAGCATCGCTGACAAAACCAAAGGCATCAAAGCCACAGGTAAAAACACCCCCATTGGCTGTGGCACGCAATTTTGTAAGGGTGATTCCCGCGTCGCATGCCGCGCTGGCCAGCCCAGAGCAAAAAGAACAATTTATCAAAATGGTTTTGCCACTGGTTCTGGCGTCGAACGAAGAAATTATCCAGCGTCGTGCGGCTATCCGGCGCGCCTATGACAGAAAAGATGTTGTTACGCTGAGCAAATGGGCCAAACTTTATAAATTACCGCCAGAAAATGTTGTCAGTCAGGCCTTTTTGAATAATCTGCTTGCCCGTGCCGATGTGATACCGGTGCCGCTGGCTTTGGCGCAGGCGGCGATCGAGTCTGGCTGGGGCACATCACGCTTTGCGCGGCAAGGCAACGCGCTTTTTGGTCAATGGGCCTGGCAAGAAGATGTTGGCATCAAACCGCTAAATGCCAGCAACAAGAATGCCGTCGTGCGTAGTTTTCCTAATCTGCTGGGATCAGTGCGTGCCTATATGCATAATCTGAATACGCATCAAGCCTATCAGGGGTTGCGTGATAGCCGTGAAAGACTTGCCAAAATGCCGGATGAAAACAAAGCCAACATCCTTGTGAATCATTTGCATAATTACGCCGAAATCGGCTTGAAATATGTCAAGGATCTGAAGCTTGTCATGCGGAAAAATAACCTGCAAAATTATGCAAAGGCCTATCTGTCATAGAACACGCTGAGTCTTCGCGATCATCTTATCACCGTCGCTTCGCTTGGTGGATGATGCTTGATGTCGCGATCATCTTTTGGCCTGTGGCCGGATGATGCTTATGGATTCAGGAATTGGCGGCCAAACCAACGCCAGCGTCCATCATAACCTGGCATGGTGCAGTTGATGCGGGCGCGCTTGCCATTCAAAGGACCTGGCAGGCGGATTTCAGCGCGCGGCCCCATAATCGTCACATCAAGCTTCCCGTAAATACTATTAAAGCACCGTAGTTGATTGGGTTTGTCCATATCAGGGGCAAGCGTAAAGCCATAAATGGGTGGATTTTGATCAAGAATCACATCTTCGGGGGTGATCTGGTCAACCTTGAGCGGCAAACCATTGATGGCCAGATCAAGCCGGCTTAGCGTGCCATATTGCTCGTTCATGGCAAAACGAGGCAATTCGTAAAAGCCATTATAGCCATGTGCAATGCCCGAATTCTGGCCAAAGGCGGCGGTAAAGCCCGCTTTTTTGACCGCGTCAATGACCGCCATGTTATATTCGCCATAGGGATAGGCAAATAAGGCCGGGCGTAACCCCAGTTCGGCGATAAAGCGCGCATTCGATTCGGCAATTTCGCTTTTGCTACGCTCGATACTGATTTGGTGCATATGTGGATGTGTGCGTGTCTGGCTTCCGATGGTCACGCCCGCAGATTGTAATTCGCGGATCTGATCCCAGGTCATATACCCATACCGGTTGGCATCAATAGGCTGGGTAGCCACGAAAAGCGTAAAAGGCATGTCTAATGCCTGTAGCCGTGGCCAGGCTTCCTGATATACCGACTGGTAAGCATCATCGATGGTGATGGCAACGGTGCGGTCGGGAAGCGGCTGTCCAGATTGCAAATATTCGACGATTCGCGGCAATGGCCAAACGGTGAAATCGCCATTTTGCAGACGCTCCAGATGTGCATCAAATTGTTCAAGCCGGATATTGGTTGTTGGGTATTTGTTTTCGCCAAAACGATGATACATAAGAATGCTGGCATGATCGGCGGCCATAGCAGCACCCGCACCCAAGCCATAGGCGCAAAGAAGCATGACCATCAGGTAAAATCTTAAAAAGCTACTTTGTAGTTTGACGCCCAACATATCCGTCTCAATTTAGATGTAATTTGCAGATGTCGCTTTTCATAGTACATTGGCGACATGAACGATAGTAAAGACTACTTTAGAATTAGTATATTGAAAATGAATCTGAATCAGATCGGGGCTTTTGCAGCCTTTGCGCAGGATCGTAAATGACAAAGCCTATATCCAAACCCTGTATCCTTGCGCTCGAATCAAGTGGTGCCCTGCTGAGCGTAGCGGTGTATCGTGACGGCAGTATTGCCAGCCTTATTTCGCATAATATCACGCATGGCCATGCCAAGGATATTGTGCCAACCGCGATGGCGGCATTAGCGCAAGCTGGATGTGGCTTTGAGATGGTAACGCATGTGGCGGCAGGCGCAGGACCGGGATCATTTACCGGCATTCGGGTGGCGTTGGCCTGTGCAAAGGGATTTTGTCTGGCCTGGGGGGCAAAGGGAATTGGCGTATCCGGCCTGCAAGCGCTGGCCAGACATGCGGCAGAGCACGACTATAATGACAGCGCGCCCATGCTGATCACGGCTGATACACGGCGCGGGATGCTATATTGCCAGTTTTTTGATGCAGACGGTCAGGCGGCAGGTACAATTTTTGAAGCCGCGCCAGAGAAACTGCCAGCGTTGCGGCGTGGCATGGATGATAATGCCAAGCTGGACATGCCGCTTTATGTTGGTGGGTTTGAATATGAACAGCTTGCCGATATTTTTGCCAAAGACGATGTGCGCGTGATCCAGCCTGAGATGGCGTTGCCGCTTGATGCCGCGATGATCGCGGCTGATGCAGCTTATCAAATCATGACGGATATGACGCCGCCGCTTGCCCCGCTTTACCTTGCGGCGGCAAAATTAGGGCCTCCCAAGAAAGATGCAAAGAAAACACCAAACAAGACCGCTAAGAAAGCCAAGAGAAAGCCAGCGCCGGCGGCGCAAGGCTGATGCCGCTGATACATCTTGGCATCGAACATAAAGAGGCTATCGCCAGCCTCGAAGCCGCACTTTTTGAACGTCCCTTTACGCCGGCATCACTGGCCAGCCTATTTGCCGGGAAAGCATTTGCTGGCTTTGCGCTGATAGA
>Ga0209251_1003383_pt1 | contig 10469 bp, 3 predicted proteins | sample SaaInlV_100m_DNA_6_FD_184665 | JGI IMG/M metagenome (GOLD analysis project Ga0209251, IMG submission 184665) | Marine microbial communities from expanding oxygen minimum zones in the Saanich Inlet - Saanich Inlet SI073_LV_10m_DNA (SPAdes) (version 2) | ecosystem: Environmental > Aquatic > Marine...
CATTACCTAATTCTGAAAAATATTCGCGGCGGAAAATTAGAGTACTCAGAGTACACTAATACCAGATTCACTCAGGGTAGTGTTTTTGCTGACATGCTTAATGATCAGGATTATGGCAAATCGCTACCTCTAAAAACACTAATCGCGAAAAAATATCCTGAGTATTATTACAAGCAAAACGGCGCTAACGTTTATACTATCACTCCTGGTGATCGTATTCAAGATGACGCTGGTATTGAATATTATGTCGAGAGTGTTGAAGATGCTGGAATTATCGAAGATACATTCTATGTCTTTAGTTACGAAACTTTACAGCGTAGAATTGCTGGTCAGCAAGACGGTATCTATTACTTAAGTTGCTTACGTGGTAATATTTCACCATTCCCAACTGGTGCTGGTGTTGCTGAAAACTTCAAGAAGTTTAACTTCTCTCAACCAGTTAGCAGTCTGTATCCTCTTAACTATAAGAACGATCCTCTTTGGTTCCAGAAAGCAGGCACATCAACACAAGAACTTAATCTTGCTTCTCAGTTGCTTGATCCTCCTGCTACAATTTCTGCTGCTGACAACTATGTTCACGGTCTTGTTACGACTAATGACTACAAAAACTCGGTAACAAAAGAACTAGTTCAGGATTTTGTATTACAACCTGCATTCATACAGAATACATATTCTACTGGAAATAATCAACTCCAAGCACAAACTGGTAATGCAACCTCTGGTTCTGAAGATCGTAGAATTGCGATTGTTGGTGATAGCACGGTAGTCTCTGATCAACGTTACTATGTTGAACTTAGAAGACCTTCTATTGCTCGTGCTGGTAACCATACGTTTGAGTATCTTGGATTCGGTCCAGGAAACTACTCTACTGGTCTCCCTGCGCGTCAGGAGATCGTCTTATCACCTACTGAGGACTTCTACGCCCAAAGTAAGAAAGAGGACGCTGGTATTGTCTTCTACACAGGTCTAAACTCTAACGGTGATCTTTACATTGGTAACCGTAAGATTAATGCTATTACCGGTGAAGAGACATTCTTAGAAAGAGCAGTTCTTGCTGATAGTGAGGACGAAGATGAGGATGTAGGTAACCTGGTTACATCATTCGATACTCCTGTAACGTTCAATCAGAACATTACAGTTGTTGGTGGTGATGGTTCGCAGCAAAATGTATTCCAGTCTCCTCTAATCGTTTCGGTTCAGGATAATGATCTAACTGAAGTAAGAGATTCTTTCACTGTTCGTTCTAACGTATCAAGTGTAGATCCTGTTACTTTAGAGGAGCAAGATGAGACTTTAGATAGAACTAATTTCCAACCACCAAATTCTGGTGATGTTAGAATTAGTAAGAACAGAGTTGATGCTGCTGTATTTGGATTTAATGCAAGAGGAATGGGTCAGAAGTATCAAATTCAGACTCATATCACTTCTGGTGTTCCTTCTAATATCACACCAAACAACTCTGCTACAATCGCGTCTGGTGGTAGTAGATTACTTTCCTCTCAATTTGTAGATTATAGCGGTGTTGCTGCTAAACCTGGTGATATTCTTCTAAAAGGAAAGCAAATTGGAAGAACTGGGTCTTTAGGTTGGGTTTATGCAAACTACTTCGCACAAATTCCCACTAACAATATCTTTAGTATTGAATTTGATGGCACAAATCTAGTTAAACTTACTTTCAAAGATGAGTTTGGCGTAGATGTCACTAATGCTGGTATTGGAATTACAAGTGAATCTCAAATTAGATTTAGAAATTATTCTGATCCTAGTCTTAACTCCACTTGGACAATCTTTAGTCCTAATGGTGATGCATTTAGTCCTACAAATAATTACGTACACTTCCAGATTTACACTAACGTTAATATCTCAACTCTTTCCTGGAGAGGAGCTGGTGGTGTTACTGATGTTGCTCCTGGTGTGCCAGAACCATCAGTTGACTTCTCCAATTCTAACTGGAAGGAATATGGAGTAGTTGGCGGTGAAGTATTACGTGCGAATACAGAAACTATTGGTGACTATAAATTAGGTATTAATACTGTTGCTAGATCTGCTCATGATGATTGTTTAGACGCATTCAGTTCTGATCAAGTTCTACCAAGAGCTAACTTGGACATTGTTGGAACAACATTCATCAGTGGTAAGAAAATTAATTCTTACTTAACTGAGACATCTATTGTTAAGACAGAAACTAATCAAGATGATGCCTTCTTGGTTGGTGGTGATAGTGACAATCCTAGTGATAATGCTACATTCAGAGTGATGACTACCAATAATGGTAGAGTTGGCATTAACACTGCCATCAATGATGTAGTCAACCCATATAAGAGTCTTGATAAGACATTTGTTGTCGTTGGTGATGCTAGAATTCATGAGAATTTAGAGATTACTGGCGATCTTGAAGTTAATGATGGTGACCTTACAACTACAAACAATGCATTCAACTTCATCAATCAGAATGCTAATGTTCTGAATTGGGCTGGTGATGGTCAGATTCTTAATCTGATGAATAACACCAGTGCTAATCAATCAATTAACATTGGTAATTCTTCTGGTAACTTCACCGCACTTATTGGTGAGTCTGCTACGAATGGAACTCTTAAGGTTCTTAGAAATGCTCAATCAGCAACATTAGATATTGCTACTGTTGCTAATGATGTGGCATCTACATGTAACATCACTTTGGGTGGAGCATGGGCAACACAGGCAGATACATCTTCTTCCGTTAAGATTGAAACATTCTACACTGGACTTGCTGGCAATCTTGAGATTGGTACTGGATATGGTGCTGGAACTAGCAGTTCTAGACTGTTCACACAAACAAGAGTTGTTAATCTCTTTGATGGAGATCAAACTAACACGGTTAATCTTGCTACCAACGCAACTACATTTACTTTAGGTTCTACTGGTGGAACAACCACTGTTAGAAACACATTGAATGTTCTTGCTTCTGCAATCGTTGAAGGTAATATCAGATTGGACGGTGGTTTAAACGCTGGTATTATTGAAGTTGTAAGAGGTAGATTTGGAACTACTATTGTCGGACATCAAGTTGGTGGCGTCGATAATCCAAATATTGACTTCTACAAATATCAAACTACAGGTAGATTAATTGATACCGCAGGTGTTTCTTCTTGGGGATCAAATACATTCTTAGTTTCAGGTGGTCAAATTTCTGCTATTGATAACATTGTTAATAATGGATCTACAAGTAGAACACCTGGAACTTATAACTTCCTTGAGGGCACTTCTGATGGTGCTGGTATTGGAGCAAGTTTCACAGTTCTTGTTAGATTTGATTTCACTATTGATATTACAATTGAAAGTCCTGGTGAAGGATATTCTAATGATGAAAATATCACCATCACTGATTCTCAGTTAGGTGGCGGTGGCGGTGGAGATCTTACGTTCCAAGTAAATGGAGTTAACTCTGTTGGTAATAACTACTATCTACCAATTACCACTCCTTCTATTACTGACTTCCAAGTTGGCGATCTACTCTTAATTGATAGAGGCAATCCTTTCTCTCCTGATAGTGTTGGCAGTGGAGCAAATATCGTAACTGGATTGAGAGATGAATCTCAAAGTGAAATTGTTCGTATTACTGGTATTGCTAACGTTGCTAATCCATCTGATATTAATGGATATAGATTGATTGTTAGTAGAGGACAAGAAGGAACAACTGTTAGCACCAATCATCCTGATGGTTGCACTATTGCTAAACTTGATAAGCAGGCAAATGCTTCCTATATTACTGGTTCTGACCTTAATAACGATGATCAACTAGACGAACCATTATCTGGTATTGGAAGTGGAACTGGTAATGTAAGAATCGGTATTGCTGAATTTGGTGGTACTTTAACTACTGCTGATCTTATTAGATTATCTCAATCAGAATTTGTTGCTATTGAAAGTTTAATTTCAACCTCTCCACAATCTCTAATTGTTAATGATGGCGGAGCTCCTGCTGTTGACGTATTTAAAGTAGAGTCTACAACTGGCAATACTACTATTTTGGGTGATGTTGGAGTTGGTGTTGGATTTAATAAGTTTACCATTGATAGCGTTACTGGAAACACTACTGTTGCCGGAACTCTAACTACAGAAAATACTCTTACTATTAATGGTTCCACAATTCTAAATCAGCAGTTCTTCACCATTACTGATGGTGGTGCTGGTGGTGTTCCTGCTAGAACAACTTTACAAGTTGATACTGCAACTGGCGATCTAACGATCAACGGTGGTGACATGAACTTCTTTGGAACTGATGGCACTACTCCACGCTTGACATTTGATAACTCTTCTGGAGACTTCACTGTATACGGTTCTTTCTCTGCTTTAGGAACAGGAGTATCTACATTTGGTGGATCACTTGATGTTGATGGTGGAATTAACCTTGAGTTCCAAGAGGGGGTTGGAAGAGGAGCAATTGATTCTAAGTTTGAAATTACAAACACAGATGGCAATAGCATCTTCCAAGTTTCTGATAATGGATCATTGAAAGTTGCTCAAATTGAAAATTATATTACTAGCACTGGTGGTCGAAAGTGGTTATATTCTGCTGATACAACAGTAGATGTAGCAGCTAATGTAAATTACTTTATTAACTGTAATGGAAACACATTAGTTAGACTACCAGGTAATGCTCAAATGGGTGATATGATTCGCATTATAGATATAAGTGGTAGTCTCACATACAACCAAACGATGGTCATTAGAGCACCTGATAATGTAGAAGTCCAAGGTGAAATAACAAATACTGGAATATCGGTATTGTCTGGTGTGGCACCTTCTGACTTTGCTGGTTATAATGGTGGTGAACTAGTTGTACAAACACCAAATGCTTCGTTCGGATTAGTTTATGCTGCAACATCTGCGCCTGGTGGTCAACCTGGTGTGCCTTCATCCCTTGCGGGTTGGTACTTAATGGACGTATAAGAAAATGCCTTTCTATCAAGAAACAAGAACCATGAAAGGTGCCGTTATTGGCACCATCATGCCATGGTCTGGACCTGTCAGTAATATACCAAAAGGTTGGATTATTTGTGATGGAACTCAACCACCAGCAAATGAGTATCCTTTACTTGTGCAAGCAATTGGGGATACTTATAATTCTGGAACGACTAATTTAGGAGGAGGATTTCCAGCATATACTGGCAATTTTACACTACCTGATTTAGTTGGTGGTAAAATGTTGATGGACATTGAACAATCTTATTTTGGATCATTAACTGCTAGCAGAGATAATGATCCTGATGCTGGTAATTTAATTTCTCCATATATTGGACAAAATACTGATAATGGAGTCAACGCTGCTTGGAATAATGTATATACTGATGTAGTTTTCACATTAAATGAGAGAACTGGATATTCTGGAAATGTTAGAGGTAATAGTATTATAGATGGTGAAGGGGAAAAATCTATATTTATTGGTGGTAGAAAATTAGGACATACTCACGTTAGAGCACATGGTCACAGTGGAATTTATGAAACTGTAGCTGGAGGTCTAGGTAGTTCTGGAACAGAAACAAATCGAAGACCTGGATTAGGTGTTATACCTTATGATAATATAACGGCAACATTTAATTATGCTGCTATTGATGAAGCGACAACAGTTTTTGGTAGTAGATTTGATGATGGTGTTGTTGACTCTGTTCGACTTGGACACGAAGGATTTACAAAAGACGGTGTTGAGTTAGCTGGATCTGGCAACTGGGGATCTTTTGGTAGTTTTAGTGGATTTGGTAGTGGAGACCCAGGAAGAACTGTTATGAGAGTTAGTGGTGAAAATCCACCTATTAACTTATCACCACAAAGAGTTACTCAAACTTCTCTTGCTCAAGCTGTGAATTATGATTATCCTGTCTTGGGCGGCAGTGGAGCTAATTCGGTTCCTTTTGCGTCTGGTGGTGGTAATACTAATATTCCTTCAGGATTTACTAATTATTACGAAGATGTGCCAGCTGCTGGAAACTATGGCACATTACTAAGTAATCCTGGATCTAGTTTTGTTACTGATACCGGTGGTGGCGCACAATCAAATGTTGATGCTCATGATCACGAACCAATTACAGTTTTGTTTGATCAAAATAGTTTAAAACCACAGTCCACATTGGTTGCTGATGTTAATATTCCCGCCACTACTAATCTTGATAATGCTTCAAATGTTGCAGCACTACAGATTAGTATGAACACTAGTCAACCGTCTATGACATGTATATACATCATCCGAGCATACTAAAATGGCAAATTACACATACGAAAGATCAAAATATGGAGGATGTGTTGGTAGTATACTAGTACACACTACTCCCGCAATTTCTTCATCCAATGACCCCACTACTGCTCAATTCAAAGACAATATTCCAGCAGGGTATTTGAAGTGTGATGGGTCTGTTTTATTAGCAAAAGATTTTTTGGCATTATCTAGAGTTCTTGGTGTTGGAGATCAGTGCAGGTTTAAAAGAGAAATTTCACAGGTTAGAAACGCTGATCCTTCTATTAGCGATTTGGGGCAGTTTCAATTGCCTGATTTGGGATCTAAGGTAATTATTGGTGGTAGAGGAACTGGAGCATATAATAATGATTTTGTGGACAGGGAAGATTTAAATGCTGCTGCAACAAATAGAGTCGGACCACAAATTGAAGTTATCAGTAATTTTGGCAGTCAAATTAGTGCGAATTATGTAGGATCTGCTCGTGTTACTGCTAGTGGGACACTCAATATGTTGGGCAATCCTAGATATACATTAGACCGAAATACTTCTGAAACTGAATTAAATATTGAAAATTTTCAGGGACATCTTCATCGGGCAAATCAAACATATTTAAACTATAGTACTAGTCATCAAGTAGGTGGAGAAGGCGGTAAAGATAATGCGCTAAGATTAGCAAATAGTGGTGCTGGTAATCAAACTGATTTTACTTTTGAATCTGGTAGAGAATCTATTCATGACCACAGAATTGAAAAACCAATAGCATATAGTAGTAATTTTACTTATTCATATCCACAAAAAGATATTGATATGTCTGGAGTACTTGCTACGGTTGATATTGATGTTAGCAATGACGAAAAATTAGATCAGTTGGTTACACCTTTTATTCTTGTAGAATATATTATTAAGTTCTAAAAATGACCCAAGATTCTAGTTTTACAAGTAGATCTCCTAATAACCAAGGATTTTACGGCACCAACTCTAATGGTGCATGGTCTTCTTTCATGAACAATTATAATATTGGTGGTAATGGTGGTGCTTATACTAAAACATTTTCTTGGACTATTACTTTTGCAAATTATGGCAGACAACGATTCTATGCTAATGTGGATGATAGTGGGGCGATTTATATTAATGGCAACTATGAAATGGGAATGGGTGGTTTCCGACAACAAAGTTTAGTCACTACCGCAAATTACTATGGTCCAGGCACATATACTCTTAGTGCTACATCTATTAATAGTGGTGGTGGACCTTGGGGTATTGCTATAGATTGGGTTGGATTTCTTCCTCCTCCACCTGTTCCTGGATGTACAGACTCTCGTGCTACAAACTACAATCCAAACGCAGATGTTGATAATGGAACTTGTACATATCCAACGCCAAGTGTTACTTTAAATTTTAATCCTACTGCTATTCAAAGGGGATTAACATCTACATTGTCTTGGTCTGTTACTAACTCTACATCCAGAACTTTAACTGGTCAAGGTAATGTTGGAACATCTGGTAGTATTATTTTAAGTCCCACTAATACCATTAGTCGTACTTTGTCCGCAAATTATTATGGAATTACGAGTAATTCAGTCACGAAAACTTTAACTGTCTACATTCCTCCTATTTTTGATATCTCTACCAATAAAACAGAAATGATGCTTGGCAGCACTGCCAATATTTCTTGGACTGTTAGTGGTGATGGTGGTGGATTAAATTGGACTCCTACTTTAACTTGGTTGTCTGGTGGTCTTACTAATGGAAATTTGAATAGTAATTCAAACGTAACTCCATCAGATACTACAATATATACCGGTCGAGTTTCTGGTGTCGGTGGAACTGATACAGGTAGCGTAACTGTCATTGTTTATCAACCAGTAGAATTATCGATAGATTCCCCGACCAATTTAATATATGGCAACCAGGGAACTATTAATGTTACCACAAAATATGCTACAGATTCTATAACGATAACACCAACATATAACTATGATTTTATTGGATCATCTACAGGTTCTGTTGTTAACTTACCCGTTAACAATGCTGCTGTAATTGGAGGAACAGAATCCACCAATGGATATACTACAACAATACCTTATACGGATAGAGGACCATTGAGTGTTGTATATGTAGTTAGAGCAACTGGTAAATTAGGCAACTTCCAAGAACAAGTAGTTACTATTCCAATTATTATTGACGATACTCCCGAAAATCTAAATATTCCTGAAAGTGACGAGTTATTAAAAGATCAGACACCAGTCGTAACACCAGAAGTAGAAGTTTTATCTGATTTAATTTTAATTGATGATATTGATATTAAAGTAGAAGTTAAAAGTAACTATCCAATTCAAGTTGACATTAATCAAGATAATGATTGGACCGATGTAAGAGAGATCTAAAATGGCAGACTTTCAGCAAACATTTAACAGCAACGGATCAGTACAAATTCCAAGTTATGCGATTAATGTTCGTGTGGATATTGCTGGCGCTCGCGGTGGTCCTGGTGGCAGAGATGCTGGTGCTAGTCGTGGAGAAGGTGGTGGTGGAAGAAGAGCAAATATATATTTTCCCAATTTTACTGCTAGAAGATTAGATTTCTATATCGGAACTCAAGGCGGCACCGGAAGCGGTGGTGGTAATGGTCCTGGTGGTAGTGGTGGTAGTTCAAGTGCTGCTAGTGGTGGACGGGGTGGAAATTCTGCTAATAATGGATCTTCTGGTGCTGGTGGCGGTGGTGGCGGTGCCAGTGGTATTTTCGATACTTTTAGTAATACATGGGTTGCTGTCCTTGCTGGCGGCGGAGGCGGCGGAGGCGCTTCGTTGAATGCAAGCGGTAGCAACGGTGGCGGTGGTGGTGGTTTGTTCAGCGGCAATCCAAACAATCGTAGTGTTGGTGGTCAAGGACAAAAAAATAATAGTGAACCATCAAATCGTCCAGACGGCGCTGGAGGCGGCGGCGGTGGTGGTGGATGTGGTGGAGGTAGTGGTGGTGCATTTGGCGTCGATAATAACAGAGGAGGCGCAGGCGGCGGTGGTGGTGCTTCTGGTTTTAACAGTAGTTATTGTAGTTTTAATTCTAATTCAGGATCGTCAAATTTTGGCAATGGATTTGCAGTTGTCTATTATGACATTGCACTCCCCACAATTAGCAATTTTTCGCTAAGTCCTACAGCATTTAAACGTGGGGAATGTACTACATTGTCTTGGTCATCTACAAATGCGTCGAGTGCTAGCATTGATCAAGGTATTGGAGCAGTTGGTGTAAATGGAAGCACTGTAAATTGTCCCACCAATACTACTACTTACACTTTAACTGTTTTTGGAAATGGTCTTTCCGCAACAGCAACAGCAACTGCTACAGTTTACGTACCTCCCATTTTTGATATCTCCACTAATAAGACCGAAATGATGCTTGGTGATGTAGCTAATATTTCTTGGTCTGTTAGTGGCGATGGTGGTGGATTAAATTGGACTCCTACCCTGACATGGTTAGCTGGCGGCATTACCAATCTCAATTTAAACAGCAATTCAAATGTAACTCCATCAGATACTACAGTATATACTGGACAAGCTTCTGGTATTGGTGGAACTGATACTGGCAGTGTAACTGTTGTTGTTTATCAACCAGTAGAATTATCTGTAGATTATCCAGATAACCTATTATATGGCAATCAAGGAAATATTAGTGTTACTACAAAATATGCCACAGATTCTGTAACAATAACACCAACGTATAATTATGATTTTATTGGGTCTAATGTAGGTTCTGCTGTTAATTTACCTGTTAATGACAGTGCTGAACTTGGTGGAACTGAATCCACTAATGGATACACTACAACAATACCTTATACAGATAGAGGAGCCTTAACTGTTTCATATGTAGTTAGAGCAACTGGCAAATTAGGAAATTTTAAAGAAGAAACATTTAGTATAACGATTATTGTTGATGACACTCCAGAAAATTTAAATATTCCTGAAAGTGAGGATTTATTAAAAGATCAGACACCAGTTGTTTCGCCAGAAGTAGAAGTTTTATCTGATTTGCTTTTGATTGATGATATCGATATCAAAGTAGAGATTAAATCAAATTATCCTATCCAAGTTGATTTAAATCAAGATAATAGTTGGTATGATATCAGACAAATTGGCACTCCTCCTTATGTTCAGGGAAGTTCGGTTGGTGGAAACTCTTTGCCTACGGAATCTGGTGTATATCTCATAAAACCAAATAGTGATCCTGTAAGTATTGATGAAGAATTTAATGTTAAA
>Ga0209251_1003384_pt1 | contig 10469 bp, 8 predicted proteins | sample SaaInlV_100m_DNA_6_FD_184665 | JGI IMG/M metagenome (GOLD analysis project Ga0209251, IMG submission 184665) | Marine microbial communities from expanding oxygen minimum zones in the Saanich Inlet - Saanich Inlet SI073_LV_10m_DNA (SPAdes) (version 2) | ecosystem: Environmental > Aquatic > Marine...
AAGAATCTGAAGCAAAAAAACCATCTATACTATTTAACATCAGATCTCTAATATCTAACAGAACTTCATCAGTTGGTTTTTGATTGTAAAAGTGTTCAAACAAATTTGTCTTCCATTTAGGGTTATCTTTCCAGTCTTTATTTTTTGACTGAGCCCAGGATTGTTTAAAAACCTTAATAACATTTTCTTTAGACTTAACTATATCTGCATTTCTGCCGTACCTCACAGCTTTGAGAGTTCTTTCAACTTCATCATGAACGATAGTGCCAGCGAGCATTGGAAGGGAAGACATTTTGTTCAATAAATACAATTTTTTACTGAGCTCATCCGCATCTTTATTCCAGCCACCCCAACTTCCATAATAAGAATAGTAATATTTTCGTTTGCATGTATTAAATGCATTATCTCTGGAAAAACTCCAAGAAAACCTATTTTTAAATTCTTTTTTTTCTGCCACGGCTAGTTGAGACTGTTAATCATTGTTACTATTTCATCTTTCATATATGGCATAGAATAAGTTTCTACATTATCATCTTTTAATTGAGCAACTAATTGCCTGGCAACCATTATGCCATAATATTTTTCAAGTATATATCTATACAAAGATAGTTGGAGCGCATAGTGATTATACTTGCTATCATCGATATTAGAGCTCTCTTTTCGGATTCCTTTTTTACCATTAAATGATTTTTTATCAATTCTTTTTGAAGTTTTCCAATCTATAAGAACATATTCACCTGATTTTTTATTCATCATCAAAACATCAATTGTTCCTGCAATAGCGAGCTCTTTGCTGTATACGATCACTTCAGAAAATGTATCTATATTTGGCTTTGAAATGTATGCATCAATCCATTTTTTTGCGGCAATAGATTTAAGATCTTTTGGCTCTACTCCCTCTTTTATCCAATTTTCAATTTCAAGATGAACTTCTGTTCCGTGCTCTCGAGCAACCTGCCATTGCTGCATGATTGATTCCGGTGTTTCTCCAAAATACTTAGGAACATTATTTGCAAGGTGGGTAGAAATCTTAACCTCATCAAAAGGTTCAAAAAATTTATTTATTATTGTTGTTACACTTGTAAAAATAAACTCAGGCTCTTTTGAAAGCTTATACTCATGTTTTTCGATTTCTAAACGAATGTCATTATTATTAATTTTATTCATATTTTATGAACTTTTCCCCGTTTTGTACCAACCTCTATTACCAAATTTATCATAAAGGAGGACAGAGCCATCACCATTAGAGTTTGTACCGTATTTACCTGTTAGTTTCCCCTCGCTATTGAAGGTTGTGAGAGATTGAATTAAATGAAGACTTTCTTTACCTCTACTATCAAATAAGCTAAGCTTACCAAAACCACCAGAAACCCCACCAAGCAATGAGGTCAACTTTGCATCATTATTAAAAGTAGACAAGGTACCTTCACCAGATCTATTTTCACCTAATGATGTCGTTTTTTTACCGGACTCATTAAAGGTATTTATATATCCACCACGTTGGAGCAGTATATTGCCCTGACCTTTATTATCTGCGCTAACGCTTACTACTTCGTAATTTTCTTTATTAAAGATTTTAATAGCGCCATTTTTAATGGATATGAGCTCATTTCCATTTTTATCTAAAACTTTAAAAGCGCCTCCGAATCCATTCTTATCAGTGACAGTAACAGAGTTTGCGATAATATCTCCAAAATGTTGAGATCCGCCGTATTGTGAAGCCATAAAAACAGCAGCTGAACAAAAAAGAAGTCCCGAGGTAAAAAAGCCTTTAAAATAATTTAACATACATTCCCTCGCAGTTTTAATTTTTAAACAATTTCATTTAAAAAATATTATATATTTTTTACTTCATCATATGAATAATCACTTGAACCACTATCATCAAGATTATCATACTTTTCAAGTTCAATTTTATAACCATCCACGACATCGACTTCCTTAATCCCATCAATATGCATTTTTTTTATTTTATACTCTTTTATTGCAGTTTCATAATCACCTGTACGATAGGCCGCTGTACCTTTCCATTCAGGGTTTTCAAAAAGTTGTGCCGCATCTTTCGCAGCACCAGCTTGAAATAGTTTTACCGCCTGTTGGTCAGTTCTCAGCCATAAATCATCCCATCCAAAAGCCTCCGCTGAATTTGGTAGAATAGACACTCCGAAAAGAACCAACAAACTCCAGGACAATAAAAGTCCCCTACGAAAAAGTACTGCCGCTAAAGGTAACGCAAGCAGCAACAACCAAGGTCCTTCTTCATCCCATTTGTCTGCAGTCCTCCGCTGTTCGTCTTCTACAAAGTCAGTAACCGCAGTTTCTGCCTCAATTATACGTTCCACATCCCTGTCATCAACAGTCAATACGGTGAACGTACCCTGCTTTTTATTTGCCAGTTTTTCTAAAGGTTGTGAATTTAGTTTTGGAATTACAATAGCTCCGTTTTTGTCTTTAAGAAAACCTCCTCCTGACAAAGCAACAGGCGAGCCGGATTCAGTTCCAACTGCAAGAATTGACAAACGATTCCGTCCAATCGTATCTTCAAGCGCTGAATAATCCTGTCCTTCAATTCCATCTGTAACCCAGATGATATGACCGGTTCCGCCTTTGCTGCGGCTTAATAAGTCTTCTGCCAACCGAAAGCCAAGATCAGCCCGACTTCCCGGAACAGGCATAATATTTGGCTGCAAGCCCGGTAGGAGTGCTGCAATTGTGGCAGGATCATGTGTCAAAGGACTTATCACAAATGCCACTCCGGCATATGCAATGAGTGCCGTTTCACCTTCTACAAAACGTTTCAATAAATCCTCCAGTTTGAAACGTGCTCTATCTATCCGCGTCGGTTTAATGTCAGTCGCCAGCATGGAATAAGACAAGTCTAATACAAGTACTCTTGCCTGTGATTTTTGTAGCAACGGTTGTGGCGCTTTTTCCCAGACAGGCCCAGCCAAAGCCAGCAAAAGCAATGTACCTGTAAAACACATAATCCACGGCAACAGCCTTGTTTTTTGGGTTGCTGGTCGTGTAGCCAGAAACTGAAGCAAGTGTGGTTCTACAATCTTCTCCCAGTTAGCAGTACTCCACCATTTACCAAGCAAACTGAACACCAGCCACCAGACAAATGGTATTGCTAACAGCCACAGCGGGCGCAAAAAATGAAACTCACTCAACAAAACTATTTCTAATGATTATTGAAATTGTTCTTGATAAAACTAATTCCGCAGCATTAAAACCACGAACCAGAGGCCAAGCGTCAAAACTACAAAACCAAGCGGCCAGACAAACAGTGCCTGTCGTGGACGATACACCTCTTTTTCTTTCTCTACAGGTTCAATTTTGTCAATTAACGCATAAATTTTTTCAAGTTCTTCTGTACTTCTCGCCCGAAAATAACTACCGCCTGTAAGGCTAGCCAATTCCTGCAGCATCGCTTCATCGAGTTCTGCTGAAGGATTTATTTTTTGTTTTCCAAAATAAGACCTCACCCATGCCTCATCAGCGCCAACACCGATAGTATGGATTCTCAAACCTGTTTCCTTTGCCATACGTCCAGCATCTTCAGGAGAAACCTCTCCCGCGGTGTTTTGACCGTCTGTCAGCAGAACCATAACTTTCTCACGATCCGGAAGATCTTTCATCCTTTTTACGGCAAGTCCGATTGCGTTTCCAATTGCGGTTCGCTGACCGGCTAGTCCCAATTCGGCTTCTTCAAGCATTTGCCACAAAGTTTTACGGTCGAAAGTCAACGGTGTTTGCAGGTACGCCTGATCCCCAAATAGAATCAAACCCAGTCGGTCACCTTTTCGACGTTCTATAAAAGGACGCAAAACAGCTTTTACAACTGCAAGTCTGGACACAGATTCTCCGCTCAACTCCAGATCTTTTTCCTTCATACTTCCTGAGAGATCAACCGCCAGCATCACACTTCGTCCGGAAACCGGCAGTTCGACTGGATCACCCACCCATTGCGGTCGCATTGCCGCCAGGACAATTAAACTCCATACCAGTCCTACCGCAATCAGGGATTTAGTGTGCTTAGCTGCTGTTAAACCTGTTTGAGGCAAAGCCGCTATTCTTTGAAAAAAAGGCACACGAAGAGCTTGCACTGAGTGTTCTCGCGGAGGCAGTAATCTAACTACAACCGGTAACAGCAAGAATAATGCGCACCAAGGCCAGATAAATTCAACTGCTCCATTTTCAAATAAAAACATGGCGATTAGCTGTTCAAGACTGATGCGGACATTCCTTCACCCATTTACTAACCAGTGGAAACAAAGCTTCAATTTCAAAGTCAGGCTTTTGCTGAAAAAGATTTTCTCCAAATATTTTACCAACACCTTTTGTAAATTCAGTTGTTTTCCCATTTTTATCAAGAAACTTCAACCAGTCTTCCCCCTGCAGAGAAGCTACGTCTTCCTGCTTAGAAAAGCTTAATGCGGAGCGCCTAAGTAATTGCGACAAAGTTCTCAGTGTTGTTAATGCGGCCGGAGATTTCTCATATTGAACCTGCAATTCTTTCAAAATACGTAATGCTTCAACTCTGGGTCTGCTACGTTCATATCTTCGACGAAGCCACCAAGCGCACAAAACAATGAGCAAAACAAAGAGCACTACTAAGATCCACCATCCTGGAGCAGGAGGCCACCAGCTTACTGCTGGAGGAAGGTGAATGTCTTTTAAATTTGCGAGTGGATTTTCTGCAGGCATTTTAATGTTTTACTGGGCAAGATAATGATGATTCATCGGAAACTGCATTGCTTGGACAAAGTATTTTTCCACGGATTCGTAGTTGAAAAATATTTTAAACTGCAGAAACATTATCCACTGTACTCAGAATGTTTAAATTTACTCTGCAATGACGCAATTCTGAGGCTATTTTCTCTTGCTGTTGTTCAAAGGTGTTAGTGTATATTTGGCGTGTTTGTTTGTTTCCGGCATTAACCCAGGCGGTTGACTTTCCATCACTCATAGCATAGCGTCCGGAAGTTGGTGTGTCTTTTTCCAGAGGATCAGTGATTAAGTACGCCTGCACCTGGTTTTGTTTGGAAAGTTGAAAGAGATGTTTCCTGCATTCTGCATCAAATCCTGAAAAATCACTTAAAACATAGACTAAACTTCCAGGTTGAACTACGTGCCTAACCCGTCTAAGGGCTTCTGCAAACATGAACTTACTGTTGAAACTCCACTCACCTTCATTCATCCTGTCGACAAGCAGATTATGTTCTCTCATGATATGTGACAGTAAACGTAGATAGTGTCCACGGTCAGCCCTTGGTCTAAATTCATGATGCATTTGTTCTGAAAACAACACCCCGCCTACTCGATCACCTCTGAGCAGTGCCCGCCAGCCAAGCAAGGCTGCAATACGGGCGGCCTGTACAGACTTTAATCTTTCACGTGAACCAAAAAACATCTGCTGTGCCTGATCGAGAACCAGCATCACCGGACGTTCACGTTCCTCTCTAAACAATTTAGTATGTGTTCGGCCGGTACGTGCAGTCACCCTCCAGTCGATATGACGTACATCATCTCCAGGCTGATACGGGCGTGCCTCCGCAAATTCCATCCCTCTTCCCTTGAGCTTCGTCAAATAAGGACCACCAAGTGTACCCGCGCTTTGAGGTGACGCTGAGCTTATTTTCTTATTTGCGAGCTGCACCAAATCCGGAAGTTCCATTTTTCCCAACCAGATACCGTTTTTCTGCTTTGAATTTTTCATTCAAGTATTTTTTAACTGTCTGGAGAAATTGTTTTAGAGGTAGCAGGAACAGTTTAAGTTCGGAAATTTAACTAAGAATATTTTCAAATAGAACTAGGGTACCGGAACTAAAGCAAGTATTTTTTTGATTACGTCATCGGGAGTGATTCCATCTGATTCCGCCTCATAACTTTCGATAATTCTGTGACGCAATACATCCCCTGTTAAATCCTGCAAATCTTCCGGAGTAACAAAATCACGTTCATGCAACCAGGCTCGTGCACGGGCACAACGGTCAAGAGCCAGCGAAGCTCGGGGACTAGCCCCCCAGGTTAACAGACGTGCCAGCTCATCGCTGTATCTTTCAGGTGTTCTGGTAGCAGTGATGATTTCAACAAGATACCTCTCTATTTCCGGAGACATGTAGATATTCAAAACTTCTTTTCTGGCAGCAAATATTTCCTGCACAGAGATGTTTGCTGAAGCAGACTTTTCACTGTAATCTTCGGAATTCTCAGCCTTTATTGCGGATGGCTTGTTTATTTCAGCAAGAGCTTCCTTACGTACAAGACGCATGATTTCCAACTCATTTTCCACTGAAGGATAATCGATTAAAACATGGAGCAGAAAACGGTCCAATTGGGCTTCCGGAAGAGGATACGTTCCTTCCTGTTCAATAGGATTTTGAGTTGCCATTACCAGAAACAACTCCGGAAGTGGATATGTTTCTCCGCCTACTGTTACCTGCCGCTCCCCCATCGCTTCCAAAAGTGCTGACTGCACCTTTGCGGGAGCTCGGTTTATTTCATCAGCAAGAAGCAAATTATGAAAAACCGGTCCTGCCTGAAAATGAAAACTGCCCTCTTGCGGACGGTATATTTCGGTGCCAGTCACATCTGCAGGGAGCAAATCCGGAGTGAATTGAATGCGCTGAAAATCTCCGGCTATTTTTTCACCCAAGGCTTTGATGGCCCGTGTTTTGGCCAGCCCGGGAGCGCCCTCTACGAGGAGATGACCGTCTGCTAGCATAGCAATCAACAGACGTTCATTCAGTCGTTCCTGTCCTAAAATAAGATGATTGAGACTTTCTTGTAAACTGTGAAAAATTTGGATCGGATTTGACATGTCTTAAATTCTATTGTTTAAAATTATTTCTTATTTTCTGCAGGTTGCAGCTTTAAAGCATTCGGCATACTAACTGCGAGTGCCGGAAGTAAAATCATAGTTGCTAAAGCGCTAATATTTAAAGTCAACCAAATCATCCAGCTTAGTGTTACCAAAGGTAAAAACTCAGAAACACTCAATGCCAGAAAACCAAATCCGACTGTTACCGCATTTGACGTGATGGCTTTCCCGCTGCGTCTGACGGTTCTGGCAATTGCATCCTGCAGAGTTGCTCCCTGAGCAATTTCACTGAACATTCGTGATAAATAATGGATACTGTAATCAACACCAATTCCAATTACAATACTGCTGACGAGAGCAGTTCCAATATCAAGATTAACACCGAAAATGCCCATGACACCAAAATTGAAAAGCACTGTGAATGCAAGTGGAATCATGCCCATCAATCCGCGGTAAAATGAACGAAAAATCAAAACCAGCATCAACAGTACAGCCAGCAAAGATCCGGACAAGCTAAGGATTTGACTCGAAACAACTTCTTTACTTGTGGCCACATTAATCGGCACCATGCCCGCTGAGATAATACTGAATTGCGGCGGGAAATGCTGAGCTGCATATTCATCGATACGCAGTAGAAGTTTTTCTTCCTCAACGGTTGAATCTGAACTGATAGTAACAGCCAAATTCAAATTGCGGTACTCGCTGTCAATCACATCTGAAAGTACATCACCGCCTGAATTTTCATAAAGCACGAGATATTGGGCTACTAAATCTCTCCCGCTGACTTCCCTCTTGACGTTGCGTTTTACGGTCTGACCGTTTTCTTCAAATGTTTCTTCACTTTCAAGAATTTCAATTGCTTGTGGCAAACGATTAAAGTCTGTACGGTTTTCGTTAAACGCATAACTGATACGTTTAATTAAATCAACGAGCGAGAATGTACGTTTAACCCTTTGTTCTGCAGAAAGGAATATTTGGAAATCTTCAACTAATTTCAGATTTTCAGGATTTTTCCATGGCTCACCTTCTTCATTTATCTTGATTACAATGTTAATTGTGCGGCTGCCGGACATTTTTTCCATGGCCTTGTTTGCGACCACAAAAGGTGCGTCTGCTTTAAAATAACTTTCCAGATTGCTTTCAACTTTCAGTTGTAAAAGTCCATAAAAAGAAAATCCGGATATGATCAGTGCACCCAGTAAGATAATTTTTGCGTTGCGGAGTACCCATGAAGTCAGTCCTTCCAGAAACTTCTGAAAGAGTCGGTCCATGAAATTTTCCTTATGCACTCCGCTGCTTGTTGCTGTAGTCGTTGCTGAGTCAACTGCAGACTCAGTTTCCTTTTCAGGAAGCACCATCAACAGTGCGGGAATAAAGACGAGGGATAGCACCATTGCGAGTAAAGTTCCGATTGCTACAAAGATTCCGAAAGTAAGAATTGGTATAATGTCACTAACAGTAAGTGAGAAAAAACCAACAGCAGTTGTGATTGAAGTCATGGTGACAGGTAGAGCCAGCTTTTCAAGCATTAAGGAGACAGCTTTTTCACGAGGATGACCTTCCAGTCGGTTATCACGGTATTCTGAAAACATGTGAATACCGTCTGCAACTCCAATCGAAATTAAAAAAACCGGCAATGCAGAGGTGATACTGTTCAGCGGTACTTCAAAAACAACCATAATAGCCAGTGTGAACAAAATCGAAAATCCAACAACCAGCATTGGAACAGCTACTCCGATAAATTTCCTGAAGGTAAGCCAGAGGAAAAAGACAGCCAGTAAAGCTACAAAGGGGAAGAATTTCTTGGTATCCCGATCAATGACTGTACGCAGAGTAGCGGCTACAATAGGAAAACCGGCAATGTAATGAAGATCTTCACCCGGATTTTCCTCAAAAACACGTTCAAGTGCCTGATAAATTGCATACAGATTTTCTGAATCATCTTCGTCTGTAGCTAATTCGACAAATATGCCCGTGTGTCGTCCATCTTCACTGTAGAGATAATTTCTGAACAATTCGTTGGCTAATACTTGATTACGTAACCTGTTAATTTCAGCAGGAGTTTCCGGAGTATCTTCATAAAGTGGCGAAATATCCAGTCCTTCCAGTGTACCGACAATATCATCAGTATTGGCCATTGAAAGCACCTCCACAACCGGTGCGGAGCGTACTTCTAAATTATTGATTAATGCATCCCATGCCGGAAGCCAGAGTGAACCTTCTTCAAGTGATTCCCGTATTTCGGCAAACTCCATCCAAAACATATCGTCAAGTTCGTCGATTTCATTTGGTAGAATTTTACGGAGTTGCTCAGCTGATTCTCCAGGTAATTTTGTGGAAAGTTGTTGCAGCGCAGCCAAGTCTTCCTGAGACAACAAGCGTAGATTTTCAATTGCTTCAGTAAGACTTTGGATACGTTCCAGCGTGGAAGTTTTGAAAATAGTATCCTCTGCTTCCAGCATGATGAAAACACCAGGATTGGTACCTGTGTAATCTTCACGAAGCTGTTCCATTGCCTGTCGGACAGGATGACTGATCGGTAAAAGGTGAGGGCTGGGATCGTTTTGAATATAGAGCAAACTCGGGACTGCCAACATACCCAGTAAAACAGTTGAGACTAGAATTTTCTTTGGGTGGTGAATTACCAGTCTTTCGAGAAATTTAAACAGAGTCAAAATTATATCCTTTGAAAAATATTGGTTGCACAGTATCTAGCTTAAATTATTATGACATTTTGAAAGTCTCAAGTTAAGTGGAGTTGAAAACTGCATCACACGTGAAAGTTAGCATAGACTCCGTTATATGAACGTTATTTTGAGTTACTACAAGCCTAGCGTTGTTAATGGATTCCCGCTTTCGCGGGAATGACAGACATAGGTGTCATTATGAATTATTAATGTACCATCATTATTGATTTTAAAGCTGTGTTTAAAAAAGAATTGAATAAAGCCAAATTTACTCATCGGGATTCTTAAACATTTTAAATTAGTATCCTTAGTGTTTTTACAGAAACTATTTTAGCAAACTATTGATTTAACAGGCAAGATGAGAATTGTTTCAATTTGTTGAAGTTAAGCAGATTTATGCTTTGCCAGGATTGAATAAATGCTCAAAATGAGTTAGGATGGAAACCATATTTTGATAAGACTAAAACGTTTCATCAACGCATTTACACAGTGCCGATGAAAAAGTAAAAGAAGAGAACAACAGAAACGCTATGCTGCTGGAAGATCAACTACCACGTATCCAAAAACTGATCAAAGAAAAACTTGGACCACTGCCTGTAAATGCTTTGCAAAATGAGGCTGTGATGCAGGCTGCTTTCCGACGTTTATATCAAGCTCTGCCGAGAATGATCAGACTCGCAGTCAGTGAACAGGGTTTTGTTGAGTTCTGCATGGCAAACCGTGAACGATTACTGAATTTAGGAGATGCCGTTTCTGAAAAATTTTCTACTGCGAAAACTGCTGATACAACTGGAAGTGAGGCGCAGAGTGTTAACAAAGCTGAATTAGCACAAAATGAAAACAGCACAACTGCAGAAATTCTCGCAACCGCGAAACGCGTGTTTTTACCAACCTATGCACCGAGCTTAATTTTAAGCAGGAGTCAGGGAGCAAAAGTCTGGGACAGGGACGGTCAAGAG
>Ga0209251_1003390_pt1 | contig 10462 bp, 10 predicted proteins | sample SaaInlV_100m_DNA_6_FD_184665 | JGI IMG/M metagenome (GOLD analysis project Ga0209251, IMG submission 184665) | Marine microbial communities from expanding oxygen minimum zones in the Saanich Inlet - Saanich Inlet SI073_LV_10m_DNA (SPAdes) (version 2) | ecosystem: Environmental > Aquatic > Marine...
ACTTTTACGGCAAGGTCCATGTTGATGATCATGACGACCACGATGATCATGACGATCATGACGATCACGACGATCACGACGATCACGATGATCACGATGATCATGACGATCATGACGATCATGACGATCATGACGATCACGAAGACCACGAAGACCACGAAGACCACGACGATCACGCCGGCCATGACCATGCCGGCCATGACCATGGAGATACGTCCTATAAACGGACCGATGTCCGAGGGTTTCTTCAGGTTCGGTATGCACCGAACGATCGCCTAAGTGTTTCTGTTGATTGGAAGCCCTATTACGTCACTAAAGATCAAGGGGATGACATCCAGGGTCTTAAGAATGAAATTGGTGCGGAAGTTGTCTGGGCACTCGGTGACGGCGATTTGAATTTCTCGCTTGGTGATGGATTGGAAAGTCTTGCTGACGGACTCTTCCTTTCGTTAGAGCATCGTCAGGGTTGGGAATCTGACGGGACTTGGATGGGGAACTATACGGACCCTCGTCTTGGGTTTGGTTTCATCATCGGTGGTGATCAAATCAGTGTGAAGCTTGATGGCGGTCCGCGTTTCTACACACCTGGGAGTTACTCAGGATTGAAGCAGCGTACTGATTTTGCTGGAGAATTAGAGGTCTCAGTACCCGTTGGGAAAGCCGTACTATTTGCCCATTGGCAACCGACGTATAGCTCGGTGAATGCACCTGGTTGGGGTGAAGGTTGGCAGCACCATATCGGAACTGGCGTCACATTTAGCTTCTAGTTCCGTGGCTTAGCCAGCTTCCTTTTTTGATCGAAAGCCGCGCGTTTAACCACTCGCGGCTTTTTGTTGTGGAGTTATATTATTTTCCATATGGTTTGATTAAAAATAATTGTGTTTAATTGCATTCTTCGGGTCTTTTTGTCCTCTTGGATATCCTTTAGGTGCTCAATTTATTCTTGATGAACGAATCTGGCTCCATGGCTTCTTCGATGGAAGCTACAACGATTGGTACCTGGTCTCGCGTGCGTAAAAGAAATCTGCCTGGTAAGGGTAGAAAATTTCAATACACTTGGGACTTTTTAAATGGTGAATCTGGATTTATCGTCCAAAATAAAGCTAAAAATAATAAGCAGTTTCAAATGTATTTGGATGCTAATGATGATGGAATTTTGAATCGATCCGATCGTCTAGTTGTTGGTGGAAAACTCAGCCAGGGGTTTCGTAAAACTAAGCGTGGTGATTTGATCGATTTTGCAAGCTCAGCCTTGATTACTGCCAAACCCTATGAAGAGGGTAGTGCTGCCCATGATCACAGCAGCCATGATCACAGCAAGATTTCTCCCCTTGGCATCAATGAACTGGGTTATGAGCATCTAAGCTTCTTAAATTCTGAGATGAATCAAGTGTTCCATGACCATGGTGCAGCCCATGCTCATGCTCATTTTCAAGAGATGATTTAAGCAATATATTTCGTTGTTTTGCTATTTAAAAGTCCCTTCCTCATCATTGATGGAGGGACCTCCTCTTTGTCTATCTTTTTCGAAATGTCATGGATTTAGTAGCTGGGCTTCTTCCACGTCGATCGGGATAATCTTTTTCCACTGAAGTGTTGCTGCATCGATAAAGGCCGGATTGGCTGAGTTCTGCCCCTTTTTGCTCACGGTGAGTAGTAATCGCTTGCCCACGGGATCCAATTGAAGTGGTGTTCCCCCCTTCATCCTCCATGGGGCTAGGAGCCGTCTATCGATTTCATTGCCCTTGCTATCCATTCTCAGGATCGTGTGCTGTGCCCAATCTCCAGTCCATGTTCCGATCACCGCCCAGATTCGCTCCCCCTTTGCATCACAGGCCACACCCAAAACAGCTTCTTCCCCAAGCCAAAGTTGACGGGGTGCCCTTCCCGGAAGAATGAGTTCGATCGAGCGTCGATAGTCCGGCCAATGACGGATCAACAGGGCTCGTCCGGAAGCTGCGCAGAAGGTGCCCAATTCGCGATTGCCCGGTAGGGATTGAACGGAATTGTTTTTGTTGATCAAGGGTTGCAGATTGATGCCGTTGTATGTGGGCACCACCAAACCTCCCCCTCCTGGAAGAAGCTCCATTGGTCCGGCAGAGCGTACGTTGATTCGTTGACGTTGACCATTGGCTAAGAACAGCTCGTTCTTTTCGCTATCCGGTAGAAAACCACCGGTTTGGATGAGGAGGTCGCCATTGAGGTTGCTGCTGAGATGAGCGAACAGAACGTTCCCTTTCGCCAACCTTTGAATCGTTTGGGGGCTAGGCGGTGAGAGTGAGCTGTGCTTTTGGCTGATGCTGTTCGGTTCGAGTGGTTGCAGCCAGATCTGCTCCGATCGGTTGTCGTCGCTTGCCACCATGGCGATACCACGACCATTACCGAGCGGAACCACCTTGTTCAGCCGTGTCCATGGGGGACCGATTGGTGTCCATTCGCCTTGTCGATCCTGCAGCTGTAATTGCTGTCCGTTGTTCGTTATTCGGTTGATTAACAGCCATGGTCTGGGATCCCACCACCAAGTTTGTGGCTTCAGCTCTTGGCTTCTTAGATCGCGGCCTGCCAGCTGGATCTCAATGGGCTCAGCAATGGCCTTGGTTGGATTGAGGATTAACCGCAATGCAGCATGGTTGCCGATCCAGCGATGGCGAAGTGCAGGCTTGAGATCGCTCTGTGCCTTGACGGTTTTCAGTTCCATCGGCCTGCTGAACCGCAGGTCGAGGCCAGCACTCCCGGAATGAATGTGCTGTGGCCTGAGCTGTACAAGCCGAGGTGGTAATCGCAGCAAGATCTGCTGCTGTGCCAACACCCCTGCAGTTGCAAGTCCAAGGAGGAGACCCAGCCGTTTGTTCATGGTTCTAGAGGCCGCTTGGGGCGGGAAATCGGAGTGATCGCTTTCGGCATCACCACCGCAACCCGCTGCTCATCGCGCGTGGTCACCACCATCTCCCCCTGGATTGACAACCATTGGTTGGTGTTTGGAATGAACCCCTCTGGCCAATGCACCGGTAAGCCGGCTGGGGTGGCATCGGCCAGACAACACCGCACGGTCAGGCGGGCAATCAGCGGTGGTCCGCTTTGCTGTGTCCAAACAAAGCCGCTGATGTTGACTGGGTTTCCGTCCACGAGATCGGGATCTTGTTGACTTCGCAGGAGTCGAACCCATTCCGTCAGGGTTCGTTGTTCTGGTGGTAAGACGAAGGCAAGTTCAGGGGGCTCCGGCAATCCTTGCGGTCGGCTTTCGGCGAGATCACTGAAGGATGGATTGGGCGGTACGAGTAAGACAAGGAGTGCAATGGCTGCACTGCTCCACCAGGCCCATGGCAACCGTTCATATCGACCGCGCTGGCGGATCAACAAGACAACTCCCGCTAGGAGCAGCGCAGCTCCCGAGATCCCAACCAGGCCATGGAACACGCCACGAAGGAGCAGGTCGAGGCGTCCGGAGATGACGCTCCAGAGCACAATCCAGCCCCAAGTAATCAGAAGTGCGCCTCGAATCATGTCTTGCCCCTCACAGCAGCCAGAGATTGACCCATTGGCCGATCAGGAGCACGCCAAGGCTGGCGGCCATGGCCGTGATCGCAATGGCGCGCGGACGCATCAAAACAGTGAACAGTCCGGCCAGTTTTAGGTCGACCACTGGCCCAAGAAGCAGGAACGCCAACAGTGCACCGGGGGTGACCTGCGCTGCAAATCCCAACGCTAAAAAGGCATCGACGCTGGAGCACACCGACACCACCACGGCCAACAGCATCAACGCCAAAATTGATCCCGTTGGGGCACCACCTACGGCCAGCAACCAACTGCGCGGTAGCCAGGTTTGAACGAGGGCAGCGATCAGGCATCCCAGCACCAGCAAAGCCAAAAGATCCAAAAATTCCCGACTGCTCTGGTCCAGCACGTCCGTGGCTCTGGGACGAGTGGGCTCTGCTGGTGCAATCTTCCCGATGGCATCACCAATCAAACCACCACTGCGTTCCAGCAGCCCAATCCTGCTTAGGGGTTGGCTCATCCTCCGTTCGCTGAGTAGGGCGGTTTCCAGTAGTTGGGTGTCCGGCAGCTGAACCAGCAGCAAGCTCAGCAAAACGGCAATCACAAAGGCCCCCAGTGGCCGTGCAATCAACAGCCAGGGTTGATCAGGGAAAGCAGCCCAGGTGCTCGCTAAGACAATTGGGTTGAGAACCGGCGCTGCAAAAAGGAAGCCAAAAGCTGTGCCCATGGGAGCACCGCTGGCCAGGAGCCTTCTGGCAACGGGGACGTTTCCGCATTCGCAGGCCGGTAAGGCGAATCCCATCAAGGCCCCTGTGACTGGAGCTATCAGTGGATTTTTGGGAAGCCGTTGGACCCAAGCGGTCTGGGGAACGAGCCAGCGCGCCAGCCCTGCAATCGCAACTCCCAGCAAGAGGAAGGGAATGGCTTCCAGCAGGAGGCCCTGGAAGATCGCCCAGGCGGTGGAGAGTTTCTCCAAGCTCTGCGGCAACAAGGTCTCTTCACCATCTCAGGTCGTTTGCGAAATGAAAAGCGGCAAGGCTTCATCCTGGATTGCAGATGGCTCTGGGCTCGATGGCTGCTTGGCGCTTTTGGGTGGATCGCGGCGGCACCTTCACCGACCTGATCGGCTGTGACCCGAACGGGACACTGCACATCCGAAAAGTGCTCTCCGAAGGGGTTGAGGGAGATCCAGCCGTACAAGCGATGCGCGAGCTCATGGGGATCCCTAGCGGGGAACCCATTGGGGCCGCACAGATTGAGAGCGTCCGGCTGGGGACCACAGTTGCCACGAATGCCTTGTTGGAGCGTCGCGGTGCACCGTTGGTGTTGCTCACCAACAGCGGATTGGCTGATCTACTGCGCATCGGGGATCAACATCGCGCTGATCTCTTTGCGTTAGTTCAGTCGGAGCGCCCATTTTTGGCGAGCGAGGTGGTCGAAGTTCCAGGCCGTTTGGATGCCCATGGCGCTGAGTTGGAGTCGGCCCTCTGGAACGACGACTTACGCAACCGACTTGCGGATCTTCGGGGCCATGGTTTTGAGGATGTGGTGGTGGCGTTGTTGCATGCCCAACGCAATCCTGCCCATGAGTTGCAGTGCGCCGATGAACTGAAGACAGTGGGTTTCTCCAGGGTGGTGTGTTCCCATCAGGTCAGCGTCAAGCCACGCCTGGTGCCCCGTGGTCAGACGGCGCTGGTGGAGGCGGCTGTAACTCCGCTGCTGCATGGTTATTTGCAACAGGTGCAAACGGCGCTTGGCTCATCGACGCCCGTCCGGGTGATGACCTCCAGTGGAGCCTTGCAATCCATCAAGGACCTGATGGCTAAAGACACCATCCTTTCGGGCCCCGCTGCCGGGATGGTGGGGGCGATCGCAGCGGCGCGGGCCTCCGGCTTTGAGCGATTGCCCGTCTTGGGGTTCGATATGGGTGGAACGTCGACGGACGTGTTTTGTGTTGAGGCGGCTGAAGATGCGGCCTTGCGTCTCGTGCAGGAGCAAACCGACATCGCTGGCCTCCAACTGTTAGCGCCGCGCTTACCGATTGAAACGGTTGCTGCTGGTGGGGGGTCGGTGCTGCAGAAGGATGGCGATCGCTTGCGGGTGGGACCACGCTCGGCGGGGGCTCGGCCTGGACCCGCTTGCTATCGAGCGGGAGGGCCACTCACGATCACCGATGCCAATTTGCTGCTGGGGAGGCTTCAGCTTCATCGTTTCCCGAGCGTGTTTGGTGAGCAGGGCGATCAACCACCCGACCTTGGGGTGGTGCAACAGCAGTTTGGGGCGCTAGCAAACGATCTGGGCCAACGCCCGGAGCAGCTGGCGGAGGGGGCTTTACAGCTGGCGATCGAGCGAATGGCTGCCGCGATTCGTCGTGTGTCCTTGCATCGCGGGCAGGATATCCGTGGCGGCGTGTTGGTGGCCTATGGCGGTGCCGGTGGGCAGCATGCTTGCCGGCTGGCCGAGGAACTTGGACTCGCTTCGGTATTGCTGCATCCCATGGCTGGCGTGTTGTCTGCCTACGGGATGGGACAGGCCCGCCAACGTCGACGGATGCAGCTCCATTTTGGAGCTGAGCTCTCGGACGCGTTGCTTGTCGAGCTGTTCCAGCGGGTTGATGAGCTGACGCAAAAAGCCCTTCAACAGTTGATCGACCGGGGGGATGGAGTGGATGGCTCCCAGAACCAAGCCGTGGTTTGGCTGTCTTTGGAGCTGCGTTATCCCGGTGCTGAGCAGACCCTGATGCTGCCGTTCGAGAAGGGGGTGAAGCCATCTGCATTGATAACGGCATTTCAGGAAAGGCATCAGCAGCGCTTTGGCTACTGCATCCGTTCTGAGCAATTGTTGATTGTGGAGATGCTCAATGTGGAGGTGGTCGCCCCCCAACAGTTTCAACCGCCAGAGAGGAACGCCACCGCTCGCCAATCAACTTGGGATGGAACGCCCCAGCGCGTACCTATGCATCTACGGCGCACGGGTTGGCAGAGCGTTGCCTTGTTCGATCGGGACACGTTGCCCGTTGGGATCTGCATCGAGGGGCCTGCCCTGATCGCTGAGGCCACGGGTTGCGTCGTCGTGGAGGACGGTTGGACGGCGCGGGTGGATCGTGTCGACGCCTTGGTCTTGGAGCATGGGCTGATCACTGGTTCAGAGGCTGAAAAATCAGAGGCTGAGAAGCCAGCGTTGAAGCAGGACGATCCTGTGCTGGCCGAGTTATTTCGCCATCGCTTCATGGCGATCGCTGAGCAAATGGGGGAGCGCTTTCGCCAGACGAGTCGCTCGGTGAATATCCGCGAACGGCTTGATTTCTCCTGTGCGTTGTTTGATTCCCACGGTGGGCTGGTCGCCAATGCACCGCACATTCCCGTACACCTCGGTTCGATGGGAGACAGCGTGCGTGATCTGCTCGAGCAGGTGGCGGCTGGCGCGGTGCTGCCGTTGCAACCTGGCGACACCCTGTTGAGCAATGACCCGTTCCATGGCGGTACACATCTCCCAGATATCACGGCGATTACACCGGTGTTTTGTGGTGGGGTGACTCCCAGCTTCTTTGTGGCGAGCCGCGGTCACCATGCGGATGTTGGTGGGATCAGCCCCGGTTCGATGCCGTCGTTCAGCACAAGCATTGATGAGGAGGGTCTGTTGCTGCGCAATCTGTTGTTTGTACGTGATGGTGCGATCAACATCTCAAGCTGGGAGGCATCCTTCCGAGGGATGGCGATCCCGCCACGCAATCCGCAGGAATTACTCGCCGACTTGCGGGCGCAGGTGGCCGCCAACCAGGCGGGTATTGAAGGGCTCCAACGCTTGGTCGAACGGGAGGGAGAAGCGATGGTGCAGCAACAAATGCAGGGGTTGCAAGATCACGCGGCCGACTGTGTTCGGCGTCTGATTTCTGATTTGGCTGATACGAGCCATGCGCTGCAGTTGGATGATGGCGCCACCCTGGCGGTGCGGATTGGCGTGAACCGCGATCCGAATAACCGCGATCAACAGAAACTTCTGCTGGATTTCCATGGAACATCGCAGCAACAGCCGGGGAATTTCAACGCACCGCTTTCGGTTACCCGTGCGGTTGTGTTGTATGTGATTCGTTGTCTTCTCGACGACGACATTCCACTGAACGAAGGTTGCTTTGCTCCGTTGGAGCTACGCGTTCCGCAGGGTTGCCTATTGAATCCGGAGGCTCCTGCCGCCGTTGTCGCTGGGAATGTGGAGGTGTCCCAAGCCCTTTGCAACTTGCTGTTTGGTGCCTTTGGTGTGCTCGCTGCGGGTCAGGGCACGATGAACAACCTCAGCTTTGGCAATGGCCGTTGCCAGTACTACGAAACGGTGGCTGGTGGGGGTGGCGCTGGCGAGGGATTTACGGGATCGATTGGTTTGCAATCGCACATGACGAACTCCCGACTGACGGATCCTGAGGTGTTGGAAGCCCGTTACCCAGTGCGTTTGGAACGTTTTGGAATCCGCTCCGGCAGCGGTGGTGATGGCTGCTGGCGTGGCGGTGATGGACTGGAGCGCACCATCCGTTTCCTCGAACCGATGAGCCTGTCCCTGATCAGTGGGTCACGGCGAGTGGCGCCCTTTGGACTCGATGGAGGATTGAGCGGTGCTTGCGGCGAGAATCAGTTGATTCGTGCCGATGGAACGGAAGAGCGATTGCCTGGTTCGGTTCAGTTGGAGCTCAAGGCTGGGGAGGCGATCCAAATGTTGACGCCCGGTGGTGGTGGTTATGGAGCATCCGTTCAGGCTGGGGATCGAGCTGATTGAGGCTTCAATTGCGTTGAGGGCGCAATCATTGTTTTGGTATTAAGGCTGCGCGCCTTACGTGCTGTTTTGGCGCAGTCTGTTGTTAGCGATGTTTGTTGTATGGCATTTCTGCAAACCCTTCAAAGCAGTCTGCTCCGATACAACTCTCCGGTGAAATCAAACCGGGACGAGTATTTCAGTTGTGCTCGCGATTTGGTGCTGGCCCAATTCCAGCTGGCTGACCAGGAACTCACGCAACGGCTTTGGCAGCATGTTGCTGATCGCAATCTCGATGTTGATCGCATTATTCATTTGATGTATCGCTGTCGTTTTCACGATGATGACGAAACTTTAAAGGAGGCTGATGATGCTTTTATCGCTCACGGCCGTCAACAAACCAGCCATGCAAGTGATATGACAGTTGGTGTTTTTGAGCACTGTTAAGACTTAACGATGGGATGAAGTATTGCGGTGTAAGTCGGTCTTGCTCTGCTCAGAATTGCGAGGGTGTGATTCCCACAAATTTTGCCGCGAGCACCAAATCAGCTTGCGTTAATCCATTCACTTTATGGGTGTAAATCGTGGCATCAGCACGTCCCCAGCCGAGGCTGAATTCAGCGTGGTGCCCTTCCTGCTCGCAAATCCGACCTGCTGCATTCACCCAATCAAGTGCACTTTGAAAGTCTTTAAACCGAAGTGTTCGGCTGAGATGGTGGTTGTCGATAACCGACCATCCGGGGAGTTCCGGCAGTGCCGCCTCGAGTTCCGTGGCGGTAAGTGTGGGAGCACCGATTTGGCATGGCGTACATGACTGATGCGCTAAGTCCAAAATGTACCGGTGGATCTGTGGTCGCTTCTTAGTCTGCATCGCATGGACGATTTTGATCCCATTTCGATCTCGCTCTTCTGCGTTGCTTTGGCATCAACGGCCACGGTGCTGTTGTACGGAGCTACACGGACAACGCGTCATGAGATTCAACGAACCCAAATGCGTCGTATGCGAAAAAGGCTCAATCGGATGTTTCCGGGCCAAAAGAATTAAAAAACGGTTAGCTGTTGGGATTTTTAAAGGATTTCTGGTCGAAGCCGGCTTGGGCGATAAGCAATCACAAATTGTTGAAGTGTTGTGCCGTCGTGTTTAACAGCGGTGATGAGGTCTTCACCGGTGTTCCACACCCATATTTGTTCATTCTGTTTTGGATCCATTGAGCTGGTGCTGAGCGGAGATCCGTGGCGAGCACGAAGTCCTGCCAACACTTCCGTCATGTCGTCGATGGCGAATTCATAGGCCAACGACTGGAGGCCGGCGTCTGGGGTGAGATCAAATGTCACTTGCGACACGGGCAGCCGATCCAGCATCACGTTGCGCGCGAAGAAGCGCTCTGGATGCGTTGTATTGGCTTGATGGACCTCACCGAGATGAGCGTGAACCTGGTCGAGGGGCATGCCCCACTCCAATCCTTCAACGCAGGCTTGCGCGGGCTGGATTCCCCAGAGGATGAGCAGCGACGCCATCAGGCTGATCAGTGCTGCTTGCAGTCGGTTCAGCATCACAGCCTTGTTCTTATCTCCATACTGCCGAGGGGAGTTACCAGGTCGTTAAAAAGAATCTGGAAGAAACAGAGTGCATGTGTCCGCTGTCGGGGAGATCAGGGCATGCTTTTCAAAGCTTGATTGAAGCGGTAGAACCTTGATCCCTCGTAGTCAATGACGCTCGATGATTTAAAGGCTGATCTCACGTCTCGCCTGGGAAAGACAGTCGACTCTCTCTGCACAAGAGATGGAATAACTGCGTTGGCCATCGAAGATTTATATCAACCATCACCGGCGGGGTTTGGCGGAAAGTTGTTCTTGAAGGATGGCTCACAATTCGCTTGGGAGCTTTGGCTTGAAGATGGTGAAAGCTGGAATTTTCATGCAAGACCTATGGGCGGAGAGGAGCTCGAATGACTGGCTTTGTTGTTGGTTTGTTGGATGCTTTCATGGCCTTTGATCCTGAACATCCCGAAAGAAATACAGAAGTACGATACAACAAATTTCATGGCTGATTTGATTTTATTGAGTCAAACAAATATGCTTTTCCCCTGGTCTGTCACAGCCTTGACTAATTGTGTGACAACACGATTGCGAGAATGTTTGATCTGGATTATTGCAACTTTGGTGGTGGCTTCTGGGTGTCCTGCTGCGGCAATGGCTGCCACGACTGCTGAGGAGGTTGTTG
>Ga0209251_1003393_pt1 | contig 10459 bp, 8 predicted proteins | sample SaaInlV_100m_DNA_6_FD_184665 | JGI IMG/M metagenome (GOLD analysis project Ga0209251, IMG submission 184665) | Marine microbial communities from expanding oxygen minimum zones in the Saanich Inlet - Saanich Inlet SI073_LV_10m_DNA (SPAdes) (version 2) | ecosystem: Environmental > Aquatic > Marine...
CCCCGCAGCAGGAAGACCGAAAGAAGGCAGTAGAGCATTGCAGGAAAGATGAGGAACAAACTCTCATATGCAAATCCCACTAAGACAAAACCCAGCACATGCAAAGCGGCGCTGATGATCAGTGGAATGACAGCGAAACGCATTTAATAGCCCTCTTACTCTTCCTACTGAAACTGCGATCACTAGTCTAACTAAAAAGCGTTCCAACCGTCTCAGCGATCCGTTCGTCAACACCGGGTTTTTCCAACCGACCATCAAAGACCTCAACTGGTCACCTATGATGTTCGCCATTAGGCCCTAACTTGGCAGACTCATTGCACAGCGGTGGAATGGAAGGCTAGCGTCTGAACGCTGTCAAAGAGACTAGACTTAGCAAATCTTTTTTAGGCCATCTGCGTTGTGACATACGAAATCGCAAAGTTTCTGCACATAACGGGTGTGGTCATGCTCATGGGTAACATCACGGTTACCGCCATCTGGAAATACTTCGCAGACCGCACTCAACGGCCTGAGATACTTAGCTTTGCCCAAAAACTAGTGACTTATACAGATTGGTCTATGACGGTTTGGGGAGTCGTGCTGCTAATGGGGGGAGGCTATTTCATGGTCTTTTTCGGCAACTGGCCCCTAACACTACATTGGTTGCTGGCGAGCCAAGTGTTATTCGTTGTAGCCGGTCTTATCTGGCTTCTTGTGCTTGTGCCTATTCAAGTACGACAAGCAAGACTGGCAAGGAATTTCGCTGGAAATGATGTGGGCGATGATTACCGAAAACTTTCACGCCGCTGGCTATTCTGGGGACTTATCAGCACCGTTCCGTTATTAGCAGCAACTTGGCTAATGATTGCAAAGCCCGTCAGTGGGCTTTATTGAGAGACACTTAAGTACTCCCGCGCTGACAAAAGATAGAATACTTAAGGAGTAAATTTCATAGGCTTCGGCCATTTGCCACCACTAATAGGAACGGTAGTCCGGAGCCATCCACAAATCACCAACGTAAAAGAAGAGTGCTAGAAAACGGCTCATGATGACAAGGCGCATGCCGTCACAGGTCAGATGTATCAGATGGTTCTGCTGCGCTGTGATTTGCCGCCACGCTTTCGGGAGTATCGTCGAGGTAGCGGTAGGTGGTGAAGCCGAAGAACATCTCATGCATGGTCTGTAGACCAAACCGTACGGGCATATTTGGATTTGGGTTGTAGGGATTTCGCTCGGAGTTATCCATAGCGCCTCGTGCGATCAGTCGGGTGCCCGCGGGGATGAATACCGGTTCTTCCAATTGGTAGTTGAACTGCCAGTTGAAGTCATATTTAGGCACCGAGAGCAAAATTTCCGACGTGCCGTCGGGATATTCGGCAATGTACTTCATGTGCTTACCCCGGTAATGCATATGAGGCATCAGACCATACAGAAGGGCGTCGCGCTCAAACTCCTGCACACCTTTTAGGGGATACTCCTTGGCATGGGGCGGAATCAGGAAGCGACGCTGACCTGCGGAACCACCGGACATCACGAATTTGGGGGGTACGTCATGTAGGTAAATCCCGATCTGGGTTTCATCCACGGTTGCTTTGCCAGTGGTGGTGTAGTGCATCTGTAGCAGCAGACTGGAGCCCGCCCTGACCAGTGCGCCAGAATCATCCCGCCAGATATCGGGCTGGCGTCCGGGTGCGAAGCCGCCCAGAGATTCACCTAGACCGCCGTCGTCCTGTTCAAGGCCGGCGGTACGATCTGCCGGACTCGACAGGTAGGTAATGACGTGGTGCAGCACCTGTCGGTCTCCGGGTACGTATTCTACGGCGCGAATCCAGATGTCTTCATCCAGATTCAGTGGGACTGGCACATAACGGTAATCAATAACGCCAGTCGCAGGAATATCCTGTGCCGGCACGGTCAGCACAATATCCGGCTCGCCCATTGAAAAGGTGGCGTCGCTAAAGGCCAGGTCCTCCAGGGGGTCTGGAGCGTCGTCCCCGGGCGCGCCGGCATCTATCCAGTGCACCAGAGTTTGCAGCGCCTCGGGTGACAGCCCCGCCGCCTCTTGAATGGGCCGTCCCACGTGGGGATCGAGCTGGCCCGGGGGCATGCGCCGGGTCAGAAGGACTTCTTTCATCATGCGTGACCAACCCTGCACCATAGCGTGTCCGGTCATTGCCCAGGGGGCGATACCGCCGACGTGGTGGCACTTCACGCAGTTGGCTTCAAGGATGGGGGCAATATCTGCTGAGTACGACGGCGGTGTCGTCTTGTGAGCGTCTCGTGCCGCAAAGTTGATCAGGCAGCCCGGCGCTTCAGGAACATCTGTGGGCACGGCCTCGCCGGCCAGGTAGGCGTCGAGCGCATCGCGAAGGTAATGGTTTTTAGCCACAGATTTCTGGGTTTCATAATGAAGCCGGTCATCAATTGGGCCCCGATAAATCACTTCGCGGGTCTCTGGATTGATGATGAAGGTTTCAGAGGTGCGGTCCACGCCCAGTGACTCAGCAATTAGCTGGGTTTCGTCAATTAGGATGGGAAATTCATAGCCGAGTTCAGCCGCCTCCACCGTAATGCTGTCGCGGGTATCTTGGGGCTGGGGATTGAGCATGAAAAACTGCACGCCCCGCTCGGCGTATTGGTCTCTTATGGCGCGCAGCTCGGGTACGCTGTTTCGGACAATCTGGCAGCCATTACCCTGCACAAAAATAACGACGGCTTTTTGGTCGCCATACCAGCTGAGCTTGTGGTGCTTGCCGTTTTGGTCGAGTAGCGCAAAATCACCGATACGGGACGATTGCGCAGCACCTGACGCCTGAATGATAAAAAGCCCGAGAGCTAACCCAATAACCCCTAACCCTTTCATGCCGCCCTCCTGCAGAATTTGCTGGTCTACACCGCCAGCGAAGCCTCATCATTTTACCGGGATCAGTCTGAGTTTCCATTTACTTTGTGCTATAAAACCAGTCTCGCAAAGGACGGCAGTCATCACGTTGTGGACATAGCGCGCTTTTTAGTGGAACGGCGAACAACACTCGCTGTCCTGACAATTCTGCTCAGTATTGCTGTTGGCTGGGGTGTGACAAAAACTCAGGTTGACCCCCGCTCCGACGCCATTCTCCCTGAAGATGACCCCTACGCCGCCGAGGTGGACGAAGTTCAGCAGGACTTCCCGCCCAGCCGCTCGGCGTGGTTTACGTTTATTGCCCCCGGCGGCGACATCTTTAGTCGTGAGGCACTGGGGGCCATGGAAGCGTTGCACGCGCGCTTTGGTGAAGTTAAGTCAGCGGTGGCGGTGGGATCCTTGGTCAATCGACGCCTCAACGCCGTGGATGAGCTGATTTATAGCCGACAGTATCTGCTACCCCCTCTGGACACGCTCTCCGACAGTGACCTCGCAGATATCCGCGATATTGCGCTGGCCGATGAGGATCTGGTGAAAAGCCAGCTGGCCCGTGACGGCGACATGGCACTGGCGGTCATCAAGTATCGACCGGCTACCGACGAATTAACCGAGCGGCTCGATGTGGCCCGCTCGGTGGTTGCGCTGCGTGACCGGCTCCGTGAAGACTACCCTGACGTGGAAATCTATACCGTGGGCGATGACCTGTTCGAACTGGACAGCTACAACGCCCAGATCAAGGATCGCAATAATCTCGCCCCCCTGGTTGCCCTGGCGACTACCCTACTGCTGTGGGTCTGTCTCAACTCTCTCGTTTACGCACTCTGCACGCTGGTGGTGTCGTTTCTTGGCATTCTCTTAACCGTGGGTACGGTGGGATGGTCGGGGTTTGCGTTTAACCAGATCTCAAATATGGGGCCCCTAGTGGTGCTCACTATTGCCATGGCCCATGGTATTCACGTGATCTCTATTTACCTGCAGGGGCTGCACGACGGACGGACCAAGGCCGATGCCCTTGAAGAGAGCCTGCGCCTCAATTTGCAGCCCGTGACCCTGGCCACTGTGACCACCGGCATAGGATTTTTAAGTCTCAATTACTCCACCTCGGCCGGTATCTATGGCTTTGGTAACGCGGTGGCACTGGGTGTTTTCTGGGCCTATCTGGTGACCCTCACCTTGCTGCCTGCCATGATCATGTGGATTCCCATGCGACGGATTCCAAAGCCCCTTGGCGTGCGGGGCATGATCAGAGCGGTCTCTCAGCTGGTCACGGCGCGCAGCAACACGCTGTTCTGGGGACTGTCGATTGTCATTGTGGCCTGCCTGGCGCTGCTACCCCTCAACAAGGTGGACTTTGACCGCTTTGAATTCATCGACAAGGACTCGGATTTTCACCGGGTTATTACCGCCCTGGCGGAAAAGATCGGTAACGACCAGTCGCTGGTCTATGCGATCGACAGCGGCGACTACTACGGTATTGCCAATCCCGAGTTCATGGGGGAGGTGGAGCGCTTCGCCGACTGGCTGGAGGAGCAGCCCGACGTCAGCGTTGTGGGCAGCTACGTGGGTATGCTGAAAAGCCTCAATAAAGCAGAAAACGGCAACGACGAAGCCTGGCACAAGCTTCCCGAGGACAACCTACAGGTAATCGACTACCTGGTGAGTTACCAGCTGGTGCAAGAGATTGAGCCTCACCTGTCGCCTATCTTCGACCCCGAGTACACCACCGTGCGCATCACTGCGGGCACGTCCAATCTTTCCAATGTGCAGCTGCTCAATCTCAACCGCCGAATCGAGGCCTGGTACCAAGAGAACCTCAATCCCAAGTACCGTGTTTTGCACGGTAATAATTCAATTTTGTATGCGCGCCTAAACGACACCATTTCCCGCCAGCTTCTGGAGGGTTTTACGGTGAGCTTTCTGCTGATTACGCTGACCATGTTGGTTGGGCTGCGGAGTTTGCGCTACGGACTGATCAGCATCGCGCCCAACCTGTTACCACCGGCGGTGGTATTTGGAGTATGGGGGCTTCTTGTCGGGCAATTGAGTCCTTACGTATTGATGCTGTTCTCAATCAGCATTGGCCTGGTCGTCGATGATTCAGTGCATGTCCTGAGTAAATACATGGCGGCACGTAAAGTGGGGGACAGGCCTGATGAGGCGGTGCGTTACTCCCTGGACAAGGCGGGCTCCGCCATCACGATTACCACGGCGGCGCTGGCCGTGGGCACCTTTATCCTGGTGTTCTCCAACACGTACTACTACCAGAACGTAGCGCTCATGCTGACCCCGATTATCGTTGTGGCGCTGCTGCTGGACCTGCTTTTTCTGCCTCCGCTGCTGGTCAAGCTGGATCGACTGCTCGATGGCCGTTCCGCTGCCAAGGCCGAGGTCGACGGCGAGCCGGCAAGCACCCCCAACGAGAGCAGTTAACAGGTCTTCGCCCGTCCTCAAGGAGATTCGACGCGACCATGCGCAGGGGCGACAACCTGGCAACGTTAGCAGCCCGCTGCGCAAGCATTGCAGCAGAACAGTACCCTGTAAAATTTAGGGCTGCTTTAATTTCCAGGATTGCCTTGATAGTGAACTGCTTTGGAACTGAAGTATGACGTCCCTGCATCCCCGGCCAGGTCAATACAACCTCATGGGGCGCCCCGCTTCGGTCTAAGATTAGCTGTATCAACGATCGGCGATAGCCCCTCCGCCCCTGTAAGGTTCTAGGTCAACACGGAGTGCTGCAGACTAATTGGACAGTGGTTGCAGGAAGGCCTCTGGTGACGTGTTGGGGTGCTATCGGTGGTCATACAAGCGGTGGTCATACAAGCGGTTGGTGCCCATAATTCTGACTACGTATTCATGCTCGCCCAACACAACAAGGCACCTTTGAAATATTTACATATTTGCGCATATGTGCAACTATCTTTGAATGACAAAATCAGAATTGCAAGACCTTGCCCAACTGCTGAAAGCGCTCGGGGAATACAACCGGCTGTCACTGGTCTATCAGCTATGTGGCTGCAAGACGCCAGAGAATGCTATGTGTCTATGTGATTGTTGCAGTGTTGATGCATCAGTGACCTCTCGACATCTGAAAGCACTTGCCCAGGAGAATGTGGTCAAGATGGAAAAGCGTGGCAGAGAACGCTTGTACTCCCTGAACCGAAGCGCGGTGTCTCAAAAGTTAAGACTTCTCGCTGATGCAATTGATCACCCCAGGCAATGAGGTAAGTGCGGCTAGTCTACTTATGGAAGAAAAGGAGCAATTTGAAATGCGAACTGAAAAAAAATGCGAATGTGAATGCGAAACCAGTGAATGCTGTATTGAGCGCACCTGTGAATGCTGCAAGGATTCTTGCTGCTGCTGAGAACATCCTTGTAAAACTAAAGGGGCCTGAAACATTGGCTCCTTTTTTTATTTTGGGGGCGTTTGTTGGCAGGGGCTTGCGCAAGTGGCTGGTGGTAATTGGTTAGAGTGCAAGTCTGACGAATGTGAAGCGAAGGAGCAGACGATGATCTACATGCGATTATTTACGATCCTACTGGCTGCGTCATTCATGGTTATCGTTTTTTATGGTGATCTCGCAACAGTAACGGCTCTTTTAGCTGGCCTTTGCGGAGGCTTCGTTGCCGTGGTGGCTGCGCAGAACAACACCATCTCCAAGTTGAAGGCTCTTGAAAAGCGCGTTGAGGCACTTCAGGCAGCGGTGCCTCCGCGTTAACCTCGCCAATAAAACCTGAGGAGTCTACTGACGGTCTATTAAGTTGGTTGCTCTGCGAGGCTAGCAAGCCCTGATTCTTGAATTACTCTTCTTTTAAATCCAGCTGTTAGGTGGGCCAGCAGAACCATCTGACTCAACGGCAGGCGTTTACCCTCCCGCCGGTGCCCCATTTGCTCTGACATAACCTCTCACATTGAGACAGTCCTTTGGTAAGCTCAGTGCATGACGAGACTACTCCTCTCCATTCTGCTTCAACTGCCTTTGAGTACGACAGCAGAGATAAAGATTACAACAATACTTGATGACGGCACTCCCTCTATAGCAACACATGGTCATATAGCCGCTGGTGCTAACTGGCGCCGGGTACCTGCGGAATGGGAGCCTCAAGAAGCGATTTGGCTTCAGTGGCCGGGTCCTTGGGAGAAGACATACGAAGCAGCATTTGCGGCGTTCAGCTGCATCATTATTCAATATGAAAGGTTGCATGTGCTTTACCAGTCATCTCAGGTGCTTAGTGACGCAAAGACCTCGTTTGTAAAAGCAGGTTGCGACCCGGAACATGAACTCATCACTTGGCATGACATACCTAACGACAGTGCATGGATGCGTGATAACGGCCCTGTATTTGTTATAGAGGCTGGAGAACTCCGTTTACAAAACTGGCAGTTCGATGCTTGGGGTGGACGGTTCGGAGATGACGTTCCACATGAGTTAGACGATTTAGTGCCTGTACGAGTGGCTGAGCACCTTGGTATGCCACTGGATAAGGTAAACATCGTGCATGAGCGCGGCAATCTGGAATTCAACGGCGCGGGCACCGTGATTCTGAATTGGAGCACCCTTGGTGATCCTGAACGCAACCCAGGATATACCCAAGATAAAGCAGAGCGGGACCTGAAACATTGGTTTGGTGTCAATAAAGTCGTTTTCGTAGAGGGTGTACCAGAGGGCGATCGCACGAACGGCCATATAGATGGGATCGCCAGATTTATTGACACGAACACGGTCGTGGTCGGTCAGTGCACTTCAGAATCACTATGCAAACCTGATGATGGTAAAACAGGTTCCTTGCTAGATACCGCTGCGCAGGTAATTAGTGAAGCCGGTGTTGCTGTCATTCGCGAACCTATGGAAGGGATTGCCCAGGTTGCTGGACAACAATTCGACACAAATTATTTGAACTGGCTAGTTGGAAATGGCTTTCTCATTACGACGGGCTACGGTATTGAAAACTTGGACCTTCGAGCCAAGGCCCGTTTGCAGAGTTATTTTCCCGATCGTGATATCTATGTTTTGCCCATGTTGAAGTCTTGGGCTGCTGGCGGCGGAGTCCATTGTCATACCAACGATCAACCAGCCTCCCCGGGGGTCTGATTAAGACGAACTTGAAAACTGCGCGTAAAAAAGTGTCTGTAATCGATGTGTGTAATCACGCCACAAATGTGTGTATAGCAGGCAGAGCTAGCGTGCAAAAATGAGCCCTTATGGGGTTTGCAGGAGCCCTAAAGAAAATGGCGGAGCGGACGGGACTCGAACCCGCGACCCCCGGCGTGACAGGCCGGTATTCTAACCAACTGAACTACCGCTCCAGGTAGACGATGCGATGCATCGGTTGTGCTTGACGTTCATTCCCAAGAATTGGTGGGTGATGACGGGATCGAACCGCCGACCCTCTGCTTGTAAGGCAGATGCTCTCCCAGCTGAGCTAATCACCCCACGTCAAGAGATGCGCATTATAGGGATCACTGCCTATGTGTCAATGCGCTTTCAGGTGCTTTTGGGGTCGCTGACAGGCATCGCCCAAAGAATTAAACCGTGTAAACTCCCGCCGTGATTTCGCGAGCGCCCCTGTGGAGGTGTGCCAATGGAGCTATACAAAGACTTTCAGTTCGAGGCAGCCCACCTTTTGCCCCATGTGCCTGAGGGGCATAAGTGCGCGCGCCTGCACGGCCACTCCTTCTGGGTCCGATTGACCATCAGCGGCGAAGTGGACCCCCAAACTGGCTGGATCATGGATTTTGATGTGATCAAGCAAGCATTTGCGCCGCTATATGAGCAACTCGATCACCATTACCTCAACGACGTACCCGGTTTAGAGAATCCCACGAGCGAAAATCTCGCTCACTGGATCTGGCAAAGGCTGAAGCCCAGCCTTCCCGAACTGACCGAGGTGGAAATCAAAGAGACCTGCAACACCGGCTGCCGGTATCGTGGGCCCTAAAGGCACCGCGGCCCCTATTTTTTTTGAAAAAAAGTTGCCTAGGGGATATACGAGAGCGGAGATCTGTAGTACCACCTGCCAACTTCTTATACACACCGTGCGCTGGCGATATAATTTTACGGTGGTTATGACGCACATCACACAATACGCCTCACAGGTACGTCATAAGCAGTTGTTATATATAGATAATTAAGTATTGGTTAAATTTTGACCAATCTCACAAAGCACACTGTCTCTCGGCGCTAAAGTGCAAGGTAAACAAATTATCCAACGTGTTATCCACAGAAACTGTGGACACTTTTGATGACAAGGCACCTTAAAATAGTCGCCCTGCGCAATCGGTGCCGACTCACCCCCGCAAATGACACCTTACCTGATCGCAAAAAGCCTCTGGTTGATCCACGTGGAGCCAATGCCCCGCCTTTGCCAGTGACACCAAATGACTCCCCGAGAACCATTGTTTCATGGTGCTTTCATGCTCTGCGCGGACATAGCCCGAATCCGCGCCGCGCAGAAACAGTGTTGGGCCTGTGAAAACGCGATCAAAATCAGGCGCCGCACAGAGCTGGGTATATCCCCTCAACAGCCCCTGAACGTTAAAGCGCCAATCATAGGTGCCCGCTCTTCTCTCCAAACCCATCAACAAATACCCCCTCACTCCAGGGTCCTGGATCAAACCGGCCAAGAGCTCGCCCGCCGCCTGCCGCGATTCACAGCCAGCCTCAACTACCTGCTGAAGCGCATCAAAGACCTCGGAGTGCTGCCCAGCGTAGGCAGCGGGCGCGATATCAGCAATCACCAATCGGTTGACCAGCGACGCATGACTCAGCGCTAATTGCATCGCGACCTTGCCACCCAAGGAATGCCCCACAACATGCGCGCTGGAGATGTCTGATTCACTCATCCACAGCACAATCGCCTGGGCGTAATGTGCCAAAGACGCCTCGTCCAGCCATAACGAGCGTCCATGATCGGGCAAATCAAGACAATGCACCCTAAACTCGGCCTCTAAGGCTCTGGCGATACCCCGGAGGTTACTGCCTTGCCCAAAGAGGCCATGGAGTAACAGCACATCGGGGCCCTCCCCCGAGGTGCTCGCGTAAATCGTTGTGTTCATCCGCGATTCTCCTTTTGGTAGCATAGGCCCTCCGACCAATAGGAATCATAAAATGTCAGGGCACTCTCTGTTACGACTCCCGCGGCAACTGCGTCAAGCGACACTGGGGCTCACGCTCCGTCGCCTCGCCATTGCGACGACCCTGATGACGCTGCTTGTAGCCTGCGGATCAGCCACCGTGGGTGGAGGATACAACGTCACTACCCCCGCCAATATCTTCGACGAAGCGCTCTTTGGCCAACTCGAGAGCAACGTGGTCGTCATTGCCAACGTGAATCTAGGTGGACCGTCGCGCAATTATCTCAAAAAACGCGAGCTGTTTGTCGATCAGCGTGTCGAGGAATACCTTGAAAGTGCCGGCTATACCGTCAGGCCGCAGCGAGAATTTGCGCAACGCTGGAGTAATGCGATCTTAATTTATGGAGACCCCATTGATCCCACTACTGGACGAGTCAATCAAAAATCATTTATTCAAATTGTACAGGCTGTGCGTGACCAGCTTAGAGAGCAAACCGATATCACCA
>Ga0209251_1003399_pt1 | contig 10449 bp, 8 predicted proteins | sample SaaInlV_100m_DNA_6_FD_184665 | JGI IMG/M metagenome (GOLD analysis project Ga0209251, IMG submission 184665) | Marine microbial communities from expanding oxygen minimum zones in the Saanich Inlet - Saanich Inlet SI073_LV_10m_DNA (SPAdes) (version 2) | ecosystem: Environmental > Aquatic > Marine...
ATATTGTTCCGGCACTAAGTCTATTGTTTTATCTGAAGTATTTGAATTTATTAAACCTTGGTTCATTCTCAGGCATTTCTAAAAGGTTTAAAGTACTCATGTGTAGGTATTCAATTACCAATTATATTAATTCTTTAGGTGCCATTCTTGTCAATTCGTTAGATATCTTAATGGTAGCTCAGTACATTGGACTTAAAGCAACAGGAGTCTATACAACGATTGTTTTTCTAACTAGTGCCATACAAGTTCCTTACAAAGCCATAATAAGAGTTAGCTCACCATTGGTGGCGGAATACTGGAAAACGAAAGACATGACCGCCATGGGAGACCTTTATAAAAAAGTGAGCTCGGTTTCACTTGTAATAGGGTTAGGTACTTTTCTATTGGTTTGGTTGAATATTGATTTTCTTTTTACTTTTTTGAAAAGTGAATTTAGAGAAGGGATTTGGGTTTTCTTTTTCTTAATGATGGGTCGTTTGTTAGACATGTTTTTCGGATTGAATGGTTCTATTTTTGCAACTTCAAAAAAGTACAAGTATGATTTGATTTTTACTGTAATCTTAATATTATCAGTCTATGGCCTTAATTTGTATTTGATTCCGATATATGGGATTACTGGAGCTGCAATTTCTACAGGATCAGCCTTGGTTTTTTATAATACAGGGCGGTTATTATTTGTGTATTTTGCATTTAATTTAAACCCTTTTACAATTCGTCAAGTCCCCATAATTATGATTGCTCTTGGAGTTCTCTACTTAGGGAATATATCTTCAGATTTTTTTGAAAATGGAATCATTCAAATGTCTTTTCAGATTGTTTTGGTTTTAAGTTTATTCTTTACGCCAATCTTCTTCTTCAATCTTGAGCCAGAATCTAAAGCATATATTAAAAATGGTTTGAATTATTTGAAAGGTAAATTTAGAGCATAGACTTAAGCTCTTCAATCGCTGTCGCAATGCCATTTTGGTCCTTACCACCAGCTGTTGCAAAAAAGGCTTGTCCACCACCACCACCACGAATGTGGTGACTTATTTCTTTTATGATTTTAGACGCATTTAGGTTTTTGTCTTCAATAAGGTTTTCAGATAGTATAACGCTAAGACCACATTTGTCAAGTTCTGCATTAGCAAGTATTCCAACAAAGTTTTTTTGTTCTCCTTTTAGTTGAAATAATACATCTTTTATTGAAGCAGTATTTAAATTCACTTTTTCACCTAAAAAATTTAAACCATTAATTTCAATGATTTTTTGCTTGAGTTCTTTTTTTATCAAAGCAGCCTTTTCTTTGTTTAATAATTCAATTTGCTTTGTGAGTTCGCTATTCTTATCTATAAGATCAATTACTGATTTTTCAATGTTTTTAGGTTTTTTGAGCATACTAGAAATACTCTCTAATTTAGCAGTTCTGTCTCGAAAGTATTGCTGAGCAGATTCTCCCGAAATGGCTTCAATTCTACGAATACCAGCAGCTACAGCAGATTCACTTGTGATTTTGAACAAGCCAATATCAGTTGTAGAATTAATATGTATACCACCACATAACTCAACAGAGTTTTCAAATTGAATAACACGAACAGATTCACCATATTTTTCACCGAAAAGGGCCATGGCTCCCATTTTTTTTGCTTCAGCTATTGGAATATTTCTTTTTTCATTCAGTTCAATGTTTTTTTCAATAGTGCTAATAACTATACTTTCAATTTCATTAAGTTGGTCGTCGCTAACCTTTGAGAAATGAGAAAAATCAAAACGTAATTGCTTTGAATTCACCAGTGAACCTTTTTGCTCAACATGTGTCCCTAAAACAGATCTTAAGGCATGGTGAAGTAGGTGAGTGGCAGAATGATTTCGTGCAGTATTTAGTCGTTTCTCAATGTTTATAGAGGCATTGAAATGTGCGTCTAATGTTTGTGGTAATTCACTCACGAAATGCACAATTAAATTATTTTCTTTTTTCGTGTCAAATATGCTGGTTTTGTTTTCGCCACTTTGAATCCATCCGGAATCTCCAACTTGTCCACCTCCTTCGGGATAAAAGGGGGTTTTATCGAAGACCAATTGGAAAATCGTTTTTCCTTTTTGAACAACTTTTCTGTATTTAACTATTGAAATTTCAGCTTCGATGTGATCATATCCAATGAATTCAGAAATAGAATCTTTACCCAGAAGAACCCAGTCGTCAGTTTCAATGGCACCTGCATTTCTAGACCTGTTTTTTTGGTCTTGGAGATGGGCGTTAAAACCTTCTAAATCAATATCCATTTGATTTTCCTTAGCCAATAAGGAGGTCAAATCTACAGGGAAGCCATAGGTATCATAAAGTTCGAATACGGCTCTTCCTTCGAGTTTTTGCTGCTTAGCTTTCTTAGAATCTTCAATGAGCTGTTCGATTCTTTTTATTCCGTGCTCTAATGTTCTGTAAAAGCTAATTTCTTCTTCTTCAATTACTTTGCTAATTAGTTTCTGTTGCTGAATGAGCTCCGGATAGGCATCGCCCATTTCTTTAGCAAGAACAGAAACCAACTGTCCAAGGAATGGCGTTTTAATATTTAGGTTCTGGTATGCATACTTCAAGGCTCTTCGTAAAATCCTTCGAATCACGTATCCTGCGCCATTATTAGAAGGAAGTTGACCATCAGAAATTGAAAACGCAATGGCTCGTATGTGATCTGAAATCACCCTTAATGCGATATCAGTTGTTTCTTCTTTTCCATACGGCACACCGGCAATTTCTTCAATTTTTTGAATTAAACATTGAAAAAGATCGGTATCATAATTTGATGTTTTACTTTGAAGGGCCATCGCTAGTCTTTCAATTCCCATTCCAGTATCTACATGGGTTTCGGGCAAGTTAACTAGAGATTTGTCAGAATTACGATTGAACTGAATAAAAACAATATTCCATATTTCTATGACCTGCGGGTGATCTTTATTTACGAGCGATTTACCATCAATTTTATTTCTTTCATCATCACTTCGTAGATCAATATGAATTTCTGTACAAGGTCCACATGGTCCAATTTCACCCATCTCCCAAAAGTTGTCTTTTTTGGATGCAGGAATGATACGTTCTTTCGAAATATGCTTTTTCCATATTTCTATACTTTCTTGATCAATTTTTAAGTTATCAGATGTATCTCCTTCAAAAACGGTCACATACAATCTATCTTCTGGCAACTTGTATACCTCAGTGAGGAGGTCCCAAGCCCAGTCAATTGCTTGGTCTTTAAAGTAGTCACCAAAAGACCAATTCCCAAGCATTTCGAACATCGTATGATGGTAGGTATCTACACCTACTTCTTCAAGGTCATTATGTTTTCCTGAAACTCTTAAACATTTTTGTGAATTTGCCACACGTCTGTTTTTAGGAATTTCGTTACCCAAAAAGTAATCTTTGAATTGATTCATCCCTGCGTTTATAAACATTAGGGTAGGATCATCTTTCACGACCATAGGGGCAGATGGAACAATTACATGTCCCTTTTCTTCAAAATATTTATAGAACCTTTTACGAATCTCCGAAATCGTCATTTTACACGTTATAATTTGCGAGGTAAAGTTAGAATTTATTGTTCAATGATTAACTACCTTTTCTTTATGCTTAATTCATTTATTCAACTTTTTATATTTATTGTGAATAAATATATATTTTCGATTAAATTATCATTATGAATTTTATTGAAGAAAGAGTAGAAGAATACGCTATGCTACATACCACTAAGGAAAGCGAGTTATTGAACAAAATAGATAGAGAAACCCATTTAGAGGTGCTTCGGCCCCGAATGTTGAGTGGTCATTTTCAAGGAAGAATACTCAGTATGTTGTCAAAGATGATTTCTCCCAACAGGATTTTGGAAATCGGAACATACACAGGGTATTCTGCGTTATGTTTGGCTGAAGGTCTTATGGAAGATGGAAAACTTTACACTATCGACATTAATGAAGAACTAGAGGACCGTGTGAGGCAATATTTTTTGGAATCGAATTACAATCAACAAATTGATTTTGTTATTGGAGATGCTTTACATTTGATTCCTAGACTCAATGAAAGTTGGGACGTAGTATTTATTGATGCAGACAAAAAAAATTATACTAAATATTTCAATATGGTAGTTGCATCGGTAAAATCTGGTGGGTATATCATTGCGGATAATGTATTATGGTCGGGAAAAGTTGTGGAAAAAGATCACGTTGACGAGGATACACTAGCTTTAAGAGTTTTCAATGATACTTTGTCAAAAGACCCCAGATTTGAAGTGATTTTGCTTCCTGTAAGAGATGGCTTATTGATAGCACGTAAAAAATAGTAATATTGAAACGAGAAATAAAAACGACTTCTGATGGTTCCCATACCCTATATGTACCACAATTAGACGAACACTACCACTCTATTCATGGAGCCATTCAAGAATCAAGGCATGTTTTTATTGAGAGTGGAATAAAGTCCCTATTTAAGTCACCAATAAAGGTTTTGGAGGTTGGTTTTGGTACAGGATTAAATGCCTTATTAACAGCTTTGTGGAGTAACAAAGCAAACATTGAGGTTCATTATACTGGTATCGAATGTTTTCCCATTGACATGAAACTAAATGAATCTTTGAATTACCCTCAAGTACTAGAAGAGAAAGAGTCAATAGAATACTTTACGAAAATAATTTCTTCTTTATGGCATAATGAATCAAAGATTCATTCATGCTTTACTTTACATAAAATTGAAAGTAGGATTCAAGAATATCACCCAAACCATAAAGTTGATATTATCTACTTTGATGCTTTTGGTCCAAATATTCAAGGGGAAATATGGGAAATAAATGTGCTTAAAAACATGTATAACAGCTTAAATGATAACGGAGTATTCGTAACCTATAGTGCAAAAGGCCAATTAAAAAGAGATTTGAAAGGATTGGGTTTTAAGGTAGAATCAATTCCCGGGCCTCCCGGAAAAAGAGAAATGACAAGAGCTGTAAAATTTTAACATTTTTTTTTAAAAAAATAGTTTGAAATGTGAAATTCCTAATTATCTTTGCACCGAAAATTACATTTCATAGTTGTAATTTTTGAGTTTTATAGTTTTAGCATGGTTTAGCAGAAAGAGGAACAAGTTACGGTTTGTTCCTCTTTTTGATTTATAAATATTTCATTGCTGTATTGAATTCATGAAGGATTAGTGCGGTAGCCCCCCAAATAAAATGTTTGTCATACTTGATACCAGGAATATTCTTTAATACCAGCGTTTCGTTGATGCGTATGTCTTTAAAAGACTTTTTAGTTTGCGTATCTATATCACTGAGCATACAAATCAAAATACTGTGTACCTCTCTTTTATTCATTATAAATTTTGGAAATTCCTGATGAAAGAAAACATAAGGTTTTACTTCAAACCCGGAGACAGGAATAAAAATTTCTGTGAGTTCTCCGATAAGCTCTCCGGTATTCAAGTCAAACCCAATTTCTTCAAAGCTTTCTCTTCGTGCAGTGTATTCAGGGTTGTCATCTTTAGGATCTTGTTTCCCTCCTGGAAATGCAATTTGTTGGCTATGAGTGCCTTTGTATTTGGAACGTTCTATGAGAACTAGTTGAATTTGGCCATTAGATAGACTAACGTGAAGTGCTACAGAAGATTTTTTTACATTAGAATGGTCTGGAGTCTTATTATTCCTATACGGCGCAAATTCAGTCCAAAGTTTTTCCCCGAAAACATAATGTTGCAGTTTAAATTTTATCTCTTCTTTTGTCATTAATTAAAATTAATGAACTTGATTGGTTTTAATTCGTTCTGAAATTGATTTTTTTTGAACCTGTTTTCATTTATTTGTTGATAAAAAAAAACATTGATTGAAACTTCCATTTTTTAATATAATGTATCTTTGTTCAGCGTAGAGTGAAGAGTAGTTTAATTGATACGAAGTTCAGGGTTTCTTTTCAGTAAATTCATCTAGGACTTCAACTTTTTTCTACTTTGTAGTAATGTGATAATAAAATAAATAATTTTTAGAGATAATGGCAAAAAGTAAGCTGGAATATATTTGGTTAGATGGGTACCAACCAACTCAAAACATGAGAAGTAAAACGAAAGTTATTAACGATTTCTCAGGCAAAATTGAAGATTGTCCAATGTGGTCTTTTGACGGCAGTTCTACTAAACAAGCAATGGGTGATTCTTCGGATTGTTTATTGAAACCAGTTGCAATTTATCCTGACCCCGCTAGATCAAATGGTTATTTGGTCATGACGGAGGTTTTAAATTCTGACGGGTCGAATCATGAGTCGAATGGCAGAGCAACTATTGATGATGACGATAATGATTTTTGGTTTGGTTTTGAACAAGAATATTTTATTATGGACAGGTCAACCGAGCTTCCATTAGGATTTCCTCGAGGAGGATTTCCGGGACCTCAAGGATTGTATTATTGTTCAGTTGGTGGACGAAATACACACGGTAGAGATTTTGTAGAAGAGCATGCTGATTTGTGCATTGAAGCTGGTCTTAATTTTGAAGGAATCAATCAAGAAGTGGCTAGTGGGCAATGGGAATTTCAGCTCTTCGCTAAAGGAGCAAAAATAGCTGGAGATGAGATATGGATTGCAAGATATCTATTGGATCGTCTAACGGAACAATATGGTTATTATATTGAGTACCATCCAAAACCGATTAAAGGTGATTGGAATGGATCTGGTATGCATGCAAACTTTTCTAACTCTACACTAAGAACCTGTGGTTCTAAGGAAATTTATGAAAGAATATGTGAAGCTTTTAGACCTGTTACCAAAGAGCATATTACGGTTTATGGTGCTTTTAATAATCAAAGGCTAACTGGTTTACATGAAACTGCATCAATAAATGATTTTAGTTATGGTGTTTCTGATAGAGGAGCATCAATACGCATTCCAATTATGACAGTTGAAAACGGTTGGAAAGGTTGGTTAGAGGACAGGAGACCTGCTTCTAATGGAGATCCGTATAAAATCGCGGCACGAATTGTTAAAACTGTAAAAAGTGCTGAGGTATCGATGGCAGAAAAAGCCTAATTGATTTTTTGTGTTTGTATTTAAGGGCCAATGAATATTGGCCTTTTTTTATGGTATTAATTTCAGAGTTTACTAAGCAGTGAAAATAGATAAGAATAAATGGATTGATTGCCCTCAAGTTTGAGAGTGATAATGGATTCATTCTCAGAATGAGTTGTTACAGGATGAAGTTGACTAAGAAACATTTTTAATTCGTTTAGGACAGGTATACCAGTTATCATTTCATTTGCAAGAATACCCTTCCATCCTTTATCATTGAGCTTCAGAATCTGTGATAAATCACCACCCAATTCAATTGAGCCTGATGTTTCTGATAATTCCATTTTTCTGTTATTTGTACTTATATAAATATTGTTAGAATTGAAAATTTTATAGGCTAAATTCACGTCATCAAACTTTATTGTTCCCGAATCTTTCGACTCACTTAATACTGAAATAACTGAACTCTTGAATGAAGATTTCATTAAAGAAGATAAATCATCGATGTTGACAGAATCCTCAAATTCGAATAACATATCCGTATTTGGAAACAAAATGGGATTGCCGTATGAGTTCAATCCAAAATAATTCATTGAAAAGTTTTTGATTTTATTTTTCAATGGGTTCATCGAATTTATTGCGGTGAGGTGATTTGCTCCAGAATAAAAGTGTAATCCTTTAGCTTTAATCTTTTCGTTTAATTGGTTTTCACTTTTATGTAGAATGTGAAGCATGATGTTTTTACTTGATGTATTGACATATCCTTTTAAATCAAGATCATTATTGGTGTTCTCATAGATTTGAATATCTGACTTCGGCGCTTTGGATAATTTATATTTGTGTGACGAATTAATCGCAGATAATATTTCTTGTCTTTTAAATGTAGGTCCATATAATTGAACATATAAATAATTATTGTTTGAACTGTATAGCGATGAATTAGATGTTTTGTGTTGACTTAATGCTCTAAGAAATACGCCATCTTTTCCACTAATATTAATAGACAACATTTCTAATGGCTCACTGATGCTTTTTAGGTTGTCTGAAAACTCTATAAATGGATTTTCGCTGTCTTTTTCAAATTCATCATCTAATTCCCCGAGTTCATATATATCTTTAAATAACTCAGAAGCACGATGGCTATATAATTCACTTAAAAGTATTTTTTTTGATAAACCTTTAATATCTATACGAACGAGTAAATTACACGTTTCTGGGACTTCGATGCTACTTTTCTCTTTTATCCTGCTAATTCCAGTAAACTGTACAATTAGAATGACGAAAACAAAAAGAATCATCAACAAAATGGTTTCGCGAACGTTTTTAACCATAATATAAAGATATAACTTATTTGAATTAATTATTTTTGACTATGAGATGGATTGTTCGTTTTTTGTTTAAGGTGTTCGGGTGGAAGATAGATAAGCATTCACCAAGTGGAATCAAGAAATGTGTAGTAGTTATGGGGCCGCATACTTCGAATTGGGATTTCATTTTGGGTAAAATGGCGTTTATGTCATATGGGATAAAAGCAAATTATCTTATTAAGAAAGAGTCTTTCTTTTTCCCTTTAGGTTTCTTTCTTAAAAAAATGGGAGGTATACCTGTAGATCGTAAGAAGAAAAACAACATAACTTTGCGCACAAAAGAGCTTTTTTTAGAAAATGATGAGCTTTTTTTGGTTTTCACCCCTGAAGGAACGAGAAAGTATAACCCCAATTGGAAAAAGGGATTCTATTATGTTGCGATTGAATCTAAAGTACCCATTTACATAGCTTATGTTGATTATGCTACTAAAACAGGTGGTTTTCATAGTTTATTTGAGCCTACTGGAGATGTGGAGAAAGATATTCGTTCTATTAAGCTTGTTTTATCAAAGTTTCAAGCAAAAGTGCCTGAAAATGGAGTCAGGGTAGAATAGTTTAACCTGCTTTATTTGTTTTGATGGAATAGGGACAATGTTTGCAATTGTTTTGACAACAATAGCCTCTTTTCAAATGATATTCCTCAGTAAAAATAATATACCCATCTTTGTTCAGGTAATAATCTTTTTTTTCCATTTTCTTTAACTTTGAAAACATAGAGAAATCTTCTTTCATGGAATTTAATTTAATAACAAAATTTGATAAACGTGCAAAGTTGTCAAAGTTGCAACGTTTCCATACTACTAAACTAAACAACGATTTTAATAAATTGTTTGTAAAGCGCGATGATTTAATTCACAATCAGGTTTCAGGCAACAAATGGAGAAAATTAAAATGGAATGTGATTAGAGCTTTAGAGAATAATTGTAATATAATAAGTACATACGGTGGTGCATATTCAAACCATTTATTAGCTACAGCCGCGTTAGGGAAAGATATGAATCTCCAAACAAGGGCTTTCGTAAGGGGGGATGAACTTAGTTACACTTCAAATCATATTCTACAGAGATGTCATGATTTAAATATGGAACTTGTTTTTTTATCTCGTAATGACTTCAAAGAATTAAAATATTCTAGCGGTATTGATTCGTTGAATCATTCTGTTTGGAATGTACCCGAAGGTGGAGCAAATAGGGAAGGGGTCATGGGATGTCAAGAAATAATGGCCGAAACCGATAATAATTATGATTATGTGGTAATAGCTCAAGGCACTACAACAACGAGCTTAGGTGTCTTGACGAGTCTCAATCCTAAAACAAAACTCATAGTTGTCCCTGTCTTAAAAGGGTTTGATTCGATTGGCGAAATGAAAAAACTTGCAAAAAAAATCAATTTAACTGCAGATTTATCTAGGGTTCTGGTTTTGGATCAGTATCATTTTGGTGGATACAGTAAAACCAATAATATTCTAGATCAATTTGTGATTGATTTCAATAAGAGTAGTGATTTTAAAATAGAACAAACCTATACAGGGAAAGCTCTTTTTGCAATGATAGAGTATATAAAAAACAATTCCTTGAATGAAAACAAGTTACTCTTCATTCACACGGGTGGAATAGTTTAGAGTATTTTATCTCTTTTGTTAGATGTCTTGTAAAGATGTAAAGTCTTTAGATATATTTCAAATGCTCCAAGACTGTTCGTGGCTTGATTGAAATAAGAAAGGTTGGCATCGAATGATATACCCATTCTGAATCCTTTAATTTTAAAACCAAATGTAGTGACTAGAGCGTCTTTGTGTCTGTAGTAAAAACCGTAATTCACAGTAACTGTTTTATTAATACTGGTAATTGTTGAACCCTCTTTCAGCACATGTTCCAATGAAATACCTCCAATTAAATTAGAGCTTGGTCCAGTCCTAAAATACATCATTTGAGGTTGTATTCTTAAATCTCTTTTTCTTGTGAAAATATTCGCGCCAAAGTGCGCTACAGTTTGCATATATATGCGATCTCCTAGAAAAGAAAAATTAATTTTTTGTTTGCTTAAATGATTTAATCCAATACCACCATAAAGT
>Ga0209251_1003406_pt1 | contig 10438 bp, 6 predicted proteins | sample SaaInlV_100m_DNA_6_FD_184665 | JGI IMG/M metagenome (GOLD analysis project Ga0209251, IMG submission 184665) | Marine microbial communities from expanding oxygen minimum zones in the Saanich Inlet - Saanich Inlet SI073_LV_10m_DNA (SPAdes) (version 2) | ecosystem: Environmental > Aquatic > Marine...
CTGCGACTTGGGCGAATTGATCGCCGCGTCGACGAACCTGTCGTCGTCAATCAGGTCCTGGACGTCCTCGTACAGCTTGACGAACTCGCCGTCGTTGGGCTCGGGGAAGAACCCGTACGACGTGAGCAGCTCCGCGGAGGTTTCGTGGCCGTAGGTGATGAAAACCTCCTCGCCGGGTTCGTACGCCCAGATGCTTCGCATCTGAAAAACCGCGGAATCCTCCGACTCGTCGTCCAAGGGGTCCAGTCCGACCACCTGCCACGGCTCCGCGCCCGCCCACTCGCCGTCGTGTACGCCCTCTTCGCTGCCTTTGGTGAACGCCTTTCGTAACGCCCGTTGTAGGAGCTCGTCGGTGTGTCGGGCGTCCTTCGGGGACTCCGGTCTGTGGTTGAAGAGGTCGACGTAAGGGACCAAGCATCGCGCCCGTCCCCGCGGGGTCATCACGCTGAAGCTCCTGCTGTGCACCTGCTGCAGCGCCCACATGATCTTCTCCTTGGTGCGAGAATCGTTGCTGTGGCGCATGGCGCCGGCGTTGAACTGGGCGCGTTGCGCTAGGGTCTTCTCGACAGCCTCCGGAAACTGCAGCTCGCGGATGTTATCGACGCACCAGAACGCGGCTGCTCCGGTGGATACCGGGAGCATCGGGCGGTACGTTCTCCAAGTCTTGACCCTCGAGTCGTACTCGCGTACACCGCCGTCGATGAATCCGTCGTCGTCGCCGTCGTCCAGCACGTGAAGCAGCTCCATCGCCAGCCGCAGGTCGTCGCCGTCGGCGTAGCCATCCTCCAGCACGTGAATGGCCTCGCGCCAAGGGACGGTGATGAGGACGTCGCCGGGCGCGACGGGCGCGGTGGGCGCGGCTGGCGCGGCGGGGGCAGCGGCTCCCGCGGCGGGCGCGTAGTCAGCGAACTTCGCGCAGTCGGCTTCCTCCTCGACCATGACGGCGACCACCTCGCCCACCTGCACGTCCTGCGCGCCCGAGGGCACGACGATCTTCGCGATGTACCCGTCCTCCATGGACTCCAGCGCCATGGTCGCCTTGTCCGTTTCGATGTCCGCGATGACGTCCCCGGCGGAGACCTTGGCGCCCGCCTCCACCTTCCATTCCGCGATGCTGCCCTGCGTCATCGTCGGGGACAGCGCGGGCATGGTGATCTCCTGGAACGGCGGGTCTGTCGCGGTTCGGCGTGGGGGGTGGAATCGTCGTGCGCGTTTGCGTTCGCGACGAGAAAGAGGTCGAGTCAGCGCGACGGCGTTCGGTTCGGCGTCGCGCGTCGAAAAAGCGCGACCTTTTTGGAAAAGCGAAGCGTCGGGCTTCGGGGAAAAAATATCTTCACGATGGCGCGAGGCGCTTCGGCCCTCGCCGCGCGCGACGCGGGGTCGCGACGCGCTCCGCGACGCGTCGCTCGCGTCCTACACTCCTCGCGCGGATCGTGGCTGGGTGGACGAAAGGGGGGGGACGCACATTCCGCGGCGGCGGCGAACGATCGTCCGCTTTTCCAGTACGCCGCGCCGGGTGTGATTGGCGCCAACCTTCTTGCGCTCGAAGCGGAGCACACCGCGCGACACCCCGCCTCCGGGCGTTTCAACGACCGAGGCGCCGCGGTCGCCCACGGCGCGGCCGAGGCCGCGCGTCTGAGCGCGTTTCGAAGCGCCATCGACACGAGATCGCGCCCGCGAACCGCGCAGGCCGTGCGATGATCACTCTGCCGGGGTGCGGTGCAGTGCTTGAAGAGGAGGCCTTTCACGCATTTTCTCGTTTTCGCCGTTCGCGAGCGCTGCAGCGGGGGCAAACGCGTTCGAATCTGCCGAGGGGGGCGGAAAATCGAGAGGATTCTTCGTATGGGCATTCACATAGCCTATTATCGAACGATCGCGTGTATGGGCCGCCGGCTCACTTTGCCAGGGTTGTCTGCTACGCGGCGCGCCGTCGCAGCGCGGCGAGAACTCCCTGATTCACCCGCCGCCCCGCACTTCACGGGGGGCGAACCCGCGGCGCCCGGCGAGCGGATACCGGCCGAACCCGCGCGTTCGGTCGAAGGCTCGGAGCGCCACCGCGGGCGGCTCGAAGCGCATTGGGCTCCAGAATCTTCATTTTCTCGTCTGGCGCCAGGGCGGGTGGCAGCATCAGGGAGGGTTCCACCTCTGCACGCTTTCGCGCCTCGCGCTGGAGACGGGAGGGGGAAGCCGGGGCCGGGAACGATGCCGACCGATCGCGTGGATGAACCGCAGGTCGTTCCCTGGCTGGAGAAGGATGATCTCGCGTACTACGGGCCCTTCAGGTGCGTCTCGCGCCCGGCGCCCCGCGACGGGACGACACACGTGCCACATTCGACGCGGCGCCCACTACCGCGGTTTTCGCGCGCGAAGCTGGCGTTGGCGAAAGATTCGATTCCCTGAGCGACCCGTCGAGGAGACGCGCGCTCCAAGCCCCGGCGACGCGTGAACGCGTCCCGTTCCGCCGCGCGCCTCCACGGACACCCCTTCCGCGGACTCCGCGACCCGAACGACGTCGGCGCGCGTCGTCGGCGCGTCTCGCCTCCCTCGCTGACGCAAACCCTCTCCTCTCTCCTCGTCTTCGCTCGCGGAACAGGGACAACGTGCGTTCGTTCATAAAGACGGAAACCGAGCCCGACGATTATTTCGTCGAGAGCGGCGTGCTCGGGCACACCGTGACGCTGGGCAAAGGGACGGAGCACGAGGCTGTGCTGCGCGTATACGAGGAAACCATGCTCGAGAGCTCGCGCGTGCACTGCGACTGCTGCCGGTGCATCGGGTGGCACCACCACCCGGTCACGCGCAAGCAGTACCACTTTGTCGTGCACAGCGACTTCCGCGTGGACTCCAAGCCCGAGCTGCTCGGCAAGCGCATCTGCCAGATCTGCACCGCCGCCGCGCCGGCGAAGGAGAAGATCTGCCCCGCGTGCGGCGAGAACGACAAGGCGACGTCTTTGTTAGATTATCAGACGCACCTCATGCACGGCACGCTGCACGCGAACGGGTGCGGGCACCTGATGCGCATCAACGGGCGCGAAGCCGGCAGCGCGCGCCTCTCCGGGCAGCAGCTTATTCAAATCTGGGAGAAGCTGTGCGTCGTGCTTCGCGCGCGCGAGGTGAGCGTGGAGGACGTCTCGCAGAAGTACGGCGTGGAGTTCCGGTTGTTAAACCCGGTGGCGTGCGGGAAGACGTGGTACGGCACGTACGGGTACCAGTTCGGCAAGGGGTCGTTCGGGAACACCGCCGCGACGCACCGCAAAGCCGCCGAACGATTACGGCGGTTCCCGCTGGAGAGCGTCAAGGCGGATTTCAAGAAGATGGCCAAGCTCTCTTTAGATTTTGGATCGACACTTGCAGAGACCGGTGGTGAGCGGAGCGAGCCCACGCTGGAGGTGATCGCGCGGTACGAGGCGCTGATGAAGCAGTACGCGCCGACCACCGTGGGGGGGCTGGTCGCGCTGCTGCTCCTGCTGCAGCGCATCGTGCGGCGCAACGACAAGGCGGAGAAGGAGCTGGTGCTTCGCGAGCGGCGTTTGGCGGGTCGGCGCGAGGCGTCGCTCTCGGCGCTCGCGGGGAAAAAGGCTGGTAAAAAAACGGACTACTCGACGAACGGCAAGAAAGAAAAAAGTTCGCGCCTGGACTCGCAGCGCGAAGCCGCGGCGAAGCGCAAGGCGGCGTCTTCGCTGTTTGAGCCGCTCAAGTTTGAGTCCAAAGCCGCAAAGGCGTCGCGGCTGGCGGACGGCGCGTCGAATCCAAACCGGTCCGTCTCGCGAGCGGGCGCGCCGACGCGCGTGATGTCCTCCGCGAAGCCGCGCGTGACACCCACGCGTCCGCTGCGGCCGCGGGGCGCGGACGGGCTGGTGCCCGCGACCGAGCCTGAGTTTGTGGCGGAGCCCGCGCCGCCGCCCTCGGAGGCGCACCGCAGGCACAACCCGCAAGCCGCCGTCAAACGCGAGGCGAAGCCGGCGGCGCCGAGGGCGCGCGCGCCGTCGCCGCCGCCTCCGCTTCCCTCGCCTCCCGCGCCGTCGAAGAAGGGCAGCAAGAAGCCCCCCGAGCCGTCTCCCGCGTCGGTCTCGCCCTCGCGCACGTCCCGCTGGAGCGACGCGCGCATCGAGACGGCGTGCACGGCGTGCGTGGAGGTGCTCCGCGAGGCGAACGGGAAGTGGATGGCGCGCCAGGAGGTGCGCGCGCGCGCGCGCGACAAGGGCGTCGGCGACACCGGCTTGCTGGACCACGTCTTGAAGACCATCTCCGACGCCAAGGTGACGCTTTCCAAGCTGGACAAGAACAAGAACCCGACAGGTACGTCTCACGAAGTCGCCACCCGCGCGGCGCGGGGGAACGCGCGTCGTCCGTCTCCGCTTTCTCGACTCGCGCGGCGTTTGCGAAATAACGCGGGAATGACGACGACTAGCCAAATCCGAAGCGAGGCGGCCCCGGCGTTTTTCGCCGGGCGCCACCTGCGGAGCGGTGTCGACGTCACACGGCGTCGAGAAAAAGTATCACCGACCCGCGCGCGCCAATCGACGGATCCACGACGACAAAATTTGTTCAAACGTTTCCGCTTCCTGACCGCCACACGCGTTCTCGGACGGCGCCGTCCGCGCGAGACTGACCCCCCTCATCGTCGCTTTTTTTTTTCGCTCTCGCGCTCCGCGCTCTTTTTTTTCGCCCGCAGGCCCGTCGACGCGCGCGAAGGTGCGCCGCCGGCAGAACAGCTCGAGCGGCCAGCTCGAGTACCACCTGGACAAGGTGGACGGCATGAAGAAGATGCGCGCGAGGGTGGTCCCGCCGAAACAGAAACCCGCCGACGATTTCGCTAAAAGAAATACCAAGCAAAAAGCGAAGTCCGCGCCCGCCGCGGAGGCTCTGCGCCGAGACGGCGCGAGCGGCGGACCACCGCTTTCGTCGGGAAAAAAAGGCGCGCCCTTGTCGGGTGAACGCCGCGCCGCGGAGGAGGCTGCTCGGCAACTGAGCAAGAGCGACCTCGACCGCGACGTGAAGGCGGTGTATAAGAGTCTCCTGGAGAGCTATAAACCGGCCAGGCTTCACGTTTCCAAGTCCGGCGCGCCCTCTACTCCGGGAACCGTCAAGTGTAAGGGTTCCGACTTGATCGACTGCGCGCGCGTGCTTTTGGACACGAAGCAGTTTGTGAAGACGTACGTCCCGGTGGAGGAGCTCCTGGAGTTGCGCCCGAAGGGGAAGAAGCTTCCGGCGAGCGGCGCCACGCGGGTGATGGTCACCGCGGTCATCGACTCGCGCAACCGCGGGCCGAAGGTGAGCGGCATGGGCGCCGGCGGCGGCGGCGGCAAAAAGTCGAAGAGCGCCAAGAAGCGTCGCGAACACGGCGTGGAGACCAAGCCGCCTCCCGAGGTGATCTTGCTGCCCGCGGACCCGACGCTCGCGGAGGTGAAAAACGCCGCCACGAAGTGCTTCCAGGACCTGTACGTGGTGCTGGGGAAGTTCAAGGTGCGGACCGTGGTCGGGCTCGAGAGTTTAAAGGAGACGCAGAAGGTTGGGAAAAAAGTCGCGGGGCGGATGGTGGAGGTGCACGGCGAGGGCGCGGACTTGCAGTCCGAGTTTCGGTACCAAGGCGGTTTAGACCAGTGGACCGTGCGTTGCGTGTGCGGCACGACGGACGACGACGGCGAGCGCATGATCGCGTGCGACGCGTGCGAGGTGTGGATGCACACGCGGTGCGTGGGGATCGTGGACAGCGCCGGGACGCCGCGGCGGTGGACCTGCCTGGAGTGCGAAGCCGAAGCCGCCGCGGAGGCGGCGAAGGCGGCGAAGGCGGCGAAGGCGAGCGGCAAGCATAAGTCGGCGGTTAAAAACGCCGACCACAAAAGCGCGAAGAAGCGCCCGCCGCCCGCGGTGGAGCGCGTGCGGCCGCCGCCGACGAAGCGCAGGCCGCTTCCGGAACGCGTGATGCCAAGACGGAAGGGCTCGGTGCGGTGATGGTTTTTATCGCGGAAAGCGAAGGAAGGGAAGGCTCATTCCCATGATGACTCGACAAAAACGCGCAAGTAGCTTTCGACAAAAATGTGTATTCAAAAACGCGCCGCGCTCGCTTCGCGAAAAGAAACCCGAACCGCGCGCGTCACTCCGCGCCCGAACGTTCGGGGGGCATCGCGCTGTTGGTGCCGCTTCCTTTCGTCTCCCCCACCCACCCACTCGCGCGCGCCGTCGACGATCGCGACGTCGACTTTTTGACCGCGCGCGAAAAATACTCCCACCCTCCGCGCGAACCTCGAACGACCAACGAGTCTCGTTCTCGCGCTCCAAAACTTGGCTCCAAAACTTTTCTCCGATCCTCAGTACTTCTGCGCCGGTCTCGACTTGGCGTACGACGAGGGCAGCATGGCGAACTTCTCCCACTTGGGCACGTACGCGCGCTTGGAGAAGTTGTCGTAGTCGTTCGCCTCGATCGCGTCCAGGATGTTACGATAGACATCAAGCGCGGACCACACCGGCCACCGCGCGTCGGCGTGTAAGCAGTTCACGCCGGCTTCCGCTTCGGCGAAAACCTCGCGCGCGCGCGCGATTTGAAACTTCATAAACGCCTTCCACCGGTCGTCGACTTTGCCCGTGGAAGGCGAGTACAGACCACCACGCACGATCTCCTCCTCGGTGATCCCGAACTGCGCGAGCTCATCGAGCGGGACGTAGATGCGGTTGCGCGTCTGCACGTCCTCGCCCACGTCTCTTAAGATGTTCGTGAGCTGGTTCGCGAGGCCGAGCGACAGCGCGGCTTTGTACACCTTCTCCAGGTCACCCTCGAAATCGTCGTCGCAGCCCATGATGGGCATGGACATCAATCCCACGGTGCCGGCGACGCGGTAGCAGTACTCGTACAGCTCGTCGAAGGTCTGATAACGAGGTTTCACCAGGTCCATGCGCATGCCGTCGATCATGTCCCGGAACGGCTGGATGTCCACCGGGAACTTACTGACGGTGTCCGTCAGCGCGGCGTCGATCACGTCCATCGGCTTCCCTTCAAACACGGCCTCTAAGCGGCGTTCCCACTGGTCCAGCGCTTCGGGGGTGATGTGGCTCGCGTTGGGGCCATCCACGAGCTCGTCCGTGCGCCTGCACCAGACGTAGATGGCCCAGATCGCGCGCTGCTTCTCGGGGGTCATCAACTTGGTGCCCAGGTAAAACGTCTTAGCGTACTCCGCGGTGACCTCGCGGCAGCGCTCGAACGCGTCGTCCAGGGTGTCGTCGTTAATCTTGGGCGGCGGCACGCGGTCGCCGCTCGTCTGGCGACGCACGCAAGCCTCGAGCGCGAACTGCTCCACCTCGCGGCCGTTGGACGCAACCACATCCTCGGGGCGGCGCTGGTACGTCGCCTGCTCGGGCTCCATCAGGCTCGCGCGCGGCGAGGCGGCGACACGACGGGACGCGCGCGTGCCGGCGTCGCGCAGGGACGCCGCGCGGAACGCGCGCGCCGGGTTCGCGGCACCGCGCGCGGCGCGCGTCGAGGCAGCCGTGGAGACGCGCTCGGCGCGTCCGGAGACACTGCAAGGCCCCGCGAAACGCGCCTGGGAGACGCTCGCGGACGCCATCTCGCCTCGCTTCGATAGTCACGCGCGGGCGCGGCTGTCACTTACTGACGGGACCGTCGCGATGTGGATAATGGATTCGCCGAGGCTGATGTCGACGGGCGGTGCGACGCGAGCGTGTCGTGCGGGGACGAGACGAGCGAAGTGCGGGGCACTCGGAGCGAGTGTCGCGGGAGGGGCTCGAGTCGTGCGGTCGCGGTGACCGACGTCGGGCGCGTGCGTGTGTGCGCGTCTCCGGCGCTCGCGGACGGTGTCGCAATCACGGAAAGCGCAAAGTGCGCTCTGCCTATCTTCCTCCGTGCGATCGCCGAGCCCCGAATCTCGTGGCCCAGAAATCTCCGAACGACGATTGGCGCTGACTTGTTTTCAAAGACCTTTCAGTCTTTAAAAAATCTCGCGATTTTTTGAGTATACGGAGCGAAAGACTCAAGAACCGGGGTCTAAAAAATACATTTTTTGACGCCGAAGGTTGTGAGTTCGATTCCTGCCCAACACCGGAGCGAGAAGACGGAGCGGGAGCGAGAAGACGGAGCGGGCGTTTCTCTTCCAAAGACGATGTTTCTTTTTTTCCCCTTCCGTCACGTCAAACCGTCGTCCTTCCGTAAATGTACAATCACGAACGATCGCTCACCATCCGTCGCGCCCTCAATACTCTCACGCCCGCGACGCCTCCAGCGCAGCCTGCCCCGCCTTGAGCTTGTCGTCCATCCCCTTGAGCCGCTCGTCCGAGTCGTCGAACGCCTCCATGTTGCGCACGTACTCCGGCACGGGCGCGTGGTCGAGCAGGTAGTCGCTCAGGAACTGCCGCGGGTCGCCCGGCCTTACCTTCGCCATTGCGCACATCCCGTCGTGCATCACCTTGAGGATGCCGACGCTCTCCAGGTACTCGCGCGCGCCCACGGTCGCGCCGCCGGTGGGCCGAGACAGACGCGGCGGCGCGGACTGCGGCGTCCACTTGCGGATCACGTCGCTCGCCATCACGAACGGCTCCTCCGGCCGCTGCGCCGAAAGCGCGCGCAGCGCGTGTCGCACCGCGATTTGGATGTGCTGCGCCAGGTAGGCGTGCACGGGCGTCTTCTTCGCGAACAGGGATTCGCCCGGGTCCGCGGGCGCCAGGTTCTCCTTCGTGAACGGGCGCGCGGGAGGCATCTTCGCCGCGACCGGGACCGCGGGCGCCACCACGGGCGCCGACGCCGACGCGGGCTCGGCGCTCGACTCCGCCGCGGCATCATCCGCGCCGGCCGGCGCGGCGGACTCAACGGGCTCGGGCTCGGGCGCAGACTCCTCGGGCGCGGACTCGGGCTCGGCCTCGGGCTCGGCCGCGGGCGCCTCGGGCTCGGGCTCGGGCTCGGGCGCCGCCTCGGGCTCGGGCTCGGGCTCGACCGGAGCCTCGGGCTCGGGCTCGGGCTCGGGCTCGGGCTCCGTCGATGTCTCGGGTTCCGGCGCGTTGATGGAGTCGGAGGTGGCGACGAGCTCGTCGGAGGTCCCGACCTCCTGCGCCTCCATGTCGTCGTCCACGGGGGGGACGGGGGGTTCGTCGGACATGGCGTGCGGCCTGCTCGCGTGCGTCCGAGCGGTGCGGGCTGCGTGTGCCGCGCGCGCGCGTGTGCGGCGAGAGTTGACTTTTTCGCTTTCGTACCCCTTTTCACGTTTCGTGAAAAGCCGCGTCAGCGATCGATCTGAGAGATTTCATCGGCCGAGGATGGAAAACGCCACCGGCTTCATCGAGCGCGTGATCGGAGACCCGAGCTTCGAAAAGCCGCGATCGCGACGGTCGGGCAGGACCACGAACCGCCGCCGTCGCTCCTCGCCAGAGTCTAGGCCGCGCGCCGGCGCCTCCCGTCCCCGATGGAGACGGACCCGTTCTCGCGCGCGCTCGCGGCGCTCGCGTCGCCCGCGGTCGACCCGAACGCGCGCCGCGAGGCGGAGGCGTTCGTGACCGCGGCGGGGGAAGACCCGGCGGTCGTCCTCGCGCTTTTGCGGCATCTCGAGCCCGCGTCGGCGGTCGCGCCGGAGACGCGCCACCTCGCGGCGGTGCTCCTCGCCACCTCCGCGGGCAAGCACTGGCGCGCGCTGGACGATCACACAAGGCGCGCGACGCAGAGCGGCGTGCTCGCCGCGCTGGCGCACGCCGAGGACCCCGCGACGCTCAGGGCGCTGGCGCACGCCGCGGATGTGGTGGCGCAGAGCTCCACCACCACGAGCACGCCCTGGGACGATTTGTTGCCTTCGCTTTCGCTCGCGGCGAGGTCGCCGAAGGACGCGCACAGGGAAGCCGCGTCCTTGCTGCTGGGGAACCTGGTGGAGTCCATGGGCGAGCACCTACGCGCGCACCACGAGGCGCTGGTGGACCTGTTCGTCGCGGCGAGCGCGGAGGCCGCGGAGACCGGCGTCGGCGGCGAGACGCCGCCGCGGCGTCGCGCGCGCCGCGCCGCGCTCGGCGCCTTGGCGCAACTCGCCTCCGCGCTCGGCGCGAGCGGCGACTTTCCCAAGGTGGCACGTACGGTGCCGCGGATCATCGAGCGGTGCTTACATGCTGCCGTGGAGTACTCCAAACGCACGACCCGTGATCAGACTAAAGGACGGATGATCCGGGATCACCGCGGCGTCGCCGCCGCACTGAGAGCGCTCGCCGCGGCGGTCGCCGTCGACGCCGACGCCGCGTTCGGCCCCGACCTCCGTCTTCTCTGCCCGGCGGCGGAGACGGCGCTCGCGGTCGCGACTAAAGGGCACGTGGGAGGAGACTTAGACGACATCTACGACACCGAAAGTTTAGACTCGATGGACGAAGATCTGGACGACGCGCGCGCCGCCGCCTTCGAGGCGCTGGAAGCGCTGGCGTCCACGCACTCGGGCGCGCTGGACGAGCCCGTCCCCGC
>Ga0209251_1003408_pt1 | contig 10433 bp, 10 predicted proteins | sample SaaInlV_100m_DNA_6_FD_184665 | JGI IMG/M metagenome (GOLD analysis project Ga0209251, IMG submission 184665) | Marine microbial communities from expanding oxygen minimum zones in the Saanich Inlet - Saanich Inlet SI073_LV_10m_DNA (SPAdes) (version 2) | ecosystem: Environmental > Aquatic > Marine...
GTTATTATTATGATGTGGTTTTTGTTTTTTATGAACTGGTTTTGCCTTGTTTTGAGCAGATTTATCTTCGTTAGATGGGTTCTTATCTTCTGTGCCAGTAGTTGAAGGCTTTTTTTCTGCTCCGTCTGTTTTGTGAACTGGCTTTTTATGTTGTTTTTCTGTAGATTTATCTGTAGAGGTATTTGCATCTGGTGTAGGTTTTTTTTCTACAACCTCTGAAGTTGGTTTTGGTAAATCTTCTACGATGCTTTCTTCAGCAACCACCTTTTTTGCAACTCTTTTTCTTTTTGGTTTGTTAGCCCTAGGTTTTGGGTTTTCAGACCTTTTTTCTTCTTTAATAGGAGTTGCAGCTTGTATATCTAAGATTTGATAAACTAAGTCTAGTTTTTTTAGTTGGCTAGTTTTAGATAAACCAATAGATTTTGCAATTTGTTGAAGCTCAGCAAGAGTTTTTGCTTTTAGTTCTGATATTTCGAACATAAATGTTAAGTTATATTATAATTCTTAATTAGTGTAAGAATTTGTTATTAAGTGTTTTTGATTTAATGTGTGTTGTATAAAGTACTATACAATAAGTAGAGTGGTTAATGAAGCAAATATATACAATTATTTTATATGTTTATGTTTCTTTATGAAAAAATAAAATGATAATTTTGTACTACGTTTAAGATAAATGATACAAAGAATACAATCAATTTACTTACTGATAGTTATTTTCCTTTCAATAGGAGCTACCTTTTTTTTTAAACTATGGGTAGAAGCAGACAATGAGGTATTTGTATTTGACTTATTTTCAAAAGAGCCTATTTTATTCAAATTGGTGCCAGTTTCTTTTATTATTTCAGCGTTGTTAGCTTTTATTGCAATTTTTCGTTTCAATGATAGACAACAACAATTTGTGCTGGGGCGTATTATAATTTTGATCAATCTTTTTTTATTAGGAATATTGATTTATTTGTCTCTAAACATACCTGGAGAAATTTTTTCTGAGAAAGGTATTGGGATGTTCATACCATCTATTGTTATTTTATTTGCTGTATTGGCAAATAAAGCAATTAGGAAGGATGAAAATCTTGTAAAATCTGTAGACAGATTGCGATAGACCTATTATTTAATTATATTAATGCGATAAACCAGAGCAACAGCTCTGGTTTTTTTGTTTCAATTTTAATTTTAAAGAACTTATTCTTTATTTAACAGTATATTTAACTCCCTATTTATGGGGATAAGAAAATTTCATCATTTAAAGGTATTGTGAGATTCTAAATCACCAATTAAATTTGTATTATACTATGGAAGAAAAAATAAAAGTTCATGTAGCGGATGATCATAAAATTCTTATTGAAGGTATTATTGCTGTTATTAATACTGAAGAAGATATTTATGTTGAAGGATATTCACTCACTGGAAAAGAGGTGGTAGAATGGGCACAAAATAATACTGCTGATATTTTAATTTTGGATATAAATATGCCCGAACTTGATGGAATAGAAGTATTGAAATTCTTCAAGAAAAATAATATAAAAATTAAAACAATTATTCTTTCTAGTTATGATGATGTGAAGTTAGTAGAAGAAATGTTAGCTTTAGGTGCAGATGGATATATATCTAAAGATACTGCTGGTGAACATATTATAGACGCCATCAAAGCAGTTCATTCAGGCGAACAATTTTTTAGTAATGCAATTAAAGATGAATTGCTTAAAGTTTTTACAGGTAAAACAGTAAAACCTAAAAAAAGACCCGAGAGTACCATATCTAACATGTTAACTACAAGAGAAATTGAAGTTTTAAAATTAATATCTCAGGAACATAGTTCACCTGAAATAGCTGGAATATTAAATATAAGTCAAAGTACAGTAGATACGTACAGAAAAAATTTATTAAAAAAAACAAACGTAAAAAATTCAGTAGGATTGGCAATGTATGCAGTTAAGAATAAAATAGTATAGCTATAGAATAATTATATACTTACATATTTGATAAAAATCCCCCAACCTTCAAATGTTATTTAACAAGACATTGCCATCATGCTGTGACTTAAAAATTTAAATAAAAACCCTTAAAATTAAAATCATGAAAAATTTACCCCTATTAATTTTTGCATTAGTTATTTCCCTTGTCTTTTCATCATGTTCTCAAGAAGAAACCTCTTTCTTAGAAGAACCAAGTACAGAATTATTTGGAAAAGTTGTCTTAAGTAGAGATGCCTCTGGTGCCTATACAATGGATTTAGAAACTAATAATAATGTTTCCTCAACTATTAGTAGTAATAACAAAGCAAATAGTTTGGATATAGATCTTTTTAGTGAGACTGGCGCTTCAGAACAACATATATCAGAAACAATGTCTACTGGTTCAAAAGATCGTTTCTCAGTAAACCTAAACAACACTATTACTAACCGAACTTCTAAATTAACAATTTTTGATAAAGATATTCAATTTTCAAAAACAGAAGAAGAAGATCACCTAACATCTTACAGTGTAATTGATAATGGAGACAATACCTACGATTTAAATTTTACAGTAGATGCGTCTATTGAAGTAGATTTAACACAAGATGAAGCTACTGGAGAATATATGATACATCTAGAGCCTGGAAATGGAAGTCAATCGGAATACACAGTTACCTTTGAAAAAGAAGAAGGAGAGAATTTACATATTGCCTTTATAAATTATTATTCATCAGACAGTAGTAGAACCACTTCAAGAACTAAGAGAAGACCAGAAGTTGATATTGAGGGATAGTGATGTTTAACTTCATTTAATATTAAAAAAAAAGCAGTATTTTTAAAAAATCTATACCCTAAGATTTATTTTTCATATGAATAAAAACGTTCTAACGTTATTCAGTCTACTATTTGTTTTTTTACTAAGTGTTTCTTTACAAGCAAAAAAAAGAATATTTAGCAATAAGGAAGTTTTTCACACAAAAACTTCTTTATTGCTTATACAAGATTCTAGAGATTCTATTTTAGAGATAAAATACAAGCAAGCAAAATCTTTGTATGAAACTAACAATTATGTGGAAAGTCTTCAAATAGCGCTTTACTTGAATGAACAAATTAAAACTATAAAAAATAGGTATCTTCAGTTCAAAATTATCTTTTTAATTGCTGAAATTTATAGAAATAATAGAGATCATGAAAAGGCGATAACATATTACAAGAAATCTCTAAAGTTGTTGACTAACAATACACTAGATGGTCAAAAAATAGATTCTATAAATCAAAAGTACTTGGCTAAAAATTTACTGAGACTAGGTAGTCGATATCAATATCTTGAAAAAAAAGACAGTGCTATTTTTTATTACAAAAAATTGGGTGCATTAACTGCATTAAAAGAGGATATTGTTAGTTTTCAGGCCATATCTTTTTCTAATTTATCAGGAATTTATCAATATGACACCACTTATGTCAATAATTATGACAAAGCTATAGAATTTGCAAAAAAAGCCATTGCTATTCATCAAAATAAAAAGAATAGAATAAGCCAAGCCTCTGCTATTAATAATCTGGGCAATGTTTATTTACTACAAGGTGATTTTGAGCAATCAAAAAAAACTTATTTTGAAGGAATTAAGCTTATTAAAAGAGATACCTCCAACAGAGCAATTAAAGTGAAGGCTAGTTTGTACAATAATTTATCTTGGGCCATGAGACAATTAAAAGAGTACAAAGCCTATGATTATCAGGAAACTGCCTACAATATGAAGGACGAACTCCGAGATATAGAAACTCAAGAGATGTTAGAGCGTGTAACAGTTGAGTTTAATGTAAGCATGGTTAGGAAAGAAGGGAAAATTCAACAACAAAAAGCTCAAAACCTTACCTGGATTATTGGCATTAGTAGTTTTTCTATCATTTTATTATTAGCTTTTTTACTAAACCAATACAAACTTCGTCAGAGAAATCTTAGTTTACAATTATCTAAACAAGAGTTAGTTCAACAACAAAAACTTGAAAAAGTTCGAACAGAGGCTCAAATTAGAATTTTAAACGCAACTCTAGATGGTAAAGAAACAGAACGTAAGCAGATTGCAGAAACACTTCACGATAATGTAAGTGCTTTATTGTCTTCAGCAAATTTACATTTACAGGCTTGTAAAAAAATATTTACAGGCTCTATACCTAAAGAGGTAGATAAGTCTCAAGATATTATCCATGAGGCTTCCCAGAAAATCAGAGATCTATCCCACACATTGGTTTCTTCGGTATTATTAAAATTTGGTTTGGCTTATGCTATTAAAGATATGGCAGAAAAATATTCTAATTCACAATTAGAGATTGTTTTTCAAACACAAAATATTCAGCGATATGATCAAGATTTTGAAATAAAATTGCATAATATCATACAGGAGCTTGTTAACAATGCAATAAAACACAGCAACGCTTCTATCGCAGAAATTAATCTTGTAGAAAAGTGTAAAAAATTATTGCTTACCATTAAGGATAATGGAAAAGGTTTTGATACTTCAAAAATGTCACATAAAGATGGCTTAGGAATCAATCAAATAGATGCTAGAATTCACATGATGAGTGGAAAATTTATTATAGATTCTCAGAAAGGTAAAGGAACAAAAATTAGTATAGAGCTTCCAGTTTACATGAAAAGGAGTACTATGATTTCTTAGCTAGTTCTATAATTTCTAACTTCTTAATTTCTCCTTTATCTAGTTCAAAACGCAACATGGTTCGAACCGTATGAAATCCATATTTGCCAGCTGCACCTGGGTTTAAGTGTAAAATATTTAGCTTCTTATCATATTGTACTTTTAAAATATGAGAATGACCACAAATAAAAATTGAAGGCTTTGTTTTTTTTAAATCTTCACGAACTCTTTGATGGTATTTGTTTGGGTATCCACCAATATGTGTCATCCAAACAGTCATTTCTTCAATTCTAAATTTATTGTCTAATGGAAATTGAGTTCGAGCATCATTTCCATCAATATTCCCATAAACAGCTCTTAAAGGTTTTATTTTATTGATGGTATCGGTAACATTTAAATTTCCAATATCACCAGCATGCCATACCTCATCAGCTTGTTTTACAAATTTTAGGATTTGATCGTCAATAAAGCTATGAGTATCTGATAACAATAGGATTTTCTTCACCTAACGAAAGTACAAATAACAAAATAAATTTCGTAGTTTTAAAACCTTATAAAAACTACTTTTTTTTGAGATATTTTATAGAATTATCATATAAAGGAACTAATTATCATGGTTGGCAAATACAACCGAATGCTATTTCTGTTCAAGAACAAATTACTAAAGCTATCAATACCATTACTCAAGAGACTATTCAACTTGTTGGGGCTGGTAGAACTGATGCTGGAGTTCATGCGCTGCAAATGTTTGCTCATTTTGATGTAGAAAAAAAATTAACAAATAATGATGTTCATAAATTCAATTCTATTTTACCCAATGATATTGTAATTAAGTCTCTGAAAATGGAATTAGACACCTCACATGCTAGATTTGATGCAGTAAGTAGAAGTTATGAATATAGAATTCTATTGGTTAGAAATCCTTTCTATTTGGAAACTACTTGGCAATTGTATCAAAAAAAGATAGAAATTGATATTATGAATAAAGCTGCTGAAATTTTATTTGAATATGAAGATTTTGAAAGTTTTTCAAAAGTTAAAACAGATGTCAAAACGTTTAATTGTACCATTACAAAAGCTACATGGGTTCTTCAAGGTGATCATTTAACTTTTCACATAACAGCAAATAGATTCCTAAGAAATATGGTCAGAGCCATTGTTGGAACTTTAATTGAAGTAGGTATGGGGAAAATTAGTTTAGCAGATTTTAGAAAAATAATTGAAAGTAAAAATAGGAGTGAGGCCGGTTTATCTGTTCCAGCTAGAGGATTATTTTTAACAGAAGTTTGTTACTAAAAATTAAATGAACAATTTAATTTTACACTTTAAACAAAAACTATAATTAGGTATAATGGCAGAAAAAATATCAGGTAAAGCTTTTGATATAAAAATCTTTTTAAGATTAATGAGTTTTGCTAAAGGGTATAAACTCAAGTTTTCTATTGCTGCTATTTCTACCATTAGTCTAGCTTTTGTATCTGCCTTAAATCCATATATTATTGGTGAGACTGTAAATGATTTTGTAACTAACCAAGATATTTCTAATCTAGTATTTTATATTAAAATATTACTTACAATTGTATTTGCAGAAGTTATTTTGCAATTTTTGTTTATATATTATGCTAATTGGGTAGGACAGCATATTATTAGAGATATTAGAGCAACAGTTTTTAGGAATATCAACAGTTTTAAAATGTCCTATTTTGATACCACCTCTGTAGGGAAATTAGTAACTAGAGTTGTGTCAGATGTAGAAACTATAGCTAATTTTTTTACACAAGGTGTTTTTATGATTATCAGTGACATTTTAAAAATGTTAGTAGTTATAGTTGTTATGTTTGTTATGAATTGGAGATTAGCTTTGGTTGCATTGGCTGTTTTGCCAATTTTAGTGTATGCTACAAAAGTATTTCAGGTAGCAATTAAAGCTACCTTTCAAGATGTTAGAAATGAAATAGCCAATTTAAACGGGTTTGTTCAAGAGCGTGTCACTGGAATGAAAATATTACAACTGTTTACAAGAGAAAATATAGAGTATCAAAATTTTAAAAAAATTAATAACAACCATAAAAAAGCACACATTAAAACGGTTTGGTATTATTCTATCTTTTTTCCAATTGCAGAAATACTCTCATCTTTTGCTATTGGGTTAATTGTATGGTTTGGAGGGTATCAAATACTAGAGGGGTTTACCACTTTGGGAGCTGTTATAGCCTTTATTAAAATGTCGCAAATGTTATTTAGACCGCTTCGCCAGATTGCCGATAAATTCAATCAGTTACAAATGGGGATTGTTTCCGGAGAACGAGTTTTTAAGATTATAGATACAAAAAGCTATATCCGTAAAGAAGGACAAATTGATGCTTCAACTATCCAAGGAAATATCAATTTTAGTAATGTTAGATTTAGTTATATACAAGATGAAGAGGTCTTAAAAGGGGTGTCTTTAAAAGTAAATAAAGGTCAAACTGTTGCTATAGTTGGTGCTACAGGAGCAGGAAAGTCTACGATTATTAATTTGATAAATCGATTTTATGAAATAGATAGCGGTACAATATCTATAGATTCCATTTCAGTAGAGGACTACGAATTATCTTCTTTAAGAAATCAAATAGCTATTGTTTTACAAGATGTTTTTCTTTTTTCAGACTCCATTCTAAATAACATTACTTTAAAAAACCCTTTAATTACAGAGAGTCAGGTAATCGATGCAGCTAAAAAAATTGGTATTCACAATTTTATTATGACTCTTCCTGGTGGGTATCATTACAACGTTAAAGAAAGAGGTGTTATGCTTTCATCTGGGCAAAGACAATTAATCGCTTTTCTGAGAGCTTATGTTAGTAGCCCAAGAATTCTAATTTTAGATGAGGCTACCTCTTCTGTAGACTCTCATGCAGAACAAATGATCCAATATGCCACAGATACTATTACAGAGGGAAGAACTTCAATAGTAATAGCTCATAGGCTAGCTACAATTAAAAAAGCCGATAAAATAATTGTGATGGATAAAGGAGTTATAGTAGAAGAGGGAACTCACAAAGAGTTACTCAAAAAAAGAAATGGCTATTATAAAAATTTGTATGATAAACAATTTAGTTTAGAGTTAGCATCTTAGCTAACAAAATGACCTATTGAATATCTAGTTTTAGTTTTTCCAACAATTCGTTATAGTCTGCGTATAACTCAAAACTACCATCTTTAATATAGGAGATTTCACCAGTTTCTTCAGATACTAGAAGGCAAACAGCATCTGTTTTCTCAGAAACTCCAAAAGCAGCTCTGTGTCTTAATCCGAAACGGGAAGGTATATTAATACTATCAGAGATTGGTAAAATAACTCTAGTAGCTACTACATAATTATCTCTAATAATGGTAGCGCCGTCATGTAATGGACTGTTTTTGTAGAAGATGCTCTCCAATAAAACTTCATTTATCTCAGCATTCATATTGTCTCCAGTCTTTATTAAAAAATCTAAACTGTTGGTTCTTTCTATAACAATTAAAGCCCCAGTTTTTGTTTTAGACATTTTTTTACATGCGCTCAATAGGGTGTCTGAATCTGTTTCTAAGGTAATTTCTGACTTTAAGAATTTTAGTTGTTTTAAAAACTGTGTTCTTGAGGTTACATTAGTAGTACCTATCATCAATAAAAATTTCCTAATTTCTTGTTGAAAAACAATGATTAATGCGATGACTCCGCCACTTAGTAGATACCCTAAAATATTGCTTAACATTTCCATTTTTAAGATTTGAGTTATTTTCCATATGAGAAAAATAAATGCAATTCCTAAAAATATATTAATGGCTACAGTTCCTTTTAAGAGTTTATAGATGTAGTATATCAGTATAGCTACCAATAATATGTCTAGAGCGTCTAAAAAAGAAAAGTCAAGAAAATCTAACATTTGCTGGTCGTATTTTGGTAAATGTACAAATTAGTTAAGTAGGTTTACAATATTTATTGCTTCAACCGCTTCTTTTACATCGTGTACTCGTAAAATTTTCGCACCATTAAGTAATGCTATTGTATTAGCGCTAGTAGTGGCGTTAAGCGCTTCTTTTGGAGATAAGCCAAGTGGTTTATAGAGCATTGATTTTCTGGAAACACCTGCTAAAATGGGAACATCTAAATTTTTAAAAAGAGCAAGGTTTTTTAATAGTTGGTAATTGTGTTCAAGAGTTTTACCAAACCCAAAACCTACGTCAATAATTACGTCATTATGTTTTAACTGATGCAATTTGTATAGTTTTTCTGAAAAAAAAGAAATTAATTCTGTAAAGATATCACTGTAAGTTGGGTTTAATTGCATGTCTTGAGGTTTTCCTTGCATATGCATTAGAATATACGGTACTTTTAAGTCTGCTACAATTTTAAACATTTCTTTGTCTAAAGATCCTCCTGAAATATCATTTATTATTTCTGCGCCATTATCTACGGTTTGTTTAGCTACATTCCCCCTAAAAGTATCAACAGAGATAATAGCTTGTGGGAAATACTTACTAATAGATTTTACAATAGGTAGTATTCTATTCAATTCCTCTTTTTCAGTTATATGAGCAGCACCAGGCTTTGAGGAATATGCACCAACATCTATAAATGAAGCACCTTCAAGAAGCATTTTCTCAGTTTGATTTAAAAGCTCTTTCTCATTTTTGTAATACCCTCCATCATAAAAAGAGTCTGGAGTTATATTTAGAACTCCCATTACTTTTGGTGAAGAGAAATCTATTAATTTCCCTCTACAGTTTATGGTCATGGTTGATAACTTTATTAATAACAGCTGATTTTTCTGGAGCAATATAGGAATCCATCTTTAACATCAATTCACTTACATTGTTTCCCACCAATAGCATTTCTTTATTTTCTTGTTTTAAATATCCCTCAGAAACCATAACTTCTAATTGTTTGAGTGTATGATCAAAAAAACCATTAATATTTAAAAGCCCATTTGGTTTTTGCTCTATGTGCAATTGACCTAGTGTTAGTCCCTCAAAAAGTTCATCCAGGGTGCCAAATCCACCAGGTAGTGAAATATAACCATCTATCATTTTACTCATTAGTATTTTTCGTTCGCTCATGGTTTTTGTAACAATTAATTCAGTTACATGAGGGTTAACAACTTCCTCTTTTTTTAATAAAGCAGGAATAATCCCTATTACTTTACCACCTTTATTTAAAATAGTTTCCGATAAAACTCCCATCATCCCAATTTTACCCCCACCATAAACTAGTGTTATATCGTTGTTAACAAAGTAGTTGCCTAGTTCAATGGCAGCATTTTTATAAATAGGATTAAATCCTAAACTTGAGCCGCAAAAAACAACAATTTTTTTCATTAAACTTAGATAGATTTTTTAGTTCATAAAATTTGAACGAAATTTACGGAAATTAATATTGTTTATGCCAAATACTTCTAACCAATACGATCTAGTTGTAAAACAATGCAGAAATCTGTTCACAAAAAAAATGAGTGATTACGGATCTGCCTGGAGAATCCTGAGATTACCATCATTAACAGATCAAATTTTTATCAAAGCACAGCGTATTCGTCAGTTGCAAGAGAATGATGTTCGTAAAGTAGATGAAGGTGAAAAATCTGAGTTTATCGGAATCATAAATTATTCAATTATGGCTTTAATTCAGTTAGAGTTGGGTGTTGTAGAAAATCCAGATTTATCCTCAGAAGAAGCAACAGAGTTGTATGATAAGCACATCTTGATTACCAAAGAACTCATGGAAAATAAAAATCATGATTATGGTGAGGCTTGGAGAGATATGAGAGTAAGTTCTTTAACAGACTTAATTATTCAAAAGCTA